>JAABUQ010004898.1_pt1 | contig 22149 bp, 17 predicted proteins | sample 5560001 | NCBI WGS metagenome assembly JAABUQ01 (sample SAMN10711888, study PRJNA513371) | rock metagenome | isolation source: Antarctica rocks | place: Antarctica: Victoria Land, Finger Mt nord | collected 2015-12-18 | reverse complement strand
TAGGTCGCCGAGCGCGCCCGACCCGGCCGACTGCTTGGTCAACCGCCACGTCCAGGGCGCCTCCGGGTCCGCGAGCCAGGATTGCAGGTAGCTGGCGCGGAAGTGGTTGATGCGCCCGATCGCGCCGCCGCGGATCAGCTCGTACGCCTGGCGAATGGCCGGCACGAAGCGGTAATTGTGCGCCACCATGTGGACCACGCCGGCGCGGCTCGCCGCGTCCAGCAGCTGCCTGGCCTCCGCGGCGTCGCGCCCGAGCGGCTTCTCGCACAGCACGTGCTTGCCCGCCCGCAGAGCGGCCAGGGTGGGCTCCAGGTGCAGGTCGTTCGGGCCGCCGTTGTCGAAGAGCTGGATGCGCGGGTCGGCGACCATCTGGCGCCAGTCCGTGTAGTAGCCTTCGAAGCCGTACCGTTCGGCCGCCTCGCGCACGGCCGCCGCGTCGCGGCCGGCGATCGCCACGAGCCGGGGGATGGCTGGCGGCGGGTACATCATGTACGGGAGCGTCTTGAAGGCGTTGGAGTGCGCCTTGCCCATGAATGCATAGCCCAGCAGCCCGACGCCAATCTCAGGCGCGCCACCGGGATGGCCCGCCACGGAGTGAAAGCCGGCCTGCTCCGTCGCCGCCCGCGCACCCGGTCCCTCGTTCATGGTCACCTCTGGCCAACCAGGGTACGGCACCGGCCAGCGCCGCCGGTGGGCCGCTCTACGGCCTGCCGCCCCACCGGTCGGGGAAGCCGGGCAGCTTCTGGCAGCCGCACAGAGCGTAGAAGAGTGGCGGCATGTGGGGAGCGACGTACCCGTCCAGGGTGTCCCGCGTGATCACCGGTTGGGGCAAGACCCACTCTTTCGGCACACGCTGGCCGTTCATGATCATCCGCACGGCGATGATGGCCGTCCGCCACTGGTACGTGGGGTAGGTGGGCGCTAGCGCCCTGAGGTTCTGCGCCTGCCATTTCTTCAGGAAGTCCATCTGGTCCTCGCCAGTGATCGGAGGGATCGGCTTGCCCGCGGCCTCGAACGCCTCGACAGCTGCCACCGACGTGGCGCCCGCGTCCATCCAGACGCCGTCGATCGTCCCGAACCGTCGGATGTAGTCGCCAACGATGGCCTTGACCTTCACCGGGTCGCCCTCGGTGAACTGGACGCCGACCACGTTGATCTGGGCCGCGTCGAAGATCACCTTGGCGGCCGCCCAGCGCGTCTCCAGCACGTCCACTCCGGGCAGGTTCCTCAGGGCCAGCACGTTGCCACCCTTTCTGACGCTCCTGGTGAGGAACTCGGCCCCGTCCGCGCCGAACGCATAGCCCCCGATGGGGTGGATGAAGGTCACCGGGCAGTCGGTCGTGACGCCGCGGTCGAACACGACGATCGGTACGCCTGTGTCGCAGGCTTTCTGGACGGCGGGAGTCATGGCGGCCGTGGTATTGGGCGACACGACGATGGCGTCGCACTTCTTTGTGGTCAGGTCGGCCAGGTCCGCGGCCTGCTTGTCGTCCTTGCCGCCAGCGTCCACCGCGTTGAGCGTGATGTCGCCGTGCAGCGCCGCTTCGGCCTGCATGGTGGTCCAGCCGACGACGCGCCAGGGGTTGTCCACGGCGGCGTTGCTGAAGCACACATTCCACGGGCCAGCTTTCTTGTACTTGGTCGTGTCCGTGTAGGTCGGCTGGATGGCTTGCAGCCAGGGCTGATCCGCCGGACCGTCGGGCGCTACCTTGCGCTGAGCCAGCTGCCTCTCGAAGTCGGCGTTGTTGAAGAAGCGGGACTGCTGCCCGGTGCCGCTGGCGGCCGTGCTCGTGGTTGCCGCGGCCGACGGGGCCGCCGTCGCCGGAGCCAGGGACGGCGAGGCGGACGGACCTGGCTTGGCCGACGGCGCCACCGACACGGTCGCCGCGGCGGTCGGGGCGGCGGGCTTCGGCGCCTGGGTGGGCTGGTCACCTGGCGGTGGCGTGCGAGTGGCCGGGGGCGCACCACCACAGCCGCTCACCAGGAGGGCAGCGGCAACGACGAGCGCACCGGTGCGCTTGGGGAACACCTTGGGCACCTCCATCAACCTAAAACCTACACGCTGGCGCAGCTGCCGGGTGAGCCCGCTGACAAGTAGACAAAAAGACAAAAGGACACCAGGGGGGCTTCGGCGTCGGCCACAGGGTGGCGTCGTATGATGGATCCGCAAAATCCGGGAGGTGCCCGTTATGCCCATCCTTGAAGCGTCGCGGCTCGACATCGCGCTGCCCGAGTGGCGGCCGGTCAAGCAAGGCTTCGTTCACCGCGCCGTGCCTTCCGTGGCCGCCGCCGTGCACAGCGAGCTCCACAGGCCCACGATCGCCGAGCGTATCGCACCCGGGATGCGCGTCGCCATCGGCGTCGGCAGCCGCGGCATCCGCTGCCTGCCCGAGGTCGTTCGCACCCTGGTCGCCGCCTTGCGTGAGCGCGGGGCGCAGCCGTTCATCGTGCCCGCCATGGGCAGCCACGGCGGTGGGACGGCCGCGGGCCAGGTCGAGGTGCTGGCGTCCTACGGCGTGACCGAGTCGGCCATGGGCGCTCCGGTACGGGCGTCGATGGACACGGTGGAGCTCGGCCAGGTCCGCGACGGCATTCGCGTCTTCATGGACCGCATCGCCTTCACCGAGGCGGACGCCATCATTCCCGTCGCCCGCGTCAAGCCGCACACCGACTTCCGCGGCGAGATCGAGAGCGGGCTGCACAAGATGCTCGGCATCGGCTTCGGCAAGCACCGCGGCGCCAGCTACATGCACTCCTTCCCGCTGGACCAGTTCGGCGAGCTGGTCCCGCCCGTCGGGCAGCTCGTCCTCCAGAAGGCGAACGTCCCGTTCGGGATCGCCATCGTGGAGGACTCGTTCGAAGACGCGGCCATCGTCGAAGCGGTCCCCGGGGAGGCGTTCGCCACCCGCGAGCGCGAGCTGCTGCGGCTGGCAAAAGAGTGGCTCCCCCGCCTCCCGTTCGATCAGCTGGACGTCCTGGTGGTCCAGGAGGTCGGCAAGAACATCTCCGGCTCAGGCATGGACCCGAACGTGACAGGGCGGTTCTCGCTCCCGTCGCTGCCACGCCACATCCAGATCGGCCGCCTGGTGGCGTTGGACCTCACGCCCGAGACCCACGGCAACGCCACGGGTCTGGGTGTCGCGGACATCACCACGCGCCGCGCCGCCGCCAAGATCGACTGGCACAAGACCTACACCAACCATGTGACGGCCTGCGTGCTGGACGGGGCCAAGCTGCCGCTGGCGGCGGAGTCCGACCAGGAGGCGGTGGCGATCGCCGTGCGCACCCTGTGGGGCACCCCACCGCAGAGCGTCCGGCTGGCATGGATCAAGAACACGCTGGAGCTACAAACGCTGTGGGTCTCGGAGCCGCTGTGGGCCGAGCTGTCACGATCAGGCGCCATCGAAGCATTGGGCGAGCCAACGCCAATCCGGTTCACCGCCGACGGCTCGCTGGTGGTCGGCTCAGCGCGCCCCGCCGTCGCCTCCCTGGCCGCCGTCTAGACGGCCGCCGGCTGCCCGGCACGCAGCCGCACCTACGAGGGGCTCGTGGCGAGCTTGCGTACCTCCGCCAACACCTCGTCCACCTGGGGCAGCCGCGGCGGGTCGGGCTGGTCCCAGCGGTACCGGATCGCGCCGTCGCGGTCGATCACCAGCACCACGCGGCGCAGGATGTCGCGCGGGCCGTCCGGCCGTGACACGAGCAGCCCGTACGCTCGGCCGAAGTCCCGGTTGAAGTCGCTCAGCAGGAGGATCTCGGGCGGTAGGCCAAGGAAGCTGCTCCAGGCGGCGTGGCACCACGTCGAGTCCACGCTGACGCCGAAGAGCTGCGCCCTTACCTGGGTGAAGTCGCCGATCCTGTCTCCGAACTCGGAGAGCTCGTTGGTTCAGCCAGGGCTGAAGTCGAAGACGTAGGCCAGGAGCACGACCGGGCCCTTGGCGAGAGCGGACGACAGGCGGAACTTCTCCGTGTTGGTGACTGGCAGCTCGAAGTCGGGTGCCTGGTCCCCGGTGGTCAATGTGGGCATCGCATCTCCTCACCCCAGTGTACGGCGCTGGTTACCATCTGGAGATGATCACAGCGATCGTCTTGATTGGAACCGAGCGTGGCCGGACGCAGGACGCCGCCGAGGCGCTGCTGGGGATCGAAGGCGTCGCCGAGGTGTACTCGGTCACGGGCGAGTACGACCTGGTCGCCATCGTGCGCGTGCGCCAGTACGACCAGATGGCCGAAGTGGTGCCCCAGCGCATGGCCATGGTGCCCGGTCTCACCCGGACGGAGACGCTGATGGCCTTTCAGCACTACTCGCGGCACGACCTGGAGCACATGTGGGGCATCGGCCTCGAGAGCGCCGCGCCCGGCGAGTAGCCACCTTGCCGTCCCGCCCCACGCCCGGAACGAGGCTACCGGCGCCATGACGGCCGAGGCCCCGGCGAGCACGCTGGACGGCGCCGTCGACCGGGTCACCTTCTACAACCCGGAGACCGGCTTCAGCGTCGTGCGGGTGCGGCTCCGCGGCCGCCGTGAGCCGGTGGCCGTGGTCGGAGCGCTGCCCGCGGTCCAGCCCGGCGAGCGCCTGGTGCTGACCGGCCGGTGGCACACCGACCCGCGCCACGGGGCCCAGTTTCGGTCGGAATCGGCGGTCGTGCAGCCACCGTCCGGGCTCGAGGACCTGCGCCGCTACCTTGGCTCCGGCCTCATTCGCCAGATCGGCCCGGTGCTGGCGGAGCGGATCGTCGGGACGTTTGGCGAGCGCACGCTCGACGTGCTCGATACGGCGCCGGAGCGGGTGCGCGAGGTGCCGGGCATCGGCCAGCAGCGGGCCACGACGATCGCCGCCGCCTGGCAGGCGCACCGGGCGCTGCGCGCCGTGGCCGCCTTTCTCGCGGAGCACAAGCTGGACACGCGCTTCGCGGCTCGCCTGGTGGCCGCGTACGGGAATGACGCGCCGAGGGTGCTGGCCACCAACCCGTACCGCCTGGTGGGCGACGTGCCCGGGCTCGGCTTCGCTGCCGCCGACCGCCTCGGCAAGAGCATGGGCGTGCGACCGACCGCGGCGCCCCGGCTCCAGGCCGCGACACACGCGGCGCTGCTGCGCGTGAGCGAGCAGGGGCACACTCGCCTGGGGACCGACGACCTGGTGACCGCCGCCGCGACGCTGGCGACGGTCGACGCCGAGGTCGTCTATCCCGCGGTGGCGCAGCTCGTCGCGGGCGGCGTGATCGCCGGCGCGGCCCGCCCCCAACCCTCCCACGCGGACGCGTCCCAGGGGGCCCCGGTCCTCAGCGGACGCCTGCGCATCTACGAGCCGCCTCCTCCACCAGCGCCGGATCCCGGCGTGGCGAATCTCGGGCTCGGATTGGGGTCGCTGGTCCGGGCGGAGGAGTTTCTGGCCGCCCGCCTGCGCATTCTCGCCGCCCAGGCCCCGGCGGTCCCACCCGCTCGCGTCGACGCGTGGCTGGCCGACGACGGGGACGCCCGGGCCCTGTCGCCCCAGCAGCGCGACGCGGTCCGCGCGGCGGCGCTCAGCGGCTGCTTCGCCCTGACCGGCGGACCCGGGGTCGGCAAGACCACCACCGTCCGCGCCCTCGTCCGCTGTCTGCTGGCGCTCGGACGCTCGGTGGCCCTGGCCGCGCCGACCGGCAAGGCGGCCAAACGACTGGGCGACGTGGTCGGCCTCCCGGCCAGGACCGTCCACCGCCTGCTCGGGGCCCGCCCGAAAGGTTTCAACCACGGAGGCATGCACCCCCTGCCCTTCGACGTCACGATCGTCGACGAGGCCAGCATGCTGGACACAGGGCTGGCTCGTGCCGTCGTCAGCGCCATCGCCCCCGGCGCGCAGCTCGTCCTGGTCGGCGACGCGGACCAGCTGCCAAGCGTCGGGCCAGGCCAGGTGCTTCGCGACGTCCTCGCCAGCGACGCCGTCCCGTCGGCTCGCCTGGACACCGTCTTCCGCCAGGCGGCGCTGAGCCAGATCGTCGTCAACGCGCACCGCATCCGCCAGGGGCAGCTGCCGCAACTCGCCGACGCCGCTGCCCTGGGTCGCGGCGTCGACTGTGTCTTCGTGCGCGCTGGCCCGGACCGCCTGCCCGACGTGGCCGCCGACTGGGCCGCCAGCCTCCTGCCGAAGGCGCTCGGCGTCCCGCCGGCTGACGTCCAGGCGCTCGCGCCGCTGACACGCGTCTGCCAGGTGGTCAACGAGCTGCTGCAGCGCCGCCTCAACCCACCGCGGCCGGACCACCCCGAGAGGCCGCACGGGGCGCTGCCGCTGCGCCTCGACGACCGCGTGATCCAGACCCGGAACAACTACACGCTCGAGGTGTTCAACGGCGACACGGGCACAGTGGTCGAGATCGCCTCGGACGGCGTCACCGTCGACTTTGGCGACGGGCGCGTCGTGGCCTACGCGCCGGCGGACATGCTCGACCTGGACCACGCCTACTGCCTGACCGTGCACCGGTCGCAGGGCAGCGAGTGGCCAGGCGTGGTTCTGCTCGCCTCGTCCAGCTTCGGCCCGATGCTGTCGCGCAACCTCCTGTACACGGCGCTGACCCGCGCGCGCCGGGCGGCCGTCCTGGTGGGGGATGAGGCCGCGATCGCCCGCGCGGTGGCCGAGACGCGCGACCAGCAGCGGCGGACCGGGCTCGGCGCCCTGCTGCGCGCCGGCGACGCGGCAGATGGCCCGCGCTAGCCCGCTCTACGGCGAGCTGGTCGCGCAGTACCTGGCCCTGCGCGATGGTCACCCGGGAATACTGCTGCTCTTCCGCGTCGGCTCCTTCTACGAGGTGCTGTTCGAGGACGCCGAGCTGGTCGCCCGCGAGCTCGGCCTGAAACTCGGCGACCGCCCGTCGGGCGGCTCCGCCGGCCCCGTGCCCCAGTGCGGCTTCGCCGCTCACGCCCTCGACCAGTTCATGCCGCGGCTGCTCGCCAGGGGCTACCGCGTCGCGGTCTGCGAGGAGGGCGACGCGGCCGAGAGCCAGGGCGCCGTCCGCCACCGCGCCGTGGTCAGGACCCTCACGCCCGGCACCGTCACCGACCCGAAGCTCCTGGCCGAGGACCAGCCCACCTACCTGGTGGCCCTGGCGAACCACGACGACCGCGTCGGGCTCGCCTGGACCGACGTCGCCGCCGGCGAGTTCCAGGCCGGCGAGTTCGACGTGGACGCCGCCGCCGCCGAGCTCCAGCGGCTGGCTCCCGCCGAAGTGCTGCTGCCCGCGGATGTGTCGGCGCCCGCGCCGCTGCTGGCGCGCTGGCCGGTGACGCCCGTCGGGCCGGCCGCCGGCGCAGCCGACCGTCTCGCCCAGCTGTTTCCGGACGGCGCGCTGAGCGATCTGCCGCTGGCCCAAACCGCCGCCGGCGTCGTCGTCCGCTACCTCGCCGCGACCCGCGGTGACGACGCCACGCCCGCGATCGACCCGCCGCGGCCCGCCGATCGTGCCGGTGTCTTGCAGCTCGACAGCGCAACCCAGCGCCACCTGGAGATCGTCGAGACCGAGAGGGCCCGCGAGCGAGCTGGCAGCCTGCTGGACACGGTAGATCGCGCCGTGACGCCCATGGGACGCCGCATGCTGCGCGGCTGGCTGCTGCGGCCCCTGGTCGACCTGGCCAAGATAGGTGTCCGGCAGGCCATCGTCGCGGAGCTCGTCGCCAACCCGCGGCTGCGCGCGAGCCTGGCCGGACATCTCGCCGGGCTGCCCGATCTCGAGCGACTCGCCGGCCGCGCCGCCAGCGGCCGGGCGACAGCCGACGACCTTCGAGCGCTCGCCGGCGCCGCGCGGAGCATCCCGGCCCTGGCCGAGACAGTCGCCACGGCGCGTCACCCGTTCCTGCGGCGGCTTGGGCGAGGGCGACAGCCGCTCAGCGACTTCGCCAGCCGGGCGCAGGCCGTCCTGGCCGAGCCCGACAGCCCACGGCCCGTCCGTCCGGACGCGACAGGCACGCTCGCGGAGGCGACCGGCCGTCTCGACAGCGCCAGCGCGTGGCAGAGCCGCTACGTCCAGGAGCTGCGCCAGACGCTGCGCGTCGACCGGCTCACGCTGGAGCGTACCAGCACGCAGGGGCTGTTCCTGGAAGTGCCGGCCAACACGCCAGTGCCCTCCGAGTGGACCCGGCGCGGCGGCCTGCAGCGGGTGGAGCGGTACTCCACGCGGGAGCTCGAGCGCCACGCGGTAGAGCTCGCCGAGGCCGAGTCCCAGGTCGCGACCGAGGTCAGAGCGCTGCTCGCGGACCTGCGGGGCGAGGCCGCCAACGTGGCGTCTGAAGCTCGGGACATTGCCCGCCACCTGGCGGCGGCCGACGCCCTGCTCTCCCTGGCGGCCGTCGCCGCGGAGCGGGAGTGGGTTTGCCCCGAGCTCGACGACACCGGGTCGCTCGCCGTCGTCGGCGGCCGCCACCCCGTGGTCGAGCGACCGGGGCCATTCCAGCCCAACGATACCCACCTCGAAGCACGCGGCCAGCGCGACCAGGTGGTCCTCCTCACCGGGCCGAACATGGCGGGCAAGAGCACCTGGCTGCGACAGACCGCCCTGATCGTCCTGCTGGCACAGACCGGCTCGTTCGTGCCCGCCCAGTCCGCCCGTATCGGGGTTGCGGATGCGATCTTCACTCGGATCGGCGCCGTCGACGACGTGGCTGGTGGCCGGTCCACCTTCATGGTCGAGATGCTGGAGACCGCCACGGTCTTGCGGGGGGTCACCGACCGCGGCCTCGTCCTGCTCGACGAGATCGGGCGCGGCACCAGCACCCACGACGGGATGGCGATCGCCTGGGCGGTGATCGAGCACCTGGTGACTGGCTCGGCGCGCCCGCGCGCCATTGTCGCCACCCACTACCACGAGCTAGCCGCGCTCCGGTCCGTCCACCCGGAGATCAGCCTGATGCGAGCGGCGGTGGACGACCGGTCGGACGGCATCGTCTTCACCCACCGTATCGAGGCGGGGGCGGCGGACAGGAGCTACGGCATCGAGGTCGCCCGCCTGGCCAGCCTTCCCGAGACGGTCCTGGCGCGCGCCCGCGAGGTGTCGAAGAGCATCGAACCGGTGAGCGCCGACATCGCCCGCCGCCTCGGCGCCACCCCTGGGCGCGAGGGTTGAGCCTCAGCGCGTAGCGCGAACAAAGGCAGGCGCCTAAGCAGGTGGAGCTCAGATGATCAGAAACAAGCAAGACTTAGTCTTAAAGCCACCTGCTTAGGCGACTTGGCAGCGTCGTGCTCGCCACGAGACGGTCGAGACCGGGTACAGGATCGTGATGGATGGCTCCGCCGGCTGAACGCAACCGGACGTCAACCCCTGCTCAACGTGCGCTGCCTGGACGACGGCCACAGTGGTATGTCATGGCGGACCGTCACCACGTGACACGTGAGCACCTGCATTACCTGCTCGAGCAGATTCCCGACGACAATCTCAACGCCGTGCACGACGTTCTGGCGTACCACCGGGAGAACATGGGACTCCTGTGCCAGGAGATCCTCCGCCTACAGGGCCTTCTGAAGCAGACATCTGACCTGGCGAGCCGGCGAGCCAGACCGCGGCCTGTGATGCGCACAGACGCGGCGTGATTGGACCGTAGGACGCAAGCCGGGGCGGCCGTGTCGTCCTGGGCGTCCTGAACCCGCGGTGTTCGGGCGGCGCTACACTCAGTCCTGTGCTGACAGAGATGGTCGCAGGTGTCACGTGGTCCGTCCACGTGCGGCGCGAGGAAGTGGCCTGGTTCGACACGAGGGAGGTGGCGGATGACTACCTCTCCGCTGTGCAATGCGAGAGCTGCCGTCGCCCCGTCAAGGCCGACGATGGCTGCTGCGCTGTGGCCCTGCGTCCTGCCCCGCCGGCTGAAGTTCCCCGTCTCCAGCGTGTCGCCACGGCGCCCATTGGGGCCACAGCGCTTCTCCAGCGAGCGCGGGACGAGTTTTCCCCGCCGTGGGTCGTGATAGCCGCGGTCCTGTTACTGGCGGCATTCGCGGGAGCCGCGGTGTCGTTAGCGACAGGACCGCATCGTTAGCCGGCCGAGGGCTGCGCCGGCCGGCCACGAGGATCGCCCCGCCCAGCGGGACGAGCGGCGTTCTGACGGGACCCACACCCCAACTCCACCGGTATCGACCCCGTCGCGCCGCACGATGACGGTGCGGCGTCGTCCACGTCCCCTGCCTCCCGACGCGGGCGACGCCGCCAAATGTTCTTGCGGGACTAGGAGCAAGTAAACCGCTGGCCGCTCCCGGTCAGAGTTGCTGGTGCAAGTCCAGCGTCCCGCTCCACTGGTCCTGGTCCTGCCCGTCTTGCTGCGCTTGGTCGTGCATGGGCGTGAGGATGAAGGCGCGATCCTGGCCGCCGTGCTTGCCAATGCCCATGATCCGTCCCTGAAGCGTCATGCCCAGCACGGACGTGATCTCCCAACCGGGTTTGCCGCGAAGCAGACTGCTGAGGGGGAAAATGGTGCCGTCGTGCCAGAGGATGAGTCCGGCGGCCGTTGAGCCCAGCACCTCGCCAGCGTTGTCAATGTCCTGAGGGGTGAACACTCCGAGGTCGGTGGGCGTGCCACTCTGCCACAAGATGGCGTGACTGGTGCCGTCGGGCGCCGTGGCGGAACCCACGACTTGGCTGAGGTCATTGAGAGCGACAAGCGCTACCGACGAGTAGCCGGTCGGTGGTTCGAGCTTCACTATCGTGTTAGGGTCGGGCCAAAAGGCGTCGTATTTGACAAGAGGCTGACCGTTGTAGGGCCCACCAGACTGAACCCACCCGATCACCTGTCCTTTGTCGTTGATACGCTTGCCGACTGTGAAATTGCCTATGCCGACTAACGCCGTACTCGTATTGTCTTTCCAGATGAGCGAGCGCATGCCGGCAGGGCCTGGCCCACTTGGTCCAACAACGGCTAGAATTTGATTATTATCGTTGACGGCAACGGCAGTACCACCAGAGGCAATGTTGTCGGTGAATTTCCCATTCTGCCAACTCATACCTTGACAATAGTCCCGACCACCTCCGAGACATGCGAACCCTACTACTTCACCGCTATTATTGACGCCATAGGCGATGCTCTCAAATGTACCTGCGTCAACTTTGGTGACTTGTGCCTGTAGGTCGGTTACTATCCCTCTCTGCCAACTAAATGCCTGATTTTTCTGTTTACTATAATCGCCTTGATAGCCGACCACTTCGCCGCGGTCGTTGAAACCGTACGCAACACCAGGCCAAGGCGTGCCGACGTCAGCCAGGGTGTAGTCTAGTGTCGGATCTTCGGCAGCCGATGAAGGGAGCACCTCGCGGCCAGCAGAGACCAGCAGCACCAGGGTGGTTAGCAGCGCCGTAACGGGACGAGCTTTCATACGATCCCTTTCTTGCGCGCACCCGGACATCCGCGGCAATGATCAGCCAGTTGCGCAATTCACTTTACTCCCATACGAGCGCGCGAAACTAGGCCACGGCGGCCTTTACAGCAGGTCATTTTCCAAAGACAACCGGAACCAAACAAGGACGCAATTTGCCATGCTGATATATGCATGATTCGCGCCGAATCCACGCCGCATACGCGGGCTCCTCCGCGAGCAGGTTCACCCGCCCGCGAGGTTGCTCCTGGTCAGCCGCGAAAGCGCTCGGCGCACCCGGATGGTCGGGAGCCGAGAGCTGCCGCCTGTTGACACGAGGGCGCGCAGCGGGGAAACTGAGGGTGTGGGCTGGCCGCGACAGCCCGCGAAGACAACCATCGAGTCGCCAGAGCGCCCATGGGCCAGGGGAGAGTAGGCGGGTGCGTCGCTCGCCCATGTCTACTGCGCTCCCGGGGGGCCCATGCTGACAATTCATGACATCTCGGTGCTGGCGCGGCGGTGGCTCTGGCTGCTCGTCCTGGTGCCCTTGGTGGCGGCCGCGCTCAGCTACAAGGTCTCGTCGGGGCTGCCCAAGGTGTACGAGAGCACCGAGCGGCTGCTCATCGTGCCTGGCGAGACGAGCGCTGGGTCGGCCAGCTACGACGCCGTCTTGAGCGCCGAGCGGCTGACGCACACCTACTCCGAGATCGTCAAGTCCCGCCGTGTTGTCGGGGCGGCAGCCGCGGCCGCCGGCCTCGACCTCTCCTACGACAGCGCGCTGGCGCTGGTCAGCGTGGTGCCGCTGCGCGACACGCAGATCCTCCAGGTGAGCGCCCGCGCCGGCGATCCCCAGGTCGCCGCGCGCTTCGCCAACGAGCTGGCCGCGGCGTTCATGCAGCAGGTCGAGACGACGCGGGCGAGCCGGTTCGCCGTCAGCAAGGACAGCCTCAGCAAGCAGGTCGACCAGCTGTCGGCCGACGTCGCCCAGCGCACGCGCCAGGCCGACGAGCTGCGGGCTCAGCCGGCGAGCGGCGCCCGCGACACCGAGCTGGCGCGTGTCCAGTTCGAGCTCGCGCAGCTGCAGCAGGCGTACCAGGACGCCGAACGCAGCTACGAGGCCATCCGCGTGTCGGAGGCCCGCACCAACGCGCTCGTGCAGGTGCTCGACGCCGCCACCCCGCCCGACGCCCCGGTCCAGCCGCGCATCGCCCAGAACGTCCTCCTGGCGGCGCTCGCCGGGCTCCTGGCGGCCCTGGGCCTGGCCTTCGGGGTCGAGCACTTCGACGACCGCCTGCTGTCGCCTGATCGACTGGCGCGGTTCACCGGACTGCACGCGCTCGGGTCGATTGGGATCTACAAGAATGGCTCCGAGGACCCGTTCGTAGGCGAGGCGTTCCGTCTGCTGCGCGCCAACCTGGAGTTCCTGGCGGTGGAGCGCCCGCTGCAGGCGCTGCTCGTCACCAGCTGCGACCCGGGCGACGGCAAGAGCAGCACCTCGCGCTACCTGGCGCAGGTCGCCGCCCAGGCCGGCCAGACGGTGATACTCGTCGACGCCGACTTGCGTCGGCCGTCGCAGCACACGCTATTCCAGCTGCCCAACAAGGGCGGCTTGACGTCCCTGCTCACCAACGAGGCGGTGCCGGCAGAGAACATGCTGGTCCCGACCAGTATTCCGGGACTGAAGCTGTTGCCCAGCGGCCCGCTGCCGCCCAACCCGAGCGAGCTGCTCGCCTCACACCGCATGCGCGAGCGCCTGACCGAGCTGCGCCGGCTGGCGGACCTGGTGATCGTCGACTCGTCGCCAGTCCTGCCGGTGAGCGACCCCGCGGTGCTGGCCAGCTGGGTGGATGGCACCCTGCTGGTGGTCAACGTTCGCCGCACCCGCGGCCAGCAGGCCGCCCACGCCGTCGCGACGCTGACGACGGCCGGAGCCCGGGTCCTGGGCGCCGTGCTCAACCGCGCCGCCCGCGGCCCGCACACCTACTACAGCTACTACAGCGCGTCCCTGGAGTCGAACCCCGTGGCGACCAGCTAGCAGGCTGCACAGGCTACGGCGCGCTTGAGTCGAGCACGCGCACGCCGGCGTCGCCACCGACGAGACACACGGTGGGCAGGTTTGTGAACAACCCGTGCTCCACGACGCCAGGAAGCTGCTTCAGCGTCCGCGCCAGGGCGTCGGGATCGTCCAGAGGCGCCGGAAACTGGAGGTCGAGGATGAGGTTGCCGTTGTCGGTGACGTAGGGCTTGGCCGGGCTTCCGCGCAGCTGCGCCGTCGCTCCCAGCGCCTCCAGCCGCGCCGCCGTTTGGCGCCAGAGGAATGGCAGCACTTCCACAGGCAGCACACCCTGGCCAAGCCGGGGCACGAGCTTCGCATCGTCGGCGATGATCACCAGCTTCCGGGCTGCCAGGGCGACCAGCTTCTCGCGCGTGCAGGCGCCGCCCCGTCCTTTGATCAAGCGGAGGTCTGGGGCGATCTCATCAGCGCCGTCCACCGCGAGGTCCAGCGGACGCGCCAGCGTGTCGGTGAGTCTTATCCCCAGGGAAGCCGCCAGGCTGCCGGTGGCGGCGGAGGTCGGAATACCGGTGACGTCCAGGCCGCGCGCGACGCGCTGTCCGAGAGCTTCGATGAAGAAGCGCGCGGTCGAGCCGGTGCCCAGGCCGAGCAGCATGCCGGGGTGGATCAGGTCCAGGGCGGCCTCGGCCGCCGCCTGCTTGCGCGCGTCAACCGCTTGTTCCACGGGTCTCTTTCTGGCTCCTGAGCGCGTAGCGCGAACAAAGATAGATACCGAAGCAGGTGGAGCTCAGATGATCAGAATGGAGCAAGACGTACGACCACCTGCTTAGGTAGGCTGTGACCCGGGGGAGGTCGCTGACTTCTGGCTGCCGTTGGCCCGTTCGTGCAGCAGCTGCCAGACGCGCTCCGAGGTGGCCGGCATGTCGATGTTCCGAACGCCGAGGTGCGACAGCGCGTCGACCACCGCGTTCATGATCGCCGGCGTCGAGCCGATGGTGCCAGCCTCGCCGATACCTTTCACTCCCAGCGGGTTGCGGGGGGTCGGCGTCTCGGTGCGGTCGAGCTCGAACACGGGGAAGTCCACCGCCCGCGGCATCGCGTAGTCCCCCATGGTGCTCGTGACCAGCTGGCCCTCGTTGTCGTACACGACCTGCTCGAACAGCGCCTGGCCGGCGCCCTGGGCGATGCCGCCGTGGCGCTGCCCGTCCAGGATCAGCGGGTTGAGCACGCGGCCGCAGTCGTCCACGGCCATGAACTTGACGAGCCTGCTCTTGCCCGTGTCACGGTCGACCTGGACGACTGCCAGGTGGGCGCCGAACGGGAACGTCTCGCCCGCGGGCTTGAAGAACCGGTTGGCCTCCAGTCCGGGCTCGTCGCCGTCCGGGACGTCGCCCCCGTACGCGCGCGCCGCGACGGCGGCCAGCGTGGTCGAGCGATCCGGCACGCCGCGCACCCCGATCCGGCCCTGCTCCACCTCGATGTCCGCGACCGACGCCTCGAGCGCGTCGGCGGCGATGCGCACGACCTTGTCGCGGACCCGCTGCGAGGCGCCAAGCACGGCGCTGCCGCCGAGCGCCGCTGAGCGGCTGCCAAACGTGCCAACTCCGGTGGCGACCACCGCCGTGTCGTTGAAGCGGACGGCTATGTTCTTCAGGGGCACGCCCAGCTCGTCGGCGACGATCTGGGCGAAGGTCGTCGTGTGGCCCTGGCCGTGGGGCGAGGTGCCGGCCAGCACCGTGACCTGCCCGCTGGGCTCCACCCGCACGGTGGCGCTCTCCCAGGGCCCGAAGCCGCAGATCTCCAGGTACGCCGAGAGGCCGATGCCGATCAGCGGCTTGGTCGGGTCGGCGCGCCAGGCGGCCTGCTGGCGGCGCAGCCCGGCGTAGTCGGTCTCCGCGAGCAGCTTTTCCAGGGCCGGGAGGTAATTGCCAGTGTCGTACGAGGTGCCCATGGGGGTGGTGTACGGGAACTGGTCGGGCGGGATGAAGTTCCGCCGCCGGACCTCGGCCGGATCAAGCCCCAGCTCGTGGGCGACCGAGTCCATGATGCGCTCGACCAGGAACGTCGCCTCGGGGCGGCCAGCGCCCCGGTACGCGCCGACCGGCGTCTTGTTGGTGAAGACGCCGAGCAGCTCGAAGCCAATGTTCTTGGTCTTGTAGACGCCGGGCAGGACCACGGGGGTCAGCGACGCGATGCCAGCGGTGTTCGCCTGGTAGCCGCCGCCCAGGTCGGCCAGCGCTTTCACCCGGAGGGCGACCACCTCGCCGTCGCGGGTTGCCGCGGCCTCCACGTAGTCGATCTGGTCCCGGCCGTGGGTCATGGCCTGGAAGTTCTCGCGGCGCTCTTCGACCCAGCGGACCGGTCGCTGGAGGCGCATCGCGAACCAGGCGGTCAGCATCTCCTCGATGGAGTACTCGATCTTGGCGCCGAAGCCGCCGCCGACGTCTGGCGCTATCACGCGGACGCGGTTCTCGGACAGGCCCAGAATCTGGGCGCACTTGGTCCGCATCGAATGGGGCACCTGAGTGGACGCCCACAGGGTGAGGTCGCCAGTGCCGGGATCGAAGCGCGCGGCCGCGCCCCGGGTCTCCATCGACGCTGGCATCACCCGCTGGTTGACGATCCGCTCCTTGACGACGACCACGTCCGGGCGCGCGAACTGGGCGTCCGGGTCGCCACCGATCTTGACCATGCGGTGCGCCAGGTTCGTGCCGAACTCCTCGTACAGCAGGGGAGCGCCGGGCTCGAGCGCGCGCTCGGGGTCGACGACTGCGGGCAGCGGCTCGTAGTCCACCGCCACCAGGTCGACGGCGTCGTTGGCGCACTCGGGCGAGTCGGCGACGACCGCGGCGACTGTCTCGCCGACGAAGCGGACCTTGTCGCCTGCCAGGAGCGGGCGAGCCGGGTTCTGCGCCTGCTCGAAGGAGCTCGGCAGGTCTGCCGGCAGGGCGTCGGCAAACGCGCCCGCGAGGTCACTGCTGGTGATGACGGCGTGGACCCCGGGGAGCGACCGCGCCGCCGCGGTGTCGACGGACCTGACGCGTGCATGCGCGTAGGGGCTGCGCACGAAGACCAGGTACACCATGCCGGGCAGAGAGATGTCTTCTACGTACGCGCCGGCCCCGGCGACGAGCTTGGGATCCTCGCCGCGCTTGATGGGCTGGCCCAGCATCTTGGGGGTGGTGATCGGCGTGACGCCGCTAGCGATGGTCATAACCACTAGGGTGTCCTACCGCGCCCCTGCTCGGCAAGTGGGCTCAGCACTCAGCACTCAGTACTCGGCCAGGAGGCCCGCCAGCAGGGCCGCGCGCCGCGGCAGGCTCTCCACCAGCACGTGCTCGTGCGCGGCGTGCGCCCCCGCGCCCTCCGGCCCTAGGCCATCCAGAGTCGGTACCCCCATGGCCGCCGTGAAGTTGCCGTCGCTGCCGCCGCCCGTGCTGCCTTCCCGCAGATTTTCGACACCCATGGCGGCGGCGATGGCGGCCGCCCGCTCGAAGAGGCGCCCCATGGCGGGCGAGCGCTCCATGGGCGGGCGGTTCAGCCCACCCTCGATCTCCAGCCGCGCCCCGGTCAAGCGGGGCTGCAAGCCGCGAATAGCGCCGTCAAGCCGCTGCGCCTCGTCGACGACCGCGACGCGCACGTCGATCTCCGCTTCCGCCAGCGCGGCCACCACGTTGGGCCGTGTCCCGCCGCGCACCACGCCGACGTTGACGGTGGTCCCGCGGCCGTGGTCGTTGAGGGCGTGCAGCGCCAGCACCTGGTGGGCCAGCTCCTGGACCGCGCTCACGCCCTTCTCCGGCTCGACCCCGGCGTGGGCGGCAAGACCGTGGATGCGCAGCCGGTAATCGCCCGTGCCCTTGCGCGCGGTCTTGAGCGTCCCGCCGGGCAGCGGCGACTCCAGAACGTACGCGGCCGCCGCGCCCCGGGCGGTGTCCTCGATCCAGCGCCGCGACGTCTTGCTGCCCGTCTCCTCGTCCGACGTGAACAGCACGCGCAGCGGTCGCCGCGGCGTCACGCCGCACGCGGCCATGGCCACCAGCGCGTAGTACAGGACGACGATCCCGCCCTTCATATCGAAGCAGCCCGGCCCGCGCGCGACGCCTGCGTCGTCGACGGCGAACGGGATGCGGTCGAGCGTCCCCATGCTCCACACCGTGTCGAAGTGGCACAGCGCGACGGCGTGGCTGGCCCCGGCCTCGCGGCAGGCGTCCACCCGCAGCCGCAGGTGTGGCCCACGCTGGCCGTCCACGGCGGGCAGCTGCTCCACCGGCCCGAATTGGGCGAAACGACCCCGCAGCTCAGCCGACAGCGCGGCCAGAGCAGCGGGGTCGTCGCTCGGCGACTCGGTGCGGACGAGGCTGCCCAGCAGCTCGACCATTTCGGCGCGCCGCGGCTCGAGAAACGCGCGGACGGCCACGGCCGACTCGCCGCCTAAGCAGGTGGACATACGTCTGGCTCGTTTCTGATCATCTGAGCTCCACCTGCTGAGGCATCTATCTTCGTTCGCGCTACGCGCTCAGCGAGGGCTGACTCTGACTCTGACTCTGTCGTCATCTCCAGTCAGCCTACCGGAGCATGGGCGCGCTGGTCCCGCAGCACCAGCTCGCGCAGCGTGCGCTGGCGAATCCGTTCGGGCACCGGCTCGAACCCGAGTCCGGGCCGATCCCAGGGCACCGTGATGGCGCCCCGCTCGGCCCGGATGGGCGGCTCAACGACGTCCTCGCGGTACGCCCTGTCGGACCCGGACACGTCGCCCGGCACCGTGAAGCCGGGCAGGCTGCAGATCGCCACGTTCGCCGCCCGCCCGATGCCGAACTCGTGCATGCCCCCGCACCACACGGGCACACCGCGCTCGTAGCACAGGTCGTGGACGCGCCTGGCCTCTCCCAGCCCGCCCAGGCGGCTCACTTTGACGTTGACCACACGGCAGCTGCCGAGGTCGAGCGCCTTGCGGGCGTCGGCAACCGAATGGATGCTCTCGTCGAGGCAGATGGGTGTCCCGAGCTGCTCCTGGAGGCGGGCATGGTCCACGATGTCGTCGTCGGCCAGAGGCTGCTCGATCATCATCAGGTCCAGCCCGTCCAACGCCTTGAGCGCCGCGACGTGCTCCGGATTGTCCAGCCGGTACGCCGAGTTGGCGTCCGCCATGAGCGGCACCTCGGGCCAGCGGGCCCTGACCGCCGAGACGTAGGCCACGTCTTTGCCCGGGCCGATCTTCATCTTGATCCGACGGTACCCCTGGCTCACGAACCGCTCCACCTGCGCCAGGATGCTGTCGATGGTCGGCTCGATTCCCAGGCTGACGCCCGAGTAGATCTCCCGCCGCGTCCCGCCGAGCGCCGCGGCCACGGGCTCGCCGCGCGCCCGCGCGTACAGGTCCCAGCACGCCATCTCGATCCCGGCCCGGGCGAAGCCGTTGCCGCGCACGATCTGCCACGTCGCCGCGGCCGCGTCGGGATGGTCCCACGGCTGGCCCAGCAGGCGCGGCGCGAGGAAGGCGCTCAGGATGTGCCAGCAGGTCTCGGTCGTCTCCGGGCAGTAGTACGGGTCCGATGGGCTGGCACACTCGCCCCACCCCTCGCCACCATCACGGTCGACCACCCGGACCAGGATGTGGTCGAGGTGGTCCTTGGTGTGGCTCGACGTCGTGAACGGGCGCACCAGCGGCAGCTGCACCAGGTGCATGTCAACGCGGTCGACGACGTGGGTCATACGGCTCGCTCCAGGACGTACGTCGGGCATGGTCCGCGGCGAAACCCCACGGCCACCAGGCCGGCCGCGAAAGCGGCCTGGAATGCCGCCCGCACCGCGCGCTGCCAGTCGCGCGCCAGCTGCCCGTCGCCCGTCTCCTTCACGACCGCGAGGTCGGCCGGCACTTCGAGGAGCAGCCGCGGGGCGTCGAGCGCCTCGGTGCGCACCGAGACAGGCCGCCTGAGTCCTGACGCGGCGTCGTTCACCGCCTCGATCAGGCTCGGCCCGTCCCCGTCGTCGCGTCGGCCACGCCCCTCCCTGACCGGCCACTCGACCAGGAGACGGTCGGTATCGAGGCCGGCGTTGAGGCGGTCAGTCCGGGCGCCGTACAGGTCCACCTCGTACGTGTGGCTGACGGCTCCGAGCACCGCCAGGTTGAACGCCGCGTTGCGCGCCTGGAGCGGGTCGAACGCCCAGACGACCGCTTCCACGTCGCGTGACGCGGCCACCCGTCGCTGCTCGTTCTTGAGGCGGCGGCCGATGCCCTGCCCCTGAAGGTCGGGGTCGACGGCGGTCAGCTGCGAGTAGAGGATGGGCCGGCCATGCAGACGCCCGAGGAACGCGAACGAGAAGCCGGCGAGCCGGCCCTTCACGAACGCCCCGAGGATCGCGCCACCAACGCACTGCGCCCCGGCCATCGTGGCCACGGGGATCACGTAGCCGTCTTCGGTGATGCCCCAGGTACGCCGCTGGAGAAGCTGGCACGCCCGCAGCTCTTCGGCGCCGCGCACGTCACGCACCTCGATCTCACCACCACCGGCTGCCATGCGGGTCGAGGATAAATCAAAATCATCGGCGCCCGCCGCGCGCCCACCGTCCTACTCCGCCACGCGCGACGCTTGACGTTGGCTGCCTCAGTCGACCTGGATCTGCATCCGCGCCGGCTTGTCGGCCCCGGCCTCGTCGTGAGCGCGTTCGCTGCGCTCGATGGCCGCGTCGAGGATGGAGCGCAGGGCCAGGAGCCGCTCCCGGCGGGCGTTCCGCAGGTGCTGGCGCGCCTCGTCGGGCACGATCTCGCGGAACAGCCGGTCAAGGGTCGGGATGCGGATGACTACCTCGTCGCGGCGGCGCGTCGCCGCCGCGTCCTGTTCGACACGTTCCGCGCGTCCTGTCTCGTTTGTCTCGTTTGTCACGTGTGCCTCCTGTGGCGACCGGCGGCGCCCTGGGATCTGGGACCTGGATTAATGTCGCAGAGTAGTAACACGGTGGCGCCCGCCGGCGATGGGCCACAATAGCGGTGTGCGCATCCTGTTCTACACCGGCAAAGGGGGCGTGGGGAAAACCTCGGTCGCCGCCGCCACAGCTGTCCGCGCCGCCGAGCTCGGCTACCGAACCGTCATCCTGAGCACAGACCTGGCGCACTCCCTGGCCGACAGCCTCGATGTGCCGCTCGGGCCAGAGCCGGTGCCGGTGGCGCACAACCTGTGGGGGCAGGAGACTGACATCTACCACAACATCCAGACCCACTGGGGCGCGGTTCAGGAGTGGCTGAACGCGCTGATGCTGTGGCAAGGCGGCGTGGACAGCCTGGTGGCCGACGAGCTCACCGTCCTGCCCGGGATGGACGAGCTCGCCAACCTGCTCTGGATCAACCGTCACCGCGAGTCTGGCCAGTACGACGTGATAGTCGTCGACGCGGCCCCCACCGGGGAGACGCTGCGCCTCCTGTCATTCCCGGACGTCGCCCGCTGGTGGATGGAGCGCATCTTCCCGGTCCAGCGGCGCGCCATGGGCGTGGCCAGGCCGCTGCTCAGCGCCTTCATCGACATGCCACTGCCGACCGACCAGGTCTACGACACGATCCAGAAGCTGTTCGCCGAGCTCGACCGCCTGCACCGCATGCTCATCGACCCGACGCTCACCAGCCTGCGCCTCGTCCTCAACCCCGAGAAGATGGTGGTCGCCGAGGCGCAGCGGACGCACACGTACTTCCAGCTCTTCGGCTATCCAACCGACCTCGTCGTCGCCAACCGCGTGCTGCCGGACGCCGTGGTCGACCCCTTCTTCGCCAGCTGGAAGGACAGCCAGGCGACGTACCTGCAGAAGATCGAAGAAGGCTTCCGGCCGCTGCCGATCAAGACGGTGCCCCTGTTCGACCACGAGATGGTCGGGCTCGAGCTGCTGTCGCGTATGGGCCGCTCGCTGTTCGGCGACGATGACCCTACCCGCATCTTCTTCCAGGGACGGACCCACTCCATCGAGCACGGGCCGGATGGCGGCTACCAGCTGGTCATCCCGCTGCCGTTCACCACCCGCGAGGAGGTGCAGCTGGCCCAGAACGGGGACGAGCTGTTCGTGCACGTGGGCGCCCACCGGCGCCACATAGTGCTGCCCCGGGCTCTAGCCGGCATGCGCGCCGGCCGCGCCAGGATGGACCAGGACGATCGCACCCTGCGGATCAGCTTCCAGCGCGAGGCTGTCCCTGCCGCTGTCCCTGTCGCTAAGCAAACACCCTGACAGCCGTGCCGACGTCCGCCCAGCTCCAGGCGAACTTCGCCTCGTTGTAGGCGACGCCGAGGCAGCCGTGCGAGCCCGAGTAGCCCCAGTTGCTGCTCCAGTAGTTGTAGTGGATGCTGGCGCCGTCGCTGGTGAAGTACTGGGTCCACAGCACCCCTGTCAGGTAGTAGCCACCCGGCGCGGTGCGCGGGATCGGCGGGTAGACGCGCTCGCTCGTCATCGTCTCGTTGGGCACCCGCCACAGGACATGGTGCACGCCCGTCGGTGTGCGATTCGACACCGTCCCTTTCAGCGTCAGCGTCGACCAGATGGGCGCGCCATCCTCGAAGGCCGTCAGCAAGGCCGGCTCGTGCAGGTCCGCCTCGAACCTCTTGCCTGACGCATCGGCCCGGTCGGGCGCCCACACGCTGTACGGCAGCCGCGGGAGCCGCACGACCGAGTTGTGCAGGTAGCCAGTGGTCGTCGGCTCGAAGGTCGCGGCGTCCAGGCCCTGAATCTGGTGTCGGCGGACGTGAGATTCTGCCCGTAGGCGGCCAGGGACCTGCCCGCTGACGGTCGCGAAAGCTGCCCAGGCGCGGTCACCCGATCTGCCCGAGTGGAGTCCGCCCGCCGGCTGGGTAGGTCC
>JAABUQ010004896.1_pt1 | contig 22155 bp, 24 predicted proteins | sample 5560001 | NCBI WGS metagenome assembly JAABUQ01 (sample SAMN10711888, study PRJNA513371) | rock metagenome | isolation source: Antarctica rocks | place: Antarctica: Victoria Land, Finger Mt nord | collected 2015-12-18 | reverse complement strand
TGAGCGAGGCGTTGGGCGCGCTTGGCATCGATCTGACGGCGGGGGACTTGGCCCGGATCGATCACGCCGTCCCCCCGGGCGCCGCGGCAGGCGCCCGCTACGCTCCCGCGCAGATGGCCCATCTCGATAGCGAGCGCGGCGCGGTTGCGCGTGAGTAAAGGACGGATGCGACGCTCACGCGCGACGGCATTAAATTAGAGCAGGGTAGACTCCTAAATCTGGTATAAGATAATTATGTTCAGTTGCGCTCCGCCATGAGGTGGGGTGCTCAGGCAGGAAAAACGTAAAAGGACGATAAACGTGCAGGCGGAACGGCAGCAGGATCAGCAGCACAGTCAGGATACGGTCGACGAGGCGGATGTCGCCAGGGCAGCGGGCTTGCGGTACGTGAGCGACCACCGGCCGGGCATCCGCCGCGAACAAAGCGGCGGCGAGTTTGTCTACATCGGCGTCGACGGCCAGCCCATCGATAACCCCAAGGTGCTGGATCGTATCAAGGGCCTCGGCATCCCGCCGGCCTGGACCAACGTCTGGATCTCGCCGCTTGCCAACGGCCATATCCAGGCCACGGGCCGCGACGCCAAGGGCCGCAAGCAGTATCGCTATCATCCGCACTGGCGCGAGGTGCGCGACGAGACCAAGTACGAGCGCATGATCGCCTTCGCCGAGGCGCTGCCCCGGATTCGCAGCCAGGTCACACACGACCTCGCAAAGCATGGGCTGCCGCGCGAGAAAGTGCTGGCCACGGTGGTGGCGCTGCTCGACGCCACGCATATCCGCGTCGGCAACCAGGAATACGCGCGAGAGAACGACTCGTATGGCCTGACCACGATGCAGCACGAGCACGTCGACGTGCACGGCAACCGCGTCCACTTCGAGTTCCGCGGCAAGTCGGGCAAAGACCACAGCGTCGACGTACGCGACCGCCGGCTGGCCCGCATCGTCAAGCAATGCGAGGAATTGCCCGGCCACGAACTGTTCCAGTACCTCGACGACGACGGGCAGCGCCACGCCATCGAGTCGAACGACGTCAACGAGTACCTGCACCAGGCCAGCGAGGACCACTTCACAGCCAAGGATTTCCGCACCTGGGCGGGCACGGTCGTCGCGGCTGGGGCGCTGCAAGCCGTCGCCGCCTTCGACTCGCAGACGCAGGCCAAGCGCAACGTGGTCGAGGCCATCAAGGAAGCGGCGCGGCAGCTCGGCAACACGCCGGCGATCTGCAGGCGCTGCTACGTGCATCCCGGCGTGATCGAGGCCTATCTGGCGGGCTCGCTCGCGGAACTCGACGCGCAGGACAAAACCGTCCCGGCGCCGCCGGAGCACGGCCTGCGCCCCGAAGAGGCCAGCGTCCTGGCCCTGCTGCACCGCATCGAGGCGGCGCAGCAGGGCAAGACACAGGGCGCAGCGTGAATCGAGGCGATGTGTCATATGCGAACCTCCACGTTGCTCCGTGTCGCCCGTCGCTCAACCCTCGTGGCCGCGGCCCTCGTGACGATAGTGAGCGTCCCGGCGGCACGGGCGTCGGCGGCCGTACCGGCGCCTTTCCTGGCCTACCAACAAACTCTCGCGGCGCTACATAGCTACCGCGAGACCGCAACAAGCGTGCTGGTCGACAAGGACGGTAGCAGGACGGCCCTCTCCACCGCGGTGGTCGTGCGCCGGGGCGGCCGTATGCGCGTGTATATCAGGGCCATCACTCCGATCTCTCCGACAGGGACGCTGCTCATCGAGGAGGTAGGCACAGGCTCCCATCTGTGTCGGCGCGACGGCGGCGAGGGCTATCCCTGGTCGTGCACCAGGCCCGACACCCTCTCCCCAACCTTCCCCAGCACCCCGTCCGCCATCCACAGGATCGATGCTGATCTCCATGTACGTTTCCTCGGTATGGGGATGCGAGAAGGCCAACGCTGCAGCGTCTATGCGCTGCGGGGGTCGAGCGCCACCTTTCACTCTACTGGCACGATCTGGATCGCAAGGGCGACATCCTACCCGATCGAGCAAGACTCCACCTTCGTGATCACTGCGGCCGGCCAGACCACCATCGACAGGATGCGCACCGTCTGGAGCGACGAGAACGACCCCAACCTGACTATTCCCAATGTCCCGGCATCCTGAGTCTGATCCTTATGACGACGCGCTCAGGATGACGACGCATTCAGGGACGGCGACGACCCCTGCTCCGCCGCAAGCACCGCGCGCCAATAGGACACGCTGGCGCGCAGGTCGGCCAGCACCGCCTCGTCGTCGGCCTCGAAGGGATGGATGACTTCGAGGAAGAGATAGACATCGGCGTCGTCCCAGCGCCGCAGCGCATCCAGCACGGCCTCGGCGCGCACGGCCCCCTCCGCATTATGCCCTGGCGTGAAGGGCCAGTGACGGTCGCCGGCGCGGTCGGTCTGCTGCAGGTGCAGCACCGGCGTCCGCGGCCAGGGCTCGGCCAGCCAGGCGCGGTAATCGTCACTGCGCGTGCCCGTCTTGAGCGCGCATGGGTGCCCTATATCCAGGCAGAGCAGCAGCGGGACGCCCCGCGGCGACCCCATGCCGGTCAGCGCGCGCGCCTCCTCGATGCTGTGGCCAAACTCGCGCGGCACGGCCATATTCTCGCCCATCAGGAAGCGCAGGCCGCGCTCCCGCGCAAAAACCGTCAGCGCGGCCAGCCGCTCGGCCAGCTCCGCCAACAGCGCCGTGCGCCGCGCCGTGTCCGCCGCGTCGCCCACGCTGAAGGCGCCCAGGTAGCCCCCGGCGCCCTCCGCGCCCATCCGCGCCGTGACCTCGATGGCCCGCTCGTACCAGCGCGCCGCCGCCGCGCGCATCGCCGCGTCGGGGTGCAACAACTGGCTCCACGAGTAGCCCGCGAGGCCGGAGAAGGTGCTGTGCAGCGTCACGCCGGCCTGCGCGGCGCGGCGGCGCACCGACTCGGCATAGGCCATTGCCGCCGCCGGGTCCAGCAGCGGGTCGACCAGGTCCAGGCTGACCTGGCAATGGTCGAGCCGCAGATCCTCCGCGACGATGGCCAGCCAGCGCTCCGGCTCCGGCCAGCGCTTCACCGCGAAGCAACTGTTGACGCCGAGGTGCAGCCGCGGCGTCATGGACGGCCCTGCATCGTCGCCCCCGTCGCCGTCGTCACCTCGTCGCCCGGCGTCCCCGCCCCGGAGGTGCGCGCGCCAATAACGTAGAGGATGGGCACGATCAGCAGTGAGACGACCGTGACGATGGCCACGGCGTGCCACCAGTCCTCTTTGCCGAGGCTGGCGGTGAAGGGATTGGTGAACGTCACCCAGGCGCCCAGCGCGCTGGCCACGGCGCCCACGATGGCGCAGACCCAGAAGACCGCGGGGTGCGCGATGCGGCGCGCGGCGAACTCGGCGGCATACTTGCGGATGATATAGAGCACGTCCACGAAGAGGAAGACCATGGACAGGCGCCAGATCACGGTGATCGAGCCCTGGACAATCCAGTAGACGCGGCTGCTCAGCGCGACCGGATCGCCCTTGACCAGATAGGGATAGATCATGAAGGCGATGACCGTCACGAGTCCCGTGATGGCGGCCTGCACGATGATGGCCACGTACGGCGCCTTGTCGCGCGTCACCCTGCTGACCGCGGCCGGCAACCGCCGGTCCAGCCCCGAGACGAAGAGCAGCCGCGCGAAGCAGTAGCTGAAGACGGAGACCTGGAACAGGAAGAAGCCGATCAGCAGCAGGCCCACCAGCCACTCGGCCACCGGCCCCATCGTGGCCTTCACCGGGACCAGCAGCGCGGCGAGGTTGCCGGCCTGCGCGGGGTCGCCCGCGATCAGCAGCGCCACGTTATCCACGAAGTACGCTACCATCACCACCACCGAGCCCCACAGCAGATAGCGGGTGATGGCCTTGACATCGTCGATCTCCACGCCCATGTTCAGGGGGACCTCGATGCCGAGCAGCGCCAGGATCATGAAGCCGTACAGGCTCCAGGTTGACGTGGTGCTCGCATAGTCCAGCGGGCTGTGATTCATGCCCTGGAACCAGCCGCCGGCCCCGGTCGTGAACCCACCGAAGTTGGTGTACGAGTGGTGGCCCTGGATCAACCACAGCACCGCCGAGAAGGCGATCAGCACCATGGCCACGCTGTAGAGCACGAAAACGGTGTTGACGGCGTTCTGGGTCAGCCGCAGGCGCAACAAGGAAAAGGCGATGCCGACGAGGAGCACGGCCAGGATGACCATCCCTTGCACCCAGGGGGCAAACGTTGCCCCGAACAAGTATTGCAGATACTGGCTCACCACCGTGCCCGACCCGAGCATCACCAGCACGCCGGGCCACCAGGCCGCGAAGCCTGCAAAAAAGCTCATGAAGGGGCCGAACGCTTTGTAGGTCCACAGGTAGATCGAGCCTTCGCCGGGGAAGAGCAACCCGAGCTGCCCCGTCACGATGGCGCCGGGGATGAGGAAGGTCAGGAAGCCCACGATCAGCCAGGTCAGCGAGACTGGGCCGCTACCGTAGAAGCCGGTGTCGTTGGTGATAGAGATCACGATGGCCACCATGATGGCCACCATGTCGAAGGAGTTGAGCACCCGGGGCAGGATACTGCCCGCCACACGCTCGGAGACCAGTTGATCGGACCGCTGCGCCGCCATGGACATCGTCGTCCTCCCGCTCTCCGCTCTCGTGCACGCTAGCCTGGATTATTCATGACCGGTGCGGTGACGATGCACGTGCCCCCTGGGAGCGCCGGCTTCCAGCCGGCTTCGGTCGCCTGATGCGCACCTCCTATTGGCGACGGCGTCTGATGCATGGGTCTGCCGGCTGGAAGCCGGCGCTCCCAGGACGTTCCCCTCATGAATAATGCGGGCTAAGTAGACACTGGTAAGTTCTTGCACGGCCGGCACGCCTGGATGTATCCCTCGCGCAGCCTGTATGAGTTGTACGAACTTAGCAACACCTACTTAGTGCACGCTGATCGTCCCGCCCCGCCGGCGGGGCCCATGGTCGTAGCGCGCCTGACCGCCGGCGCCAGGATGGCGAGGGTGTGCGACGTGTTATCCCGGCGGCGCCGATGTCCCGCCCGTGCCCGACGATCTACAGGGACAAGTGGCAGCGCAGCGAACACCATGCATCCCCGGATCTGCTCCCCCTGCGACCGAAAGGCGCAAGCCTGGCGGAGCGAGCAGGGAAAGGCGCCCGGACTGGTGTGGGATGGCGTGGCGATGGCGTGCTCAGGCAACGTTGTGAAAGATAGTAGCACAGCCCCATCGAGGTCCACCGTCAGCAACTCCGACCCCGCCGCCCGCAACTCCTCCGCCAGGATGTCGCTCACTTCCTGTATGATGGCCTCGGACAGCTCTGTTCTGTCCATCGTTCCCTCCTCCAGGCACGCTCTGGGCGCTGATCTCGCCCGTGCCTGGAGGCAGGGTACCATCTTCCCTCACAATCTCGGGGGCGCACCCGAGACTTAACAGGGCCATCTAATTGTCAGCCGGCAGGAGTCATCGACGTGGTAGGGGCGACAAGGTGGCGATGATCCAGGGGATTGCGCCCGGCGTTCGTCAGGGGGAGGGCGACGCTGTGGCGGGCCGTTCCTCCGCGACCAGCAACGCGGCATCAGGGCAAGAGCCGCTGTCCACAATCGCGGGGGAGCACCGGAACGTGGGCAGCACTCGGATGTGGTACCGCAAGATTCGATCTCGATCGCGCGCCGGGAACGCCCGCGGCCCTGCACGCAGAGTAAGCGGTTGCGGGCCGCCTGCATGCGTCGTGGGCGTGTAGATCCACCACTGCAAGCTCGATGGCCCGCATATGACGCCGCAGGTCACGCCGATCCCCTCCAGCACGCCGCGGACCCAGACCGTGCGCCCCGTCCACGCTCGCCTGTCCTGGCGCAGGAGAAGCGCCAGTTCGGCCGCCGTGTACGTGCGGATCGTCCGTGCCTCTGTCCGGCTCGTCGCCTGATGTCCGATGAAAACAACGTGATTTGCAGTCACAGCCCACATGCCGGCGCTGGCGAGCCCAAGGGTGCAGAGGACGATCATCAGGCGCTTCACGTTCCTTGTCTCTCCCCACACCACAGCATGCCGCAGCGGTCAGTCGCGTCACACCCGCGCATGCCAGTAGCCTCGCGTCGCCGCCTACCTGTCTTCAACTACGAACGTTCATAGAGAAAGGTAACAGACGTACAGCCAAGATGAGCTACTCCCAGGGAGCATGGCAGAATGAAAGCATGCAGTTCCAGGACTCGGTGTGCCAGGGGAGGCGCTCGTACTCCTTGCTCAAGAGGCGGTGGGCGGTGAGCCAGGCGAAGGTGCGCTCGATGACCCAGCGGCGGGGCTGCACGACGAAGCCTGTGGTTGTGCTGGCTACTTAGGACATCCGGCCCATATTAGGCAGCCTCCTCGTCATGATGATAGGCGTGATGCAAGCCGCCAAGGATAGGCACGGCGCGGATCGGTCCCTCGCCCCGTGGCGGTGGCTGTTTGGGCGTGACGGCCTTCCTGTCTACTGTCCCCACGTCGCCCTACCTCCATGCTCAACCACCGTCGTGGGACGCACCCTGGAGGCTCGTACCATCGTCCTGACCAACGACGACATCTACCTGGCCGCTGGCGATCATCCGTCGCAGCAGCAGGCGGTCGCCGCCGGGCCAGTAGTAGTCACCGTCCGTGCGCCGGTCGACGAAGCCACGCGCGTGGTAGAAGGCGCGCGTGGCCTCGTACGGGGCATAGCCGGCGCTCGCGGCCACGGTCGAAACCTCGAGCTCGCGCATCCCGTCCGCCGCCGCGCTTGCCACCGCGCGGTCCAGCAGCGCCGTCCCCACGCCACGCCCCTGCCAGGACTCGTCGACGCCCATCCAGGCCACCTCGCGCACCAGCGGGTCCGGCATCGGCGCGGTGAGCAGGAACCCGACGAGCGTATGCTCATCGTCGTCCTCGGCGTGGTCATGCGCGACCCAACCCGGCTCGTGCTCCTCCAGGAGCACGTCGATCGCCCGCAGGTCGGCGGGACTGAACCAACGACGCAGGCTCGCCGCCAGGCGACGCACCGCCGCGGCGTCATCCGGCATAAGATGACGAACCTCGAACGTCTTGGCCTCGCGACCGCGCTTTTTATACCGCTGACGGTACGACCGTGCCCGCTCGGCTCTCACGGACGGCTGATAATCCGGCGCCTTGCGCTTGTCCCATCCTTGGCTCCCCCGATGCACAACACGGTATCGCGCCACCTCATCGGGCGTGATCAGGTTTAGATGCGGCGCCGCCTTCGTAGCGACCAGCGTGCCCCGCCGGATCGCAGCCTGCACCGCAGGGATGCCCAGGCCCAATACCTCAGCGGCCTCGGCCACCGTATACTTCCCTTCGATCATATACGCCTTCAGTCCCTAGTCGCTCGCATCCCTCATGCTGCATGCTGATCCACGATGTCACGCCACGCGCAGACCAAGGCGACCACAAACCATACCAGTAGGAAAGTAGCGAGGCGGCCAGCGTCCTGGGCGTGCTCTATAAGGGCAACCACGACGCCGGCCGCAGGTACAAGCACACCATAGGACCACAGTGCATGACGAACGATAACCTTGACCACGAGACCCTTCCCATTTGCTAGTAGTCGGGTATACTACGCTCGTATACGGGCGCGCGGCACGCCATTCCGAGCCCGTATCCTCGGCCGGTCGCGCCCGAACGCGACCGGCCTTTTTTGTCACGGACAGCAGAGAGTCGGCGGCAGAGAGCACCGTATCATGGCGTCAATACCCGCGCGAATACCCGCGCGAGCGGCGAGAGAGGATGTCTCTCCCGCCGCCCACCGCGCCGACGGTTGCCCTAGCGGCCCAGGGCGACCACAGCAGTACTCAGTTCAGCCGTCGCCATGTCGTCGAGGCGCCCGAACGCCCGTGCGACGACGATGGCGGCCAGCAGGCCAAGCGCCACCCATCGGTGCGGCTGCGCGAGCCGCTTTGCCATTCCGTAACCTCCCGAAAGGCTACGCGTCCGTGAGGTCCAAGACGGTTTCCCCACGTCCTATAGCACAGTATGCATATGCATACTGTACAGCGTGGAGGGAATCGACCATGACATGGCCCTGAGCGCCAGCCGGGTGGCAACGACGTGAGAGCCGGCGGCGCCAGAGGGCGCCACCACCAGCATCTTCTGACATCTGGCAACTGACACTGGAAACTATGCCGTCACTCACCCCACGTCAGCGTCAGTTCACCGATATAAATCTGGTCGCCGGGCTGGGCGCCGGCGCGCTCCAGGGCGGTGGTCACGCCGAAGCGCCGCATCAGCTCTTGCAGGCGGTCCATGCTCTCGGACTCCGCGGGGTTGGTCATGGCCACGGCGCGCTCGGCCCGGCGGCTGCGCACGCGGAAGCCGCTGGGGATGCGCGTGACACTCACCTCGTCGACCGGCGGCGCCTCGGCCACGGGCAGTTCGCGCGGTTGCGCAGCGCGCTCGGCGCGCGCCCGCTCCAGCAGCGGCCACACGTCGTTGAACAACGCCGTGACACCCGCGCCGGTCACGCCCGAGATCGCGTGGGCGCGATAGCCGCGACCCTCCAGGGCGCGGCGCAGACCTGGCCAATTCTCGGCGGCCTCCGGTATGTCAATCTTGTTCACGCCCACTACCATCGGCCGCCGGGAGAGGCCCTCCTGATACAGTTCCAGCTCGTTGTTGATGATGTCGAAGGAGTGCAGCACCTCGTCGACCGTACCAGCGGATGCGTCGAGCAGGTGGATGAAGACGGACGTGCGCTCGACGTGGCGCAGGAACTCGTGACCCAGGCCGGCCCCGCTGTGCGCGCCCTCGATCAGGCCGGGGATGTCGGCGGCCACCAGTACGCGCTCGCTGGTCAGGTCTCCGTCGCCGAGGTCGACCACGCCGAGATTGGGGCTGAGCGTGGTGAACGGATAGTCGGCGATCTTGGGCCGGGCGGCGCTGACGCGCGCGAGCAGCGTCGACTTGCCGGCGTTGGGCAGCCCGACGATGCCGACGTCGGCGATCAGCTTGAGCTCGAAGGTGATCCAGCGATCCGCGCCGGGCTCGCCGTTCTCGGCGATGCGCGGCGCCTGGCGCGTGGACGTGGCGAAGTGGGTGTTGCCCAGCCCGCCGCGCCCGCCGCGGGCCACCATGACGCGCGCGCCCGGCTCGTCCAGGTCGGTGATGACGTCGCCGCTATCGGCGTCCGCGACCACCGTGCCCACCGGGACGTAGAGAGTCAGGTCCTCGCCGGCCTTGCCGTGCTTCTTGCGTCCCTCCCCCTTGCCGCCGCTCTCGGCGGCGTAGTAGCGCCGGTTATAGGCGTAGCGGTACAGCGTATTGAGGCGCGCATCGGCCTCGACATAGACCGAGCCGCCTCGGCCGCCGTCGCCGCCATCGGGACCGCCGCGCGGGATATATTTTTCGCGCCTGAAATGGAGCGAGCCGGCGCCGCCATCGCCGGCGCGGACGTTGACTTTGACGGTATCACGAAGCACGGTACATGACGTTGCCTATCTCCTCAGCCAGCTCGCGCAGCGACGCACGCGCCGCTTGCGCCCGCGCGTCGCCGTCGTCGCGCACCAGCGCGCCGAGCACGGCATTGGCCCCGGTTGGTACAAGGACAATAATCCCGGTCGAGTCGTCGGCCAGCAAGACCGGCTGCTCAAGGTCGGCCGCGCTGCCCTGACCCGACTCGGCCATCAGCGAGCGCAACTCGCCCGTCAGGTCGGGATCGGACTCGCCAGCCAGGACACGGCCCGCGCTATCGATCACCGACATGGCCAGCACATCGGGCACGTCGACCGAGGCCAGGCGCTCGCGTACGTGGTCGAGCCGGACGTCGACCGCGGACGCCGCGCCGCTCGCCGGCGGCAAGGCGGACAGGAAACCCGTCCCACCCAGGTCGCCCTCGGGTTGAGCAGCCCGATCGTGACGGGCGGTTCCGTAGTGCGCGGGTAACGCATGCAGCATACCAGTATAGCCATCTCTTGTCTCTGTCCCCGCGGGCGTCTGTCCCTGTCCCTGTCCCTGTCCCTGTCCCTGTCCCTGTCCCTGTCCCTGTCCCTGTCCCTGTCCGTGATCATCGAAGAAACGCGTCGCGTCGCCCTCGACAGGACCGGCGGCAACCATAGCGCCTGTCTCGTGGTCGTCGTCGAAGAACGCGGTGGCGTCAGAGTCTTGTTTTCGTACCCGGTCATTCTCATCCTTGTCGCGGAACAGGCGCGTCGCGTCGTCGTGCTCGTTGGCCGGCAGCTCCTCGCCGAAGAAGCGCGTCGCGTCCGCATCATCCTGCTCACGGGAGGCGTTGCCGTCGTCGGACCCGTGTGCCATAGCTGTGGCCACCGGACGGAGCGTCGCGGTGACGGCCGCGCGCCGCTCGGCGCCTTCGCGCGCGCGCAGCGACGCATGACGGTCGTACGCCGGTTCCTCCATGGCCAGGTCATCCGGGCTGGTCAAACGCTGCAACCGGTTCTGGACGTTGAACGGCTCGGCCGATTTGGCCGCCTTGCCCGCGTTCCCCGCACCGCCCATCGCGTTCGCGCCCGACGCGCTGGCCGTCCCGATCTCATCGGAGTCATCCGCCCCAGCGGCCCCAGCGTAGGGACCGCGGCGCGCGCTTTGTCGCTTGATCAGCGCCGAGAGGACGACTGCCAGCGCCAGCGCGGCCACGAGGACGACGACGGTGACGAGAGTAATCCCTTTCAGCACCAGGGCCAGATAGACCGCGCGAACCGCGACGATACCGCTTGGCGTCATTGTTGTTCTCCCCCCGCGATAGAGCAGGCGATGCCTTGGGGCTGGCGCGTTGCCGCGTCATCCGCCCCGCCTTCACACAAACCTCGTGCGCGTAGGGTAAGCGGTAGCAGTGGCCGAGCGGTATAGGTAAAGTGGGCTATCCGACGCGCTCTTGGCGGGGGATAGAGGTGGGATCGGGGTCGGAGTGGGTGGCCAGGCGGACGCGCGGCAGGCGGCGCTTGAGGGTGGCGATAAACGTCGCCACGCCCTGCTCCACGCCGAGCGGCGCGGGGACGGCGGCGACCAGCATCTCGCGGTCGATATTGAGCGTGCGCAACTGCACTTCGTTGGCGTCGGTGCGCGCCAGCAGGTCGATCAGGGCCTCGGTCTCGCCGTCGCAGTCCGTGTAGCCGGGGAAGGCGAGCAGGTTAACCGCCACGGTGAGGCCATAGCGGCGCGCCACGCGCATCGACGCCTCGACGTTGGCCATGGAGTAGCCGCGCGGCCGGTAGTAGCCGTCGTAGCCGGCGGGGTGGGCCGAGAACAGGCTGACGCGGATGCGCTGCAACCCCACCTTGCACATCTCCTCCAGGCCGCGCGTGTTCCAGCCATTGGTGTTGATATTGATGATCCCCGCGTCGGTGCGCGCGCGGATCTGGCGGATAGCCTCGACGAGGGGGCGGGCGCGATTGAGCGGATCGCCCTCGCAGCCCTGGCCGAACGAGACCATGGTCCCGCCGCCGGTCAGATGGCGCACCGCGAGGTCGGCGATCTCCTCCGGCGTGGGCGCGAAATCGAGGCGGATCTGCGGCGAGGGGACCAGGCCATCCTCCTGCTCAGAGATGCAGCCCACGCAGCGCGCGGCGCAGCGCGGCGAGACGGGGATCGCGCCCTCCCAGCGACCGTAGAAGACGTTCTGGGCCGTGAAGCAGCCGTAGTGCTCGGCGCAGAGGGCCAGCTGAGTATACAGCCTGTTGTCCGGGTGCTCCGCGCGCAGCCCTGCCACGCGCGCCGAGAGGTCGGGCGTGTTGAAATCGGCGGGCCGCCAGGTCGCGGCGTCGTCCACCGGTGCGGCCGCGGCGTAGAGGCGTCCATTGCGCGCGGCGACCGCCGTGTAGCCAAACAACGGCAGCGGCTCGATGTCGGGCTCCTTGCGATAGGCGGGCAAAAAGAGCCGGGCGTATCCCGTGGGCAACAGCGCGCCGACCGCGTAGTCGCGGCCGGGGCGCAGCACGACCTCATGCCCCTGGCGGTCGTGCCCCAGCGGGGTGCAGCCGGGCATCATGCACAGCGTCGCGCCCTCGGGCAGCGGGATCATGCGCCCCACCGCGCGCGTGGCAGCGAACGTACCGCCGAGCGGGCCCAACCTGGGGTGCTCGCGCAGCTCTCCCCCCGCATCACTGTAGACCAACCGCCACTCAGACATCTATCTCCTACCCCCTCTCACTAGTATACTTCCGCTATCGACTCCAAGATCATCGAGGGAGACTATTTGTGGTAGCGAAACAACCAACGGCCATCCAGGGGCTGCGTCGCGCCAATCGCGCCGTGGCGCGCTTGCTACGTGAACTGGCAGGGATGGCCCAGCCCGGCGTCACTACCCGCGCGCTCAACGACCACGCCATGGCCTACATCACCGCGCTCGGCGGGATACCGGTGTTCCAGACCGAGGAAGGCTTCCCCGGCTGCATCAACACCTCGGTTAACGACGCCTGCGTGCACGGCGTGCCGAGCGGCTACGGGCTCAGGGAGGGCGACGTCCTCAGCATCGACGCGGGCATGATCCTGGACGGCTACTGCGGGGATTCCACCATCACCGTCCCCATCGGCCCGGTCAGCCCAGCGCACCAGCGCCTCATCGCGACCACGCGCGAGACGATGATGGTGGGCATCGGCGCGGCGCGGCCGAACCGCCGCATCGGCGATATCGGCTATGCCATGCAAACGTACGCCGAGTCGCGCGGCTACGGCGTCGTCGAAAACTTCACCGGCCACGGGCTGGGCCGGCGCATGCATGAGGAGCCATCCGTCCCCAGTGTCGGACGTCCCGGCGCTGGCGCGGCAATCCCCGAAGGGCTCGTCATCACCATCGAGCCTATCCTGGTGGAGGGATCACCTGGCGTCGCCGTCGACGCCGACGGGTGGACCGTGCGCACGCTCGACGGCGGTTGGGCCGCGCAGTTCGAGCACACGGTGATGGTGGCGCGCCAGGGAGCAAAAATCCTGAGCGAACCGTAGAACTGTCGGACAGGATCTTAGACCGACCAGTCTCCCGCCGGCAGGGCCAGCGCCGAGGCCGGCGTTAGCGCCCCCCGCAGCAACATCACCAACTCATCGGCGGCGGGTTCTTGCCGGACCATGATAGAGTCAGGCGATGCTCTGGCCGCATCGCGTCCGCCCGCGGCCTCCGCCCCGGCCACGCCGGCATGCGGATCGCCGCGTTGGCCAAAAAGATCGAGCTGGCCGGGCGCGCCCAGCACCACGACGGGAACGGTTGTCAGAATCGGGTCTTCACTCACGGCGGCGACCAGAGACGCGCCGTCGGCGGCCAGCGCCGCGCTGATCAGGATCAAAGAAGGGCGTATTTTTAGCAGTAGCGCGCGCGCCCGCTCAACCGTCGATGCCTCGAGCGACAGGCACCCCGCGCGACGCACGGCCGTCCGCCATGCCTCGAGTTGCGCGGGTATGGGACTGACGACCAAGATAGCTCGTCGGGCCATGGCACACCTTCCTAACGGAATAGACGCTTCTGTCGGTCCCGTGGTGGGAGAAACAGCGTCTCTTGCACAGGCTATGTAGCATCATCGCTTCGCATAATGTGTGCCCTTCCGCGTCACGAGCGGCCGGGCGGCGCCATCTCGTGTCGCGCCTATCCGTGGAGGTCCTCCAAGGCCACGACTCCACATGGGACAACCTGCGCTGCCCCGGGGCCGGTCTTGGCGCTGGCGCCGGACCATGAGTCTCAGGACCCGGTGGTACCGGGCTAGTGATCGATGTCCAGGACGAGCACGCTTCCTTGCCGCGTGGCGCCGGCGCTCCCGGCGCCGGGCGCCGGCTGGACGGCCCGCGGGAGGAAGGGCAGGGCGACAGGCCAGGAATGGCGACGGTTGTGAGCGCCTGTCCGCCGTGCGTATGCACCAATTCGGCCAGGTCGTCTGCGACGGATTTGGAGTCTGTGGTTCATCGCGGGTAGGCGCGTGGCGGTCAGGATAGGCGAACCGATATAAAGCAACGGCCAGGGCATTCTGAAGTTTAGACTACGGGCGGGCACAGGGAGATACCCGCCGACCGAAAGAGGCGCAGGGCACAGCCGGGATGCGGACCGGGGCGAGTCGTGTTAGGCCGCGTGGGGGGCGCGTCGGGGGGCGCACGGGCCCTTTGCGGATGACCGGCCGTTGGGTCACATCCCGGACCCGCCCTATCGGATTGAGAACATCGCGCGGTTGACAGCAAAGCAGAGGGCGATGATCGCCGCATCACGCGAGAAGGCTATGCGATACTGACGCCAGGCGGTGAGCCGACACAAGGGATAGCAAAGGGGTGGCGTTCAACGCCATCCCTTGCACAAGGGCTGGCGGGGGATGAGCGAAACGGAGGCCGTCATTGAACCAGTCGAGCAGAAGCTGGTCGCACTGACCTCGGCCGGATCGGATGAGGTGCTGGCTGCGCGACTGGACATCTCGCAGATCTACCTGCCGGTGAGGCCCATCTGCACGGCGTTGGGGGTCAACTGGCCGAGCCAGCGTCAAAAGATCATGGCCGATGAAGTCCTAGCGGAGAGCACGCGCACCCTCCGGCTCCAGACGCGCGGCGGCCCGCAGAACCTCGTCTGCATGGACGTGGAGGCCATCCCCATGTGGCTCGCCGGCATCGAGCCCAGTCGTGTGCGCGCGGACTTGCGCGAGCGCCTCATCGTCTATAAGCGGTAGGTGCGCAAGGTCGTCTACGAGGCCTTCGCGCGCGAGACGGGTATCGAGACGGCGATGAGCACATCGCAGGCCATGACGCCGGCGAATCCCGACATGACCGCGCTCGCCCACGTCGTCCAGCTCGCCGAGGCAATCGCGACCATGGGCCGTCAGCAGATGGCGTTCGAGCAACACGTCGATACGCGATTGACGGCGCTGCAGGGTGAGATTGTCGAGCAGTGCAGGGTGAGATTGTCGAGCAGCGTGAGCAGGTGATGGGGCGCCTCGACCAGGCCGCGGCCGTCGTCGGGAACCTCCTCCACCGCGTGACGACAGTCGTCGGGAACCTCCTCCACCGCGTGACGACAGTAGAGAGCGTCGTGACGCCAGGACAGGTCATTAGCGACGCCCAGGCCGCCGAGATCAGCACACTTGTGAAAGCCATCGCGACCGAGATGGCGGCTCGCGAGACGGCGGCAGGCACGACGAACCGCAACCCGTACCAGTCCGTCTTTGGCGAACTCTACCGCCGCTTCCGCGTATCCAGCTACCACAACATCCCTGTACGCCGCTTCGGCGAGGTGATGACGTGGCTGCGCGACTACCAGGAAACTCTGGACGCGCATGGGGATGGGTAGGCCATGGAACGAAACGGATTGCTCCTTGCTCTCAGATCACCACGAGAGACATCCGCACTGAAGAAGGATAGTGACTATTCAGGACTCCAAACAGGGGATGAGAGGATGACCACGGAAGACACTCTCCAGGGCAGCAAGGAGGGGGTAGCTCTGCTTGCGGAGCGTGGAAAGGTAGCCACGGACGCGGGCGAAGGCGTGCGCGCCTTGGTCGCTGTGGAACGCGCCGGAGGTTTTCTGCTGCACCTTGACCATGCGCACATCGCGCTCGGCCTGGTTGTTGTCGAAGGGGACGGAGACATCCTCCATGACGGCAAGGGCAGCGCCACCTGCCACGATCACAATCAGCACCATGGCCAGGGCTATGATCCGGCGCATTACGGGCGTCATGAGCGGTCACCTTCCATTATGTTATGTGCACGCATGTGTATGCGAGCGGCGCACTATCGGACGGCGCCGCTGCGGCTGACATCCCAGTGGGACAATGCCGCGTCGTGGCGGTCCAACTCGTCGATGAACTCGTCACTACTTCTGACATGGCCGAGCCTCATGCTAATATAGTGTTGGGGTCGTGTCCATTGACGCACGTGCAATGGCTGAGCGACGCAGCGCATAATGCCGCAACACTGCAATACTGTACAGAGGAGATTAGGCCACATGATCCAGTTGCCGCTCGACGAGGCGGCCAGGCGCCTGCAGCGTCTGCGCGACGACCTGGTGCAGGGCGATCAGAATCAGACAGCTACGCTGACCGAGGGCGGTCGGCCGGTGCTCGCCGTGATGCCCTGGACGCTCTACGAAGCTCTCATGGAACTGGTACAGGTCCCGACCGACCCACTCGTGCTGCTGGAAGCTCCCGTGAGCACGCGACGACTTGCCCTGACGGTCGCCGCCGCCCGTGCGGAGCATCTGTACCGTACGGACCCAGACCTTACCGACTTTGAGACGTTTGGCGACGATGATCTCTTCGACGAGACTGCGTAACCGACGAGACCGCGTAACTCAAAGGGCCTGCGACTGCGGTCGCATGGCAAACCAACGCCGACTGCGGTCGGGTGAAGGACGAACAGGCTCGTCTCTTGCCGCGCTATCCTGCCAACATAAACCGCTTCTCTCCTAAACTTAAGATAGCGCCGAGAGATGTAATCCCGCATACGTGGCCGCTAGCTTATGGCTGCTGCCCTATGGGAGCAGGATGCTCACGGTCCACACCCGACCGCGGTCGGCCCGTGGTTTGCCATGCGACCGCAGTCGCAGGCCGGCGATTCACGAGCCACCTAGTACGCATGTAAGAGGTTAAGCTATGCCCATTACCCGCGCCGATGTCGAGAAAACGGCCCAACTGGCGCGCATCGAGTTGCGCGAGGACGAGAAGGACCGCCTGGTCGAGCAGCTCTCCAGTATCCTGGACACCATCGCCGCGATCTCGCGGGTGGACACCAGCGCCGTCGCCCCCACCGCCCAGATCCTGCCCCTGCGCAACGTGATGCGCGCCGACGAGGCGCGGCCCTCGCTGCCGCCAGACGCCGTGCTGGCCAACGCGCCTCAGCGCGAGGGTGACTTCTTCCGCGTGCGCGCCGTGCTCGAGGGCGAGGAGCCGGAGACGGGACGGGCTGATCTATGAGCCTCTATGACCTGACAGCCCACGAGGCCGCCGACCGCCTGCGCGCGCGCGACATCTCCAGCGTCGAGCTGACCGAAGCCTACCTGGGGCGCATCGACGCGGTCGAGCCCGCCGTGCACGCCTACCTCAACGTCACACGCGACCTCGCTCTGTCTATGGCTGCGCAAGCCGACCGCCGCCGCGCGGAGGGCGAGGACGGGCCGCTGCTCGGCATCCCCGTCGCGCTCAAAGACCTGCTGGCCACCGAGGGTCTGGAGACGACCGCCGGCTCACGCATGCTGCAAGGCTATCGCCCGCCCTACTCCGCCACCGTCGTCGAGCAGCTGCGCGGCGCGGGCGCGGTGTTCCTGGGCAAGACGAACATGGACGAGTTCGCCATGGGCTCCTCCAACGAATACAGCGCCTACGGCCCCGTCTACAATCCCTGGGACACCACGCGCGTGCCAGGCGGCTCCAGCGGCGGCTCGGCCGCGGCGGTGGCGGCCGACGAGGCGGCGGTCGCCCTGGGCTCGGACACCGGGGGCTCGATCCGCCAGCCGGGCTCGCTGTGCGGCGTGGTCGGGTTCAAGCCGACCTACGGCCGCGTCTCGCGCTACGGCCTGATCGCCTTCGCCTCTTCGCTCGACCAGATCGGCCCCCTGGCCAAAGACGTGACCGACGCGGCAATCATGCTGGGGGCCATCGCCGGCCCCGACCCGCGCGACTCCACCACCGTGCCCGTGCCCGTTCCGGACTACACGGCGGCGCTAAAGGATGGCGTGAAGGGGCTGCGCCTGGGCGTGCCGCGCGAGTACTTCGTGCCGGGCATGGAGCCTGGCGTGGAGCGGGCGGTGCGCGGGGCCATCGCCGCGCTGGAGGGGCTGGGGGCCACCGTCGGCGAGGTCTCGCTGCCCTCGACCGAGCATGCGCTGGCCACCTACTACATCATCGCCCCCGCCGAGGCCAGCGCCAATCTGGCGCGCTTCGACGGCATCAAGTACGGCTACTCCGCTCCGGCCAAGACGATGTGGCAGGCTTATGGCGAGACGCGCGACAGGGGCTTCGGTCCCGAGGTCAAGCGCCGCATCATGATCGGTACCTACGCCCTCTCCTCCACCTACTACGATGCGTATTATGTCAAAGCGCAGCGCATCCGCACCATGGTCAAGGACGACTTCGACCGCGTCTTCCGGGACTATGACGCCATCGTGGCGCCCACCTCGCCGACGGTGGCGTTCCAGCTGGGCCAGAAGATGGGCGACCCAGTGCAGATGTACCTGGCCGACGTCTGCACGCTGCCGGTCAACATCGCGGGCCTGCCCGGCGTCTCGGTCCCCTGCGGCCTCTCCGAGGGCCTACCGGTAGGCCTGCAGATCATCACTCCATCCTTCACCGAAGATCTGCTGCTGCGCATCGCCTACGCGTACGAGCAGAGCGGCCACTACGCGCGGCAGCGGCCAGTGATTGGATAGCCGGGGTGCGCCCCCGCGATGGTGATCGTGCGTGCGGACAGCCTGACCTTGAAAGGTCATGGCAGGAGACGGACCTTGAAAGGTCGGTGCGAGAGCGCCGCGCACGCCGGGTGCGCGCCAGGTGACGGGCTAGCAGAGACCCTTCAGGGTCTGTGCCCTGCCATGACCATTTATGGTCAGGCGGCCTCTATGGTCAGGCGGCCTCACAACCGTGGGGCGCGCCCGGATAGCTGGATGGCATGTCCATCCGCGGAGCCTCCTGATAGACTGGAATAGACCGGTTGGTCGTCACCAGGAGAGAGTAAAATGGACAGCATCGGTGCGTATGAGGCCAAGACCCACCTACCTCGCCTCCTTGATGAGGTGGCGCAGGGACGTAGCTTCCTGATCACCAAGCGCGGTGTTCCCGTAGCCAGGCTCGTCCCGCTGGAACAGGAGCGTCTTCAGAACAAGCGTAAAGCGGTGGAGGCGCTCAAAGACTACCAACGGATCGCGCCATCGCTGGGCGGTCTCTCGATCCGCGAGATGATCGAGGAAGGGCGCAACTAATGCCGCTCGTCCTCGACACCTCGGTGACGATGTCGTGGGCATTCGGCGAGATCGACCCTTACGCGGCGCACGTCCGTGAGCGGCTGGCCACGGATGAGGCGCTGGTCCCACCAATCTGGGCGCTGGAGGTAGCGAACACGATCCTTGTCGGCGAGCGACGGGGACGCCTGGATCAGGCGAAGAGCACACGTTTCCTCAGCCTCCTCCAGGATCTGGACATCGTGGTGGACATGGCTGGAGCCGAGAGATTCCTGACCGTGGTTTTGGGGCTTGCACGCGCGCAAGGTCTCTCCAGCTATGACGCCTCCTACCTCGAGCTGGCCATGCGTGACGGCGTTCCTCTGGCTACGACGGATGACGCGCTCCGTGCCGCCGCGCGAGTGGGAGTCCCGCTCGTCGCCGGTCCATAAATCAGGTGGAGCAACACACATGAGATGTCGACGAGCGACAAATACGACTGCTAACTACTAGATGAGGAGGTCCGCCGATGGAATATGAGCCGGTCATCGGGCTGGAGGTGCATGCGCAACCCCTGACCCAGAGCAAAATGTTCTGTAGCTGTAGTGCGGCCTACGCCGACGCGCCGCCCAATACGCACGTCTGCCAGGTGTGCATGGGCTCGCCCGGCGTGATGCCGACCATCAACGGCGAGGCCGTGCGCAAGACGGTGATGACGGCGCTGGCCCTGCACTGCCATATCCCCGCGTTCAGCAAGTTCGACCGCAAGAACTATCCCTACCCCGATCTGGTCAAGGGCTACCAGATCTCGCAATACGACATGCCGCTGAGCGAAGACGGCTACCTCGACGTCGAGACGGACGGCGAGACGCATCGCGTGGGCATCGTGCGCGTCCACCTGGAGGAGGATACGGCCAAGCTCGTGCATCGCGACGTGGGCGGCGAGCGCTACAGCCTGATGGATGTCAATCGCTCCGGCGTCCCGCTGATGGAAATCGTCAGCAGCCCCGAGATCTACTCGCCCGAGCAGGCCCGCGCCTACTTCCAGACGCTGCGCCAGGCGCTGCAATACCTGGGCGTCAGCGAGGGCGACATGGAAAAGGGCGCGCTGCGCTGCGACGCCAACATCTCGCTGCGCCCCAGGGGCAGCAGCGGCCTCGGCGTCAAGACCGAGATCAAGAACATGAACTCGTTCCGCGCCGTGCGCGACGCGCTGGCCTATGAGATCACGCGCCAGACCGAGGTGTTGCAGGCCGGCGGGACGATCGGGCAAGAGACACGCGGCTGGGACGAGGCGCGCGGCGTGACCGTGCCGCAACGCTCCAAGGAGTTTGCGCACGACTACCGCTATTTTCCCGAGCCCGACCTGCCGCCGCTGGAGCTGTCCGCCTCCTACGTCGATCCGCTCCGCTCCGCCCTGCCCGAGCTGGCCCCCGCCCGCCGCACGCGCTTCGTGGAGGGGTACGGGCTGCCCGACGCCGACGCCCGGCTGCTCACGGAGACGCGCTCACTGGCCGACTTCTACGAGCAGGCCGTCGCCGCGGCGCCGGCGGACACGGCGCGCGATGTGGCCAACCGCCTGCTCAACGATGTGAGCGGTATCCTGAGCGCGCAAGGGCTGGAGTTGGCGCACAGCAAGCTAACACCGCAAAACCTGGGCGCGCTGGTAGCCCTGACGGGCGACGGGACGCTCAACAGCAAGACGGCCAAGTCCGTGCTGGAGGAGACGCTGACCACGGGGACGGCCCCGGCCCAGATCGTGAAGAACAAGGGCCTGGCCAGGATCGGCGACCCCGCGCAACTCGAGCCGGTGGTGCGGCGCGTCGTCGCGGCCAATCCCAAGCCCGTGGCCGACTACCGCGCCGGCCGGACAGCGGCCTTGCAGGCCCTCTTCGGCAAGGTGATGGGCGAGACTCGGGGCCAGGCCGACCCCGATGTGGCGCGCCGCCTACTGGAGCAGGCGCTGGCCGAATAGCCGATCCCCCCACGCTATACGGCTGCCGTGGTCGAGGTCGATGTAGAAGTCAACGCCGTCGCATGACAGAATGCTGAAGGGAAGGCGCGCATGGCACAGCGGTTAGACCAGGTGGTGGTGGTCGACGTCGAGTCGACGTGCTGGGAGGGCGAACCGCCAACCGGGCAGGAGGCCGAGATCATCGAGATCGGCGTGTGCACGCTCGACGTGGCCTCGCGCCAACGGCTGGAACGCGAGAGCATCTTGGTGCGGCCCAGCACGTCGACCGTGAGCCCATTTTGTACCGGGTTGACGACGCTAACGCAAGGGCAGGTCGACGCGGGCGTGCCGTTCGCCGACGCCTGCGCGCTGCTGCGCGAGCGCTACCTGACCCCGAAGCGGGCCTGGGCCAGCTACGGCGACTACGACCGGCGCCAATTCGAGCGCCAGTGCGCCAGTCGCGGAGTGGCCTATCCGTTCGGCCCCGGCCACCTCAACGTCAAGACGCTGTTTGCCCTGATGCACGCCCTGCCACGCGAGATCGGCATGGCCGAGGCCCTCAAAACACTGGACATGCCCCTGGAGGGCACGCACCACCGCGGCGGCGATGACGCCTGGAACATCGCGCTGATCCTCTCATCGCTGCTGACAAAAGTCAGGCAGGTGTAGAAGCTGGCTGCTGGAGCGCGGCGAGGCCAGCGCGGTCAGCGCCTACTACTTCCTCACCCCCATCTGCGGCCTGCTGCTGGCGGCACTGCTGCTCGGCGAGCCGTTCGGCCCGCGCGACGCGCTGGGGCTGGTCGCCGTGGCCATCGGCATCGCCCTGATCAATCGCGCCAAAGCGGCCTAGCGATGTCCGGCGAAGATGATGCTCTGCTCGACGTCGCGCAGGTGACGGAACGTGTGCAGGTCGACGTCGATCCAGCGATTGCTCCCGGCGATTGAGAGGCGCACCCAAACGCCGTGTCGCCCCTCCGGGTGCAGCAGCCACGACTGCACGGTATAGCGGCGCAACATCGTGGGCATGGTAGACGTGGCGGACGTGGCGGACATGGCGGACGTGGCGGACGTGGCGGACGTGGCGGGCGCGGTCGGTAGCGTCCTCTGGTAGGTTGGCATGTAGAGCACAGATCACCTCGACATATTGCGATACGGGAACGGTGAGGACCGTTGTTGCATCGCTATTGTGTGTGACCACCTGGCGCCGAGCAATCCCCCATTTGGGCTATCCGTTCGTCATCTTCAAGGCCCTGAAGCCCAACTCCACTCAAACACGTAAGGGGCAGTCCGGGGCTGTTGTGCTGATCCGCCATGCTGGCCAGCGCCCGGTTCGGCGTGGCCATACATCGGTTGACCGGTGGGCAGGTTAGCGGTTGACCGGTGGGC
>JAABUQ010004895.1_pt1 | contig 22157 bp, 16 predicted proteins | sample 5560001 | NCBI WGS metagenome assembly JAABUQ01 (sample SAMN10711888, study PRJNA513371) | rock metagenome | isolation source: Antarctica rocks | place: Antarctica: Victoria Land, Finger Mt nord | collected 2015-12-18 | reverse complement strand
TGCGGTCGTAGTCGGGTGCGGTCGGAACAGAATGTGGAACAGGTGCTTGCGTCATCACTGGGACCCTCCGGGCTTTGCTCACCGACGGATAATCTAAACCGCTCACCGCCAGCCCTCATGGCATCTGACTGGGCGCCCAAGCAGGTAGCCCTGTATGCGATCACAGCCGAGCCTGCGCAACAGGTCGAGCTGTTCCGCTGTTTCCACGCCTTCTACGACGACCTTGAGTCCGCAGACTTTCCCGAAGCTGATCATGGCGCCCAGGACCGTTGCTCCGTCCGGGCCTTCGGCCAGGAAAGACCGATCGATCTTGATGGAGCTGAACGGCGCAGAACGAAGGGTGGCGAAATTGGCGTAGCCGGTCCCGAAATCATCCAGCCAGAGTTCAACCCCAAGCGCCCGCAAATCTTGTATTGTGCCCTGAACCACTGAGGATCGGTCCAGCAACAAGCCCTCGGTGATCTCGATGACCAAGCACTCCGGAGGGAGGCCAGTTTCGACGAGGATCGAGCCAATCGTCGCGACCAGGTCCGGCTGGCTGAAATTGAGAGGCGAAAGGTTCACGCTGACTTGGGCCGGGCCATCCCAGCGCGCCGCCTCGGCGCAGGCTTGGCGGAGCACCCAGTCGCTCAACGGCACGATGAAGCCGCTGTCCTCCGCGGCAGGGATGAACTCCGAAGGGAGAACATTGCCGCGGATGGGGTCGTTCCATCTCAGCAGCGCCTCATGGGCGACGACGTCCGTCGTGGCACAGTCGCAGACTGGTTGATACTCAAGGTGCAGCCGCCCCGATTGAAGCGCGAGACGCAGGTCGCCGACCATCGACGCGGCCGTGCGGAGGGGGCCGAGGCCGTCGCTCAGATCCTCTGGACCGCAAGGCTTGGCAGCCGCCGCGCGAGGGTGGACCGGGTTGCGCGGCGGCCGGGCATTGTACAGATGCGGGATAGCGAGGCCGGCGTGCTTCGCCACGTAGAGCGCGCTGTCTGCGTGGGACATCAGCGTGTCCGCCGCATGGGCGTGGTCGGGCGCGCACGCGACGCCGATGCTGACGCCGACGCCCGCCAGCCCGGATGCGCCCCCGGATGCGCCCAGGTCGTACTCGCACCGCAACGCGTCGCCGATGCGCTCTGCGATGGCCAACGCCTCCGCAGACCCGGTCTGCGGCAGCAAGACTGCAAACTCATCGCCGCCAAGGCGAGCGGGAACGTCGTCGTCGCGCGAATTCATCCGCAACCGGTCCGCGACCTGGCGCAGCAGCACGTCTCCTGCCGCGTGGCCCAGCCTGTCGTTCACCAGCTTGAACCCGTCGAGGTCGAGGCAGATCAGGGTGCAGGAGCCGCCTTGTTGGACGGCGGCCAGTTCTTGCTGCAGGCGTTCCCCAAACAGCACTCGGTTCGGGAGCTGCGTCAGCGCGTCGTGCTCCGCCATGAACTTGATCTGCATCTCTGCGCGCCGGCGCTCGGTGATGTCCTCATAGGTCGCGACCCAGCCTCCATCCAGAAGCGGCTGATGCGAGATGGCAATCAGCCGCCCATCGCCCAGTTCCTGCATGAACGTGCCGGGTTGCCGCAGGTCTATGAAGGCTTTTCGCTTGCTCCACACCTGGTCCGTTGTTTGGCTGGGATAGTTTCCGACGGCGATGCTGTTTGCCAGGATGTCCCGGAAGGACATCCCGATATGCAGCGTATCCATCGGTTGACTGTAAATCCGGCAGAACTGTTCATTGACCAGCTGCAGGCGGTCCTGCGCGTCGTAAAGGCAGATGCCATGCGACATGTTGGTCACGGCCTGCTCGAAACGCCGGCGGAAGCTTCCGGGGCGGGCGAAGCGCCAGTAGAGTTCGGAGCGTATCAACGATGCCGTGCGGTCCAGCCGCGTCGAGAGCGCCTCGATCAGCATCACGGGGCGTCGCGACTGGACAGGTTTGACCATGACAATGCCAAGAGGATATCGCAGATTGTATGGAGGCCAGACGAACAGACATCAAGTTGGTTAGTGTTAAGAACAGTCTTGATTCAATCATTGTGGGATCACCGCATTCATCTGCGCTGGCGGAGGTTGTAGTATCCGCCAAGGGTAAAGGAATGCGGCCGCCAACCGCCGCACGCCGCCGCCCCGACCGCTTGCTCACAGCCCTGCCTTCTCAAGCTGTAGGATGGCTCGTACGCAGGCCTGTGCGCGGGGCACCAGGCTGTCGAGCATGAGGAACTCGTCCGGGCTGTGCGCTTTCCCGCCGACCGGCCCCACCGAGCACAGCGTCGGCGTGCCGACGCCCGCGGTGAAGCCGCTGTCGGCGCAGCCGCCGGAGAACTCGCCCGCGATGGTCAACCCGCTGGCGGCGGCGCTGTCCACGTACAGGTCGAACAGGCGCCGGGCGGCGGCGGTCTGCACCAGGGGCAAGAACTCGCCCTTGGTCGTCAACGTGGCCGTGGTGCCGGGGATCGTGCTGCGGTCGATGATGGCGCCGACCCGGGCCATGATGTCGGCACGGTCCGCAGACTCCACGTAGCGCAGGTCGATCTGCCCTTCGGCCCAGGGCGCCACGGTGTTGACGCTTTGCCCGCCGCTGATCAGGCCGACGTTGAGGGTGACGCCGCGGCCGAGGTCGGTCAGCGCGTGGATGGCGTTGATCTTGTGCGCCAGCTCGCCGATGGCGCTGACGCCGTCCGTGAAGGCGCCGCCGGAATGCGCGGCCTTGCCGGTGACGTGCATGGCCATGAACACGCCGCCTTTGCGGCCGGTGACGACGCTGCCGGTGGCGCGGCCAGGCTCGCCGTTGAACACGACGCGGGCGTGCCGGGCTTCGTTCTCGATGACGGGCCGGCCTTCGGGGCTGCCGATCTCCTCGTCCCCGGTGAACAGGCCGACGAGCGGCGCCGGGCTGCCGCCGAACCGGGCAAAGACGGCCAGCACGAAGCAGTTCATCACCAGCCCGGCCTTCATGTCGGCCACGCCCGGACCATAGGCGACGCCGTCCCGGATGGTGAAGGGGCGGCGCCCGGCCTCGCCGGACGGGAACACCGTGTCCCGATGGCCCATCAGGACGATGTTGTCGGGGCCGTTGCGCCGCGGCCCGTCCCACGGCACGGCGGCGCGCAGGCAGTCGCCGTGCCGGCTTTGCGGCAGGCGCTCGACCGGGATGCCGTGCTGCTGGAGGAAGCGCTCGGCCACGGCGCCCACCGCGTCGATGCCGGGCTTGTCGTAGCTGCCGCTGCCGCTGCCGCTGTCGATGTCCACCATGTCCCGCAGCAAGGCGATCATCGCGTCCTGCTGGGTTGCGAGCCAGGCCGTGATGGCCGCTTCGGGTGCTTGGGTGTTCATGCGGGATCTCCAACAGGGGTTTGGACGGAAGGCTAGACGCGCCCGTGCAGGTGGCAAGCCGCGCGGTGCCCCGGCGTGATCTCGGTCAACTCTGGCGCCTCCGTTCCGCAGCAGCCGAACACGTAAGGGCAACGGTCGCGGAGGCGGCAGCCAGACGGCGGGTTGACGGGATCGCCTAGGCCGCCGCCGATCGGCAGATCGTCGCGCGGCTGGTCCGCCTGCGGCCGGGGAACGGCCTTGATGAGCGCTTGGGTGTAGGGATGGCCCGGCCGGGCCACGACGGCTTCGGTGGGGCCGTCCTCCACAATCTTGCCGAGATACATGACCATCGTCCGCTCGCAGACGTACCTCACCAGCGTGAGGTCGTGGGAGATATACAGCGCCGTCAGCCTCAGCCGGCCGCGCAGCTCGCGCATCAGGTTCAGGGTGCCGGCGCGCACGCTGACGTCCAGCATCGACACCGGCTCGTCGGCTACCAGGAACGCCGGGCGCACCACCAAGGCGCGCGCCAGCACAACGCGTTGCAACTGCCCGCCGGACAGCTCGGCCGGACGCCGGTCCAGCCAGCGCGACGGCTCCCCCAAATGCACCAGGCGCAGGGCGTCCACGATCCGCGCCTCGTGCTCCGCCCGTGGCATATGGGTGTTGATCAGCGGCTCGGCCAAGGCCCGGCGGACGGTGAAGCGGGGATTGATCGCGTCGAACGGGTTCTGGAACACCAACTGTGCTTGCTGCCGGAACCGTCGCAGGCGGACGCCGTCCAGCGTGCCCAGCGGCTCGCCGCCGAACGTCACGGCGCCGGCGCTCGGCTCGGTCAATTTCAGCAGCAGGCGTCCGATGGTGGTCTTGCCGCTGCCGGACTCGCCGACCAGGCCGACGCTCTCGCCGGGGTGCAGGCGGAAATCGACGCCATCCACGGCGCGCACCGCGGGCCTTTGGCGGCCCATCACCTGGCGCAGGGTGCGGCCCACCGGGAAGTGCTTCGCCAGGGTTGCCGCCTCGACCAGCGGGGCCGTCATTGCCAAGCCTCGGGCGTCCGCGCCGCGGCGCGCAGCGCCGCAGCCTCGCCTGCGCGCCAGCACGACGCGGTGTGGCCCTCGGACACGGCGACGCGGGCGGGGTCGCCGTCCAGGCACGCCGGCACGGCGAACGGGCAGCGCGCGGCGAAGCGGCAGCCCGGCGGCGGCGCGTGCAGGTCGGGCGGACCGCCCTTGATCGGCGCCAGCGCCTGGCTCGGCCCGTCCAGGCCCGGGAAGGCGTTCATCAGCCCCATCGTGTAGGGATGGGCGGGGCGGGCCAGGACCTCGGCGGTGGGGCCATGCTCCACGACGCGGCCCGCGTACATGACGGCGGTGACGCTGCACAGGTAAGCGACGACCGAGACGTCGTGCGTCACGAACACCGCGGCGACATGCATCTGCTCGCCCAAAATGCGGAACGTGTCCAGCACCTGCCGCTGCACGATGACGTCCAGCGCCGTCACCGGCTCGTCCGCGATCACCAGCTTCGGCCGCAGCGCCAGCGCCAGCGCGATGGCCGCGCGCTGCCGCATGCCGCCGCTGAACTGGTGCGGGTAGTCGGACAGGCGCGCCGGGTTGAGGCCCACCGCGCGGAACAGCCCATCCGCCCGCGCGTCCGCGTCGGCGGTGGACAGGCCGCCGCGGCGGCACAGCACCTCCCGCATCTGCGCGCGCAGCCGATACAGGGGGTCGAGCGAGTTCATGGCGCTTTGCGGCACGAAGCTCATCTCGCGCCACAGCAGCGCGCGGCGGTCCCGGGCGGACAGGCCGAGGATGTCGGTGCCGTCCCACCCGATGCGCCCGCGTGCCACCCGCGCATTGCCGGGCAGCACGCCCATCAGCGCCCGGGCCAGCGTGGTCTTGCCGCAGCCGGACTCGCCCACCAGCCCCAGCATGGCGCCCCGCGGCACCACCAAGTCCACCCCGTCCACCGCGTGGGCGAGGCCGCGGCTGGTACGGTAGGTGACGGCCAGGCCGGCCACGTCCAGCAAGATGGGCGACGGCGCGGCCAATCAGGCCTCCAGCTTCGAGAACAGCAGGTTCTCGTAGCCGCGGCTGAGGAAGAAGCCGGCCAGCACCACCAGCACGATGCAGAGGCCCGGCGGCACGAACCAGAAGTACTGCCCGCTGCTGAGCGCCTGCGACGCATAGGCGTCCTGCAGCATGTATCCCCAGGAGATGACGTCGGAATCGCCAAAGCCGAGGAAGGCGACGCTGGCCTGCGTCAGGATGGCCCAGCCGACCGCGATCGAGCCGTACAGGAACGACAGCGGCAGCACGTTCGGCGCCACGTGCACTAGGATGATCCGCGCGTGCCCGGCCCCCGTGACCCGCGCCGCGTCGATGAAGCCGCGCTGCATCAGCGTTAGCACCTGCGCCCGCACGACCCGCGCCGCGTTGGGCCACAGCAGGATCGCCACCGCCAGCACGATGTTCTTCATGCTGGGACCCAGCAGCGACGCCATGACGATGACGAACGGCAGGAACGGCAAGCCCAGCACGATGTCCGACACCCGCATCAGCACCTGGTCCACGGCGCCGCCGAAATAGCCGGAGAGCAACCCGACCGCGGTGCCGATCGTGCTGACCGCCAGCGCCGCCGTGATGCCCACGAACAAGGACGGCCGCACGCCCAGGATCAGTTGCGAGAAGATGTCGCGCCCCATGCTGGTCGTGCCGAGCCAATGCTGCGCGCTCGGCGCCAGCCCGGCGGCGAGCTGCCCGTCATCGGTCATCAGGATCTCGGTCGGGTCGTATTGCGCCAGCCACCCGGCGCACAGCCCGGCGAGGAGGAACAACAGATAGATGGCCGCCCCCGTGGCAGTGAACGGGTCGGCCAGCACCCGCCGGACGGAGGCGAACGGGCGCGGACGCCCGGCGCCCGCCCGGGCCGGGGCCGCCGGGCCGCCGACATCGACGCTACCGACGTCCATGCGCCACCCGCGGGTCCAGCAGCCCGTACAGCAGGTCCGCCACGAAGTTCATCAGGACCAGCACGGCCGCGATCAGCAGGAACGCGCCCTGGGCCAGCGGGTAGTCGCTGCTGCCGACCGCATCGACCAGCATGCGGCCGAGGCCGGGCCAACTGAACACCGTCTCGATCACCACGTTGCCCCCCACAGAGGCACCGAAGCCCAAGGCGAAGGCAGTCACCAGCGGCAGCAGGGCGTTGCGCGCCGCGTGGCGCAGCATGATCTCCCATTCCGGCAGGCCCTTCATGCGCGCCATGGTCACGAACTCCTCGCCCATCACCTCCAGCATGTTCGACCGCATCAGCAGCACCGGCAGGCCCTGCAGGTAGATCGCGAGCGTCAGCGCCGGCAGCGCCAAATGCCGGGCGAAGTCGGCGGAGAGCACCCGCGCCCATTGCGACGGAAACACCGCCCCCGGCGAGGTGGCGCCGCCCGACGGGAACCAGCCCAGCCCAAAGGCGAAGGTGGCGAGCAGCACCATGCCCACCCAGAATTCCGGAGCGGCCCGCGTCGCCAGCACCAAGGGGATGCTGAGCGTCTCGAACGCGCTGCCGCGCTTCCAAGCCAGCACGGCGCCGAACAGGCCGCCGAAGCCGTAGGCGACCACCAGCGCGGTGAGCGTCAGCAGCAGCGTGTTGGGCAACGTGCCGAGCACGAGGTCCACCACCGGCAGCCGCTGCCGGAACGACAGCCCGAACTCCCCGTGCAGCACGTTGCCGAGGAAAACCACGTATTGCCGGGACAGCAGCAGGTCGAGCCCGAACTGGTGCTGGATGGTGGCCCGCTGCTCCTCCGTGAAGCTCGGGTCGATGTAGGCGAGTGTCGGGTCGCCAGGCAGCAGGCGGAACATCAGGAACAGGATGGACGCGATCGCCCACAGCACGAGCAGCATGTGGAGGAGGCGCTTGGCGTAGAACGTCATGGCCTCAAGCGCCGCCTTATTGGCTGCTGGCCAGCATCTCCCGCTTGCCGGCGGGATAGCGGAGCTGGCCGCCGTCGAGCGTATAGCCCGCGTCCTCCAGCATCTTCCGGGCCTTGTTCAGGTCGCCGCCCGGCAGCACGCTGCTTTTCGCGTGCCAGAACGGCAAGGCCGTGGACACGCAGGACCCGGCCGCCTCGGCAAACCCGTTGTACGCCGCCGTCACCAGCAGCGGCCGGCTGACGGCCAGGGACAGGGCGCGGCGGAAGGCCGGGTCGTCGAAGGGCGGGCGCCGATTGTTGAACGCCAGGAACTGGAAGCCGAGGTCGGTCTCCGTCACCACCTTGACCGACGGCGCCTGCTTCGGCAGCTCCGCCAGCACCCGCGGGTCCCCGGTGAAGATCGCCAGGAAGTTCAGCTCCCCGGTGCGCAGCATGCCGAGCGTCGCCTCCTGGTTCGGCACGATACGCATGATCCAGCGCTCCAGCTTCGGCGGCGACCAGTGCGCGCCGAAGCGCTCCAGCATCACCTCCTCGCCGTTGCGCCAATGGACGAACCTGAACGGGCCGGAGCCGATGTGCTTCGCCTCGTTGAAGTTCTCCAGCATGTCCGACGTACCCGCCATGCTTTCCATCAGCGGCTGCCAGACGTGCTTCGGCACCAGGTTGATCTTGGACAGCGTGGTGGTGGGAAAGGACGCCTGGGGCGCGTGCAGCGTGAACAGCAGGGTCTGCGGACCCGTCTGCTCGACGCGGGCGATGTTGCTGACGAAGGGGAAGAACTGCGGCGTCTTGTCCTTGTGCGTCGGCAGCTCGAACGAGTACAGGACGTCCTCCATCGTCACCGGCGTGTCGTCGTGGAAGCGCATGCCGTCGCGGACGACGACCTCCATCGTGGTGTCGCTGATCCATTTGAACGATGCCGCGGCCCAGGGCGCCGCCTCGCCGTCCAGGCCCACGCGGGTCAGCTTGTCCCACACCAGGTCCGTGACCCAACTGCCGATCACGTCCATGCGGACCGGGTTGATGTAGTCGATCTCCACGTGGCAGTTCAGCACCATGTCCTTCTGCGGGCCGAGCGGCGCGGCCCCCAGGAAGGTCCAGAAGTTGCGGACGCCGATGCCGGCCTCGACCTTGACGGTCGCCGGGTCCCAGACCGCGGTGTTGAAGGCGGCGGAGCGCCGGGGATGCACGAGGTAGGCGTAGGGCTGGTCCCGCGCGATCACCTCCTGCGCCTCCTTGACCAAGGCCTGGCGCTTGCCGCGGTCCAGCTCCTGCCGCTGCGCCTGGGCCAGACGGTCGTAGTCGGGGTTCACGTAGCCGACGAAGTCGTAGCCGCTCTCGGCAAGCGTGGAATTGAACAGGCTGAACACCAGCTCGTCCGGGTCGCTGCGCTCCGGGCGGCCGACCATCTCCCAGGTCGTCGCGTCCCACTTCTGCCGCTCGTTCCACACGACGGCGTTCTGCTGCGCGTTGCTGACCACCTGGACGGAGATGTTGAGGCCCAGCTTTTTCCACTGCTGCACCGCGAGCTGCGCGGCCTGGAACAGCGACGGGTCGTTGGCCTGCGGTTTCGACAGCAGCGTGATCGGGCGGATCTTGTCGCCGGGCGCCTCGGCCTTCGCGGACCCGGCGCCGGCCGCGAACAGGGCCGTGGACGCCAGCAGGGCGCGCCGCGTCGGTGTCCAGCGAGTGTCGTCCGGCATGGTCGCTCCTGATCTGCGCTCGGCATGGCGCGTGCATCACCCGAAACAGGGCACGCGGAGGCGCTCAGGATGGACCATGTCACTACAGACGCACCGGTCGCCTTGGTCAGCGGCGCTGCGCTGATGGCGCACTGCGCCGCCTTCGCCGAACGCACCAAGCTGTCCGGCACGCCCGACGAACTGGCCAGCATGCGGTTGATCCAGGCGAAGCTGGACGGCTTCGGCTACCGGACGGCCCTGCTGAGCCATGACGCCTTTATCAGCCTGCCCGGCCCGGCCCGCGTCGAGGTGGACGGACAGGTGGTGCCGGCCATCACCCACTCCTTCTCCGTCCCGTCGCCCGGCCTCACCGCGCCGGTCGCCTACGTCGGCGACGGCGGCGGCGCCGGGTTCGCCGGGCGGGACCTGCGCGGCTGCATCGTCCTGGCCGAGGGCATCGCCAGCCCGGCGGTGGCCGTCCGCGCCGCGCAGGCCGGGGCGTCGGGCCAACTGCACATCAGCCCGCATGAGCACCTGCACGAGATGTGCATCTCCCCGGTATGGGGCAATCCGGGCCTCTCGACCCACGCCAACCTTCCGGCGATGGTGGCCTGCACGGTGTCCAACGCCGACGGCAGCGCGTTGCGCGACCGCATCCGCCGGGGCGAGGCGCCGGCGGTGACGCTGCGCGCCCAGGTGGACACCGGCTGGCGGCCCACCCCCCTCCTGGTCGCCGACCTGGACGGGCCGGAGCCTGGCGGACCCTTCATCCTGTTCTCCGGCCACCACGACACCTGGTACTTCGGCGTCATGGACAACGGCAGCGCCAACGCCACGATGATCGAGTGCGCCCGCGTCCTGGCCGGGCGCCAAGCCTCCTGGCGGCGCGGGCTGCGCCTGTGCTTCTGGTCGGGCCACTCGCATGGCCGCTACTCCGGATCCGCCTGGTATGTGGACAACCATTGGGACGAGCTGGAGCGCCGCTGCGCCGTGCACGTCAACGTGGACAGCACCGGCGGCGTGGGCGCGACGGTGCTGAGCGAAGCCGCCGCGGCGTCCGAGCTGGCCGCGCTGGCCGCCGACGCCATCCGGCAGGAGGCGGGTGCGGGGCACGACGGCAAGCGGAATGCCCGCAACAGCGACATGTCGTTCTGGGGCGTCGGCATCCCGTCGATGTTCGGCAGCCTGAGCCACCAGCCGCCGGCGCCGGTCGCGATGCGGAACGCGCTCGGCTGGTGGTGGCACACGCCGCACGACCTGCTGGACAAAATCGACGAGGCCAACCTGGTGCGCGACACCCGCGTGTTCGTCCGCGCGCTGTGGCGCCTGCTGACGGAGCCGGTGCTGCCGCTGGACTACGCGGCCCATGCCTCGGCCCTGCTTGCGGAATTGTTGGGGATCGAGGCGTCGCTGGACGGCAAACTATCGCTGGAGCCGCTGCCGACGGAGGCCGCGGCGCTGCGCGGCAAGGCAGCGGCGCTCATGGAGCCGGGCCGCGATCCGGACCGGGTGAACCGGGCGCTGATGCAGATGTCGCGCGCCCTGGTGCCGGCGGACTATACCTTGGGCGACCGTTTCACCCACGACCCGGCGCTGCCGCAGGCGCCCTGGCCCGTGCTTGATCCCATCCGCGCGCTGGCCGGGGCCGCACCGGGCCAGGTCGGGTTCGCCGCCGTGGACGCCACGCGCGCGCGCAACCGCATGCTGCACGCCCTGCGCCAGGCCGGGCGGGCGCTGGACGCCGCCCTTGGCTGAGCGGAAGAAGCTCCGGTTCGGCGCCTTCTTCAGCGTGCCGGGCTGCCACCCCACGGGTTGGCGGCACCGCGACGCCGTCCCGGAATGCGACCTCGACTTCCGCTCGCTGGCCCACATGGCGCGCACCGCGGAGCGGGGCAAGCTGGACGCGATGTTCTTCCAGGATAGCGCCGCCGTGGTGGGCAGTGGCGCGCTGTACGGCGGCCAACCGTTCAACGTCCGCAACGGCCGCCAAGCGCATATCGAGCCGGTCAGCGCCATCGCGGCGCTCGCCGCCGTCACGTCGCGCATCGGCCTGATCTCGACCTGCACCACCACCTACAACGAGCCGTACAACCTCGCCCGGCGCTTCCTGACCATCGACCACATCAGCGGCGGCCGGGCCGGGTGGAACCTGGTCACCAGTCAGGCCGAGGACGAGGCGATGAACTTCGGCTTCGACGCGCATCTGGACCATGCCGCCCGCTACGCCCGCGCGGCCGAGTTCCACGACGTGGTGCGCGGCCTGTGGGACAGTTGGGAGGACGACGCCTTCCTGCACGACAAGGAGCGCGGCGTCTGGTTCGACAAGGACAAGATGCACATACTGCGCCACCGCGGCCCGCACTTCACGGTGCGCGGGCCGCTCAACGTGTCGCGCTCGCCGCAGGGGCGTCCGGTGGTGGCGCAGGCCGGGTCGTCCGGCGTGGGGATGGCCCTGGCCGCGCGGACGGCGGACATGGTGTTCACCGCGCAGGCCACGGCCGCGGAGGGCCAGGCGTTCTGCGCCGAGCTTCGCCGCCTCGCAGCCCGCCATGGCCGCGCGCCCGACGACATCCGGGTGTTCCCCGGCGTCATGCCCATCGTCGGCCGCACGGCGACGGAGGCGCGGGAGAAATACGAGGAGCTGCGGGAGATGGTGGATGACGGGATCGGCCTGCGCGGCGTGGCGCGGCTGTGCGGCGGGCTGGACATCATGGCGTTCGACCCGGACGGCCCACTGCCGGACCTGCCGCCCAGCAACGCCGCCCGCGCCCGGCAGGAGATGATCGTCGCGATGGGCCGCCGCGGCATGACCATCCGGCAGATCGGCCGCGTGCTCGGCATGTCGCAGGCGCACCGCGTGCTGTGGGGCACGCCGGCAATGATTGCCGACGACATGCAGGAATGGCTCGACGCCGGCGCCTGCGACGGGTTCAACCTGCTGTTCGCCCACTACCCGAAGCCGCTGGAGGAGTTCGTGGACCTGGTCGTGCCGGAGCTGCAGCGGCGCGGCGTCTTCCGCACGGAGTACGAGGGCACGACGCTCCGGGCGAACCTCGGCGTGCCGGTTCCGGCCAACAGCTTCGCGGACGCCTAGCCCGGTGCGCAGGCAGCTCAAGCTCGGCGCCTTCCTCAGCACCCCCGGCAACCACCTGGCCGGCTGGCGGCACCCGGCGGCGGTCACCACCTCCGACATGAGCTTCCCCGAGTACGTCCACCTCGCGCAACTGGCCGAGGCCTACAAGTACGACACCGTGTTCTTTCAGGACACGGCGGCGGTGAACGGCAGCCGGGCGTTGGCGCGCGGGGACTTCTCCCGGGCGAGGCTCAGCCGCACCGTGAAGCTGGAGCCGACGGCGCTGCTGGCGGCGCTTGCTGCCGTCACGACGCGCATCGGGCTAATCGCGACGATCACGACCACCTACAACGAACCCTACAACGTCGCCCGCCGCGTGGCGTCCATCGACCACATCAGCGGCGGCCGGGCCGGCTGGAACCTGGTCACGTCGCAGATCGAGGACGAGGCGCAGAACTTCGGCTTCGACGAGCACCTGGACCACGCGCGGCGCTATGAGCGCGCGTCGGAGTTCTACGATGTCGTCACGGGCCTGTGGGATAGCTGGGAGGACGGCGGGCTGATCCGCGACAAGGCGAGCGGCGTCTACATGGACCGCGGCCGGGTCCACTTCCTCGGTCACGACGGCCCGCATTTCCGGGTGCGCGGGCCGTTGAACGTGACCCGGTCGCCGCAAGGCTGGCCGGTGGTGGCGCAGGCCGGGTCATCCGAGGCCGGGCGGGAGCTGGCGGCCCGGACGGCGGATGTCATCTTCACCGCGCAGACGCGATTGACGGAGGCGCAGGCCTTATATGCCGACGTGAAGAACCGTGCAGAACGCTACGGCCGGGCGCCGGACGACATCAAGGTCATGCCCGGCATCACCCCGGTGATCGGCGCCACCATGGCGGAAGCGCAGGAACGCTATGAGGAGCTGCAGGCGCTGATGCCCGACGACGTGGCCCTGCAATCCCTGTCGCACATCAGCGGCGGGCTGGACCTGACGGTGTTCCCGCTGGACGGGCCGCTGCCGGACCTGCCGCCCTCCAACGCGGCCAAGGCGCGGCAGGACCTGGTCGTCCGCACCGCCCGCAAGCGCGGCATGACGCTTCGCGAGATCGCCCGCCACACCGCGGCGGGAACCGGCCACCGCGTGCTGGTCGGCACGGCCGCCTACATGGCCGACGAGCTGCAAGCCTGGCTGGAGGCCGATGCCTGCGACGGCTTCAACGTCATCTGCAACTACTACCACGCACCGTTCGAAGACTTCACCCGCCAGGTCATCCCCGAGCTGCAGCGCCGCGGCGTGTTCCGCACGGAGTACGAGGGCACCACCCTGCGCCAGAACCTGGGCCTACGCGTGCCGGAGAACCGCCACACGCTGGCCCGCCGCGGCTGACGCGCTGGCCGCGCCTACCCGGCGCGGCGCAACACCAACGTCGCGCTCGGATGCGCCTCCGCCGCCCAGCCCGGCGGCACCAGCGTGGTGGTGTCCAGTTGCGTCACGATTGCCGGGCCATCGAACCGGTCGCCGGCGCCGAAGGCCGCACGGTCATGCACCGGCGTCGGAGCGGTGCCGGATGCCCAATGCACCACCGCGTGCCCGCACGCCCGCGGCCCGGCGCCAGGCGGCAGCAGCGGGCGGACGGAGGGCGGCAGCAGCCCGCGCGCCTCGACCCGGACCGTGACCAACCGGACCGGCGCGTCCAGGCGGAAGCCGTACAGACGGTCATGCGCGGCGGCGAAGGCGGCCTCGGTCGCGGCCAGGCCGTCCGCCCAGGGCACGGCCAGCTCGCTGCCCTGGCCCTCGTAGCACATCAGCGCCACCCGGCTGGTTTGGCGGTCTGCGGGCGGGATGGCCTCTTGGGCCAGCCAGGCCTGCGCCTCCCGCTCAAGCTCCGCGAACGTTTCGTCAACGGGGGCCGCCGTTCCCGCGACGCTGCGGCTGAACGACGAGGCCAGGTCCGCGGCCAGCAGCCCGTCCGCGCACAGCACCCCGGGCGCAGGCGGGACCAGCACCGTGTCCGCGCCCAGCATCTCCGCCAGCGCGCAGCCATGCAGCGGCCCGGCGCCGCCGAACGCCACCAGCGCGAACCGCCGCGGATCATGCCCCCGCTCCACCGACACCACGCGGATCGCGCCGATCATCGCGCTGTCGGCAATCGCCAGGATGCCCCGCGCGGCGTCGGGCACGGACAGCCCAAGCGGCGCCGCGACCCGGGCGACCGCCGCCTCCGCCAGCGCCGGGTCGAGCGCCATCTGGCCGCCCAGCAATCCCCCGGGGAGGTGCCCCAGCACGACATGCGCGTCGGTGACGGTGGCCGCCGTCCCGCCGGCGCCATAGCACGCCGGCCCCGGGCGGCTGCCGGCGCTGACCGGCCCCACCAGCAGCGCCCCGTCCTCGACGCGGGCAATCGAGCCGCCGCCGGCGCCGATCGTCACCATGTCGATCATCGGCAGCGGCAGCGGCCATGCCCCGACGCGGCCCCGCTGCGTCAGCGCGACCTGCCCGCCCTGCATCAGGCAGATGTCCGCGCTCGTGCCGCCGATATCGACCGTGATCAGGTCGGGGAACCCGGCGGCTGCGCCCACGCCGCGCGCGCCCACCACGCCGGCCGCCGGACCGGACAGCGCAGTCACCAGCGGCGCCCGCCCCACCGCCGCAGCCCCCGCCACGCCGCCGTTGGACTGCATCAGCAGCAGCGGCGCCGCGATGCCGGCACCGTGCAGCCGTTCCTGCAGGCGGCCGACATAGTCGGCGACCGCGGGCATGACCCGGGCGTTCAGCACCGTCGCCAGCGACCGCTCGTATTCCCGCACCTCCGGCAGCACGTCGATGGACGCCGTCACCGCGACGCCCGGCAGCGCGGCGCGCAGCAGCTCGGCCACCCGCCGCTCATGCGCCGGATGGGCGAAGGAATGGAGCAGGCACACGGCGACCGCCGCCACTCCCATCGTCCGCAGCCGGTCCGCAGCCGCGGCGACGCTCGCCTCGTCCAACGCGGTCAGCACGGCGCCGCCGGGGCCGACGCGCTCGACCACCTCCAGCACATGGCGCGGGGCCACGGGCCGGGGCGGCTTGACCCAGGCGTACAGGTTGGAGGCGCGCGGGATGTCCTGCCGCCCGATCTCCAGCACATGGCGGAACCCGGCCGTGGTCACCAGCGCCGCCGGGGCGCCCTTGCCTTCCAGGATGAGGTTGGTCGCGACCGTCGTGCCGTGCAGCACCCGCCCGACGTCGCCGGGCACGCCGCCCGCGGCCCGCAACGCCAGGCCGACGCCGGTGAGGAACGCCTCGGACGGGTCGAGCGGCGTGGAGGACGTCTTGGCCCGCAGCACCCGGCCTGCCGCGTTCTGTATCGTGATGTCCGTGAAAGTGCCGCCGATATCGACCGCGACGACCAGGCCGGGTTCATTTGAGCGCATCGACATACTCCCGCCGGTGGAAGGCGCGGGGGGCCGGGCGGTCCCGGCGCCGGGCCGCGGTGGCGTCCATGTCCACGGTGCCGCCGCGGACGGCCACGCCGTAGTGCTGGAGGGCTGCGGCCTCCGACACGAAACCGTCCAGCACGTCGCCCAGCACCGCATCGGCCGCGCGGTCGAACGGGTGGCCGTGGCCGCCACCCCCGCCGGTTTCCAGCAGCAGGACGTCGCCGCGCCGGAGCACGTTGCCGTCCGACAGCGGCGCCAGCCGGCGTTCCCGCGGCGTGCCCGGGTTCACCACGGCGCGGCCGGAGCCGCCGCCCATGCCGCCGGCGACTCCCCAGGGCGGATGCGCCACGCTGTCGATCCGCATGGCCAGCACCGCATGGTCGGCGAGGACCTCGTATTCCCGCACCAGGCCGCACCCGCCGCGCTGCCGTCCGGGGCCGCCGCTGTCCCGGTGGATAGCATAGCGCAGCAGCCGGACGGGGTAGCCCAGCTCCAGGAACTCGACCGGGTAGTTCTCCTGCGCCACGAAATACACGGCGTCGATCCCGTCCTGGTCCGGACGCGCGCCGTAGCCGACGCCGACGCCGTCCGACATCAGGAAGGGCTGGCCGCCCGCCGTGCCGCGCAGCAGCAGGATGACGTAGGCCGAGTGCGCCGCCGGCGCCGCCCCGCCCGCCACGTTCACCAGCCCGTTCAGCGCCGCCAGCACCCGCATCATCGTCAGGCCGCGCAGGCCGAGCGGGGCGGGGAAGCGGGGCTGCAGCAGGGAGCCTTCGCGCAGCCGAATTTCGTCCAGCGCGGCCGGGCCGCCGGCGTTGCACACCTGCGACGGGTCGGCGCCCAGGAAGAACAGGCCCAGCGCGGTGCCGGGCACGTGCGGGTTCATCAGGAAGTTGACCGGCCCCGCCGCCTGGTCGTCCGTCGCCGTCGCGTCCAGCACGAAGCGGTCGTCCGGCGTCCGCGTCAGCGCGAAGCGGATGCGGAACGGCCCGCCGCCCTGGCCGTCCGAATCGATCACGTCGGTGAAGCGGTGCGTGCCCGGCGCGAACACCTCGCGCAGGCGGCGGCGCACCGTCGCCTCCGTCCGCGCCAGCAACTGGCGCAGCGCGTCGGCCAGCACCGGGACGCCGAACCGCGCCGCGATCTCCTCCGTTCGCCGCACGCCGAGAGCGACGCTCGCCATGAGCGCGCTGGTGTCGCCGCGGCTTTGTGCGGGGTAGCGGGAGTTGCGGTGGAAGATGTCCAGCGCCGCGTCGTTCACCACGCCCTCGGCGATCAGCCGGATGGGCGGGATGATGATGCCTTCCTGGAAGATGTCCGTCGCGTCCGGGCTGATGGACCCGGGCCGCAGCCCGCCGATGTCGGCGAAATGCGCCCAGCCCATGACGAAGGCGCACAGGACGCCGTCGTGGAACACCGGCGCCAGGAACACCTGGTCGTTGCTGTGCGACACGGCGCCTCCGGAGCCGTAGCAGTCGTTGAACCAGTAGAGGTCGCCGGGCTGCATGGCGGCGGCGGGGAAGCGCGCCAGCACCGGGGCGGCCACGTCGCCGAAGATCGGCACGTTGGAGCCGACGGCCAGGCGCCCTTCGGCGTCGAACAGGGCGGTGTAGAAGTCCTTCTTCTCCCGGATGAACGCGCTGATGGCGGTGCGCTCCAGCAGCGCCTCCATCTCGGCGTGCGCCGCGCGGACGGCGCCGCGGAGGATTTCAAGCGTGACCGGGTCGCACAGGGCGGGGACGGCGGGGTGCTGATCCATGGCGGGGAGCATGCAATTCGAGGACCAGGCAAGCCGGGGACCATGCAAGCCGGGGACCATGCGCGCCAGAGGGCAGGGGGACCGGAATGGCACGCCCCTTGCTCGGCTTCTTGGCACCAATAGGAAGGCGGCCGGGCGTGACCATGCGGCAGATGCATCTCGGCGTGTTCGTGCTCGGCACCGGCAACCACATCGCCGGCTGGCGCTGGCCCGGCGCCTTCGACAGCTTCCAAAGCCTGCCGGTGGTCCAGGAGATCGCGCGCATCGCCGAGCGCGGGCGGTTCGACCTGCTGTTCCTCGGCGACGGCCTCGCCGCCGACCCGACCCACCACCCGTCGTTCACCACGCGGCTCGAGCCGATCACCATGCTCGCGGCGCTCGCCGCGACCACGGCGCATATCGGCCTCGGCGCCACCGCGTCCACCACCTACAACGAGCCGTTCACCGTCGCCCGCGCCTTCGCGTCCCTGGACCACTTGAGCGCCGGGCGTGCGGCGTGGAACGCGGTCACGTCGTCCAGCCCGGACGCGGCCGGCAACTTCGGCCGCCAGCACCCGCCGCACGGCCAACGGTACAAGGTGGCGGAGGAGTTCGTCGATGTCGTGCGCGGCCTGTGGGACTGCTGGGAAGACGACGCCGTCGTGGTCAACCGGAGTACCGGGCAGTACATCGACCCGGCGAAGGTCCATCCGCTGGACCACAAGGGCGAGTTCTTCGAGGTGCGCGGGCCGCTGAACATCGGCCGCTGCCCGCAGGGGCGCCCGGTGATCCTCCAGGCCGGCGCCTCCGATCCCGGCCTGGCGCTGGCGGCGCGGACGGCGGACGTGGTGTTCGCCGTGGCGCAGGACCTGCAAGAGGCGAAGGCGGCCTATGCCAACCTCAAGGCCCGCCTGCCCGGATTCGGCCGCGATCCCGGCGCGCTGTCCATCCTGCCCGGCGTCATGCCGATCCTGGGCGGCACGCAGGCGGAGGCGAAGCGCAAGCTGGACACGCTGCAAGGCTTCGTGACGCCCACCAACGCGCTCAAGATGCTGTCAACCCGGCTGGGGCAGGACATGTCGCGCTTCCCGCTGGACGCGCCCGTGCCCGACCTGCCGCTGCCCGACACGTCGCACGGCTTCGCCCGCACCATGCTGGCCAAGGCCCGGCGGGAGAGCATGACGCTGCGCGACCTGTATGACCTGACCGCCGCCGCCCGGGGCCACTGGGTGCTGTGCGGCACGCCGGAGACGGTGGCGGACACGCTGGAGCAATGGTTCACCGAGGGCGCCGCCGACGGCTTCAACATCCTGCCGGCCTATTTCCCGGACGCGTTCACCGATTTCGTCGATCAGGTCGTGCCGACCCTGCAGGCGCGCGGCCTGTTCCGGCGCGACTACGAGGGCACGACGCTGCGCGGGCATCTCGGGCTGGACCGGCCTGGACGGCCCGGCTCCTCGTCCAGGTGACGGCCGCGCCGTGGCGCATTCGAGCACGGCACATGCTTTGCAAGCAATCACGCCATGAGGCGGAGTGACCTGCGTGAGACTTGATAAGACCCTGCTCGGATTGTCGCTCCTCGTCGTGCTTGCAGCCGATCCGAAAGCCCAGGCGGCGGAGCCGGTCCGGGGCGGCACCATGGTCATGATCGTGCAGCCCGAGCCGTCCACCCTGGCCCATTATGCCGTGTCGGCGGGCAACATCCCGGCCATCGCGACCCAGGTTTACGAGGGGCTGGTCAGCTACGACTGGGACCTGAACCCGACGCCCAACCTCGCCAAGTCCTGGGACACCGCGCCGGATGGCAGGACCATCACGTTCCATCTGCAGGATGGCGTCCTGTTCCACAACGGCAAGCCGTTCACCAGCGCCGACGTGCAGTACTCGTTCATGGAGGTGCTGAAGAAGGTCCACCCGACCGCGCCGGTGTTCCTGGCCGAGCTGCAATCCATCGACACGCCCGATCCGCTCACGGCCGTGTTCCACCTGGCCAACCCGGCGCCCTATTTGATGAAGGCGCTGTCAGGCCGCGACTCGCCGATTGTGTCCAAGGCCGTGTTCCAGGGCACCGACCCGCTGAACAACCCCACGGCCAACAAGCCGGTCGGCACCGGGCCGTTCCGCTTCGTGCAATGGGAGCGCGGGCAATACGTCCGGCTCGACCGCAACGACAAGTATTGGAAACCAGGCCTGCCTACCTGAACCGCGTGGTCGCGCGGTTCATCCCCGACGCCGCGACCCGGTCGGCCGCCATGGAAACCGGGGAGGCGCATTTCGCCGGCTACAGCGCGGTGAACTACGCCGACCTGGCCCGCATGAAGGAGAACCCGGCGCTCGACACCACCACCAAGGGCTACGAGATGGCGCCGGCCATCAGCGTGCTGGAACTGAACAGCCGCCGGCCGCCGCTGGACAAGAAGGCGGTGCGCCAGGCCATCGCCTACGCCATCGACCGGAAATTCATCGTGGACAACGTCCAGTACGGCTACGCCCGCCCGGCCACGGGTCCGCTCAGCTCGCTGTTCGCGGCGTCCGGCCTCTACACGGACGAGGTCCGGCGCTTCGACGTGCCGAACCGGGTCGAGATCGCCAACAAGCTGCTCGACGACGCCGGCCTGCCCCGTGCCGAGGGCGGCATGCGGTTCGAGGTCCACCTGGAGGTCAACTCGTTCGGCGAGCAATGGCTGCGCCAGGCCGAGTACCTCAAGCAGGCGTTGGCCCAGGTCGGCATCGACGTGCGGCTGCGCAGCGAGGACACCGCCACCTGGCTCCGCCGGGCCTACACCGACTATGACTACGACATCAGCGAGCCGTTCCTGGGCAACGGCATCGATCCCGTGATCGGCCTCAACCGCCAGTACTTGACCTCGCAGATCCGCAAGGGCGTCACCTTCGTCAACAACAGCTTCTACAGCAACCCGGAGGTGGACCGCCTGCTGGGCGACGGCGCCCGCGAACTGGACCCGGCGAAGCGCGGCGCCATCTACAAGGCCGTGCAGAAGATCCTCGTCGAGGACAGCCCGCTCGTCTGGCTGACCGAGGTCCAGTACGTCAGCGTGTTCAACCGCAAGCTGCACGACCACACTACGGGGCCGCTGGGCACCTACCAGGCCTTCGAGCGGGCCTGGCTGGAGAAATAAGGCGGTGCGCCGATGGCGCTATTTCGGCTCCCGGCTGCTGCTGGCGTTGCCGGTGGTGCTGGGCATCGTCGTGCTGGACTTCTTCCTGATCCATTTGGCGCCGGGCGACGCCGCGTCGGTGCTGGCGGGCGAGAGCGGTGCTGCGACGCCCGAGTACATGGCGGTGCTGCGGCAGAAGTTCAGGCTGGACGAGCCGCTCGGCGGGCAGTTCCTCGCCTATCTCGCCAACATGGCGCGGTTTGACCTCGGCTACTCGTTCCGCAACGACGCGCCGGTGCTGGAGCTGATCCTGGACCGGCTATGGCCGACGGCGCTGCTGATGGTCAGCGCCTTCAGCACGGCCCTGGTGTGCGGCACCCTCCTGGGACTGACGGCGGCTGTCGGGCGGAACTCCTGGCGGGACGGCGTGGTCTCGGTGGTGACGCTGGTCGCCTATGCCACCCCGGCCTTCTGGCTCGGCCTCATGATGATCGTCGTGTTCTCGATCCGGCTCGCCTGGCTGCCGACCAGCGGCTTCGAGACCGTCGGCGCCGACCTTGAGGGCTGGGACGCCGCACGCGACGTCGCCCGCCACCTCGCGATGCCGATGGCGACGCTGGCGCTGTTCTACCTGGCGCTCTATGCGCGCGTCATGCGGGCCTCGGTGCTGGAGCAGACCGGCATGGACTACGTGACCACGGCGCGCGCCAAGGGACAGACAGAGCGCCGCGTGCTGCTCGGCCACGTGTTCCGCAACGCGCTGCTCCCGGTCGTGACCATGGCTGGCGTGCAGGCCGGGAACCTGATCGGCGGCTCCATCATCGTGGAAACGGTGTTCGGCTGGCCCGGCATCGGCACGCTCGCCTTCAACGCCCTGCAATCCCGCGACCTCAACCTGCTGCTGGGGATTTTCTTTGTCTCCGCCTGCCTCGTGGTCCTGATCAACCTCGTCGTTGACCTGGCCTACGTCTCGCTCGACCCGCGCATCGAGGTTTAGCATGCGCGCCGGCCTGCACCGCTTCGCACGGAACCGCATGGCGTTGCTCGGGGCGGCCGTGCTGTTCGGGGTGGCCCTGCTGATCGCCGTCGCGCCGCTGCTCTACCCCGGCGACCCGTTCCGCCTGGCCGGGCCGCCGTTGCAGCCGCCCGGCGGCCGCTATCTGTTCGGCACCGACACGCTGGGGCGGGACGTCGCGGCCGGCATCGCGCACGGCGCCCGCACCTCCATGCTGATCGGCCTGGGCGCCACCTTTGCCGCCATCCTGATCGGCTCGGTGATCGGCGGCGTCGCCGGCTACTACCGCGGCGGGGTCGAGCTGGTGCTGATGCGGCTCACCGAGTTTTTCCAGACCATCCCGGCCTTCGTGCTGGCGATCCTGGTGGTGGCGATCCTCTCGCCGTCCGTCACGACCGAGATCATCGCCATCGCCGCCGTGTCCTGGCCCGGCATCGCCCGCCTGGTCCGGGGCGAATTCGTGACATTGGGCGGGCGCGAGTTCGTGCTGGCCTGCGCGGGCCTGGGCGCCGGCGACGGGCGCATCATCTTCCGGCACCTGCTGCCCAACTGCGCCTCCTCCCTCATCGCGGTGGGATCGCTGCTGACCGCGACCGCGATCCTGATCGAATCCGGGCTGGCCTTCCTGGGCCTCGGCGATCCCAACGTGATGAGCTGGGGGCTGATCATCAGCGCCGGCCGCGCCGTGCTGCGCTCGGCATGGTGGGTCTGCACCTTCCCGGGCGTCGCGATCCTGCTGACGGTGCTGGCGATCAACCTCGTGGCTCTCCCGCGCTTTGCGTGGATCGTGTCGGGCCGGCACTGATGTTTGCAAGGTGACCCGCCGGACCCCATAGGACGGGGCATGAACGAACTCTGTCCCATGCCGGGCTGCCGCGTCGAACG
>JAABUQ010004894.1_pt1 | contig 22165 bp, 21 predicted proteins | sample 5560001 | NCBI WGS metagenome assembly JAABUQ01 (sample SAMN10711888, study PRJNA513371) | rock metagenome | isolation source: Antarctica rocks | place: Antarctica: Victoria Land, Finger Mt nord | collected 2015-12-18 | reverse complement strand
CGTCTCGTCCATGTTCAGACCCTGGGCGGCCCTGACCCGCTCAAGGAGATCCTTGTAGGGGTCGCCCAGCGCGTCCGCGACCCTGGCCAGGATCGCGTCAACGGTCCCGCTGGCGACGCGGGCGCCGAAGAGCTGCTCGCACAGCTCCACGACATCGCGACGGGAGATCCGGTTTCGCGTGGAGAGCACCGCGACGGCGGCGTGAAACCGCGGCCCGAACGCGCTCTGAGCGACCTCGCGTGGCAACTCGCCGCGCGAGCGTCGCCCGCAGCTCGGGCAGCAAAGCCGCTGGCAGCGATGCTCGGTGACGATCGTCGCCATCACCGGCAGATCCTCGACCTGGTGACGCGCCGGATCACCTGCCGGCACGCGTTCATGCTCGCCAAAGAGATGTCCACACCCGCACTCGCTGGGCCAGTGATCGACGTAATCGTCGACCCGCCACACCGGCAACAACGGGCGGCCCTTGCCCTCATGACCCGACTGAGCACCCTGCTTGCGCCCCGACGGATCCTTGCCCCGCGATGGCGAGCCGCCCGGCGGATCCTGGCTCGGCGGCAGCGACGAGTTACGCGAGGACCGCTTGGTCTTGCGCTCGAGCTGCGCGATGCGCTCCTCCTGACGAGCAACGCGCGCCGTCAACACCTCGACCTGCGCGACCAGCCGCGCGTTCTGGGCCGAGAGCTCCAGCAACACCGCAACGACCGCCTCACGGCCCTGCTCATAGATCGCCTCCGCCTGGACCCGCTCCACACCCCGAAGTTCGGCGCCCCAGAGTTATGTCCCCCCAACCCACTGAACGGTTACGTGAAAGCGCTTATTTGCTGGGCTTTCTATGCTTCCGCCCGGGTCTCCCTGGCGCGCCTTGTGAGCGAAGGGTCAGGGGTTCGAATCACCTCTCAGGCCCTCGAGGAAGGCCTGCATATAGCGCGTGTGTGAGGGTTGGTTGTTTGCCTCGAAGGCGTCTAGGAGGCCAATTTCGGTCGATGTCCTATTCCGTGGCCTTCGCGATCACCGTACGCGATACCCCAGCATCTCAGCGCGGGCGGTCCACGCGTCGCAACGCTGCCAGCGCGGGCCGCGCCAACCGGAGCACCGACGGTTTGAGGTACTTCGCCCGCAGGTAGTCGTCGGCAGCGCGCGCCTGGCTCTCGGAGAAGGTCGGGTAGACGTGCACTGTCTGTGACACGTCGTCGATCTTCCCGCCCGCGCGCACGCATGCGGCCAGCTCGGCGATCGACTCGCCGCCATGCGGCGCAGCCACGGTGGCGCCGACGAGCCGCCCCTTCGGATCTCCCACGAGCTTTGCGAAACCGTGTGTCTCACCCGCGGTGATCGCACGGTCGTTCCCGGCGTACTCACTCGTCACGGCCACGGTGTCGTCGCCGAAGCGCTCGCGCGCCTGCCCCTCCGTGAGGCCCACGCGCCCCACTTCCGGGTCGGTGAAGGTGGTCCACGGAACAGCCCCGTAGGACACCTTCGCGCGGGCCCGAAAGAGCGCGTTGGCCACCACCGTGCGGCCGTGGTAGCCCGCGACGTGGGTGAAAGGAAGGGCGTCGATCACGTCGCCCGCCGCGTACACACCGCGTCCGGTGGTGGCGAGCCGTTCGTCGACCTCTATGGCGCCGCGATCGTCCCGTTCGACGCCCACTGTCTCGAGCCCGAGTCCGTCGGTCTCGGGCCGGCGGCCAGCCGCGACGAGGATGCGATCGAACCCGATTCGCTGCTCAGAGCCGCGCTCCTCGACCACAAGCGCGTCCCGGCCCTCGACGCGCACGGCGGTTGCGCCCAGCCGCAGGTCGACGCCGTCGGCCCGCAGCCGGGCGGCGATCAGTTCCTGCGCCTCTGGTTCCTCCTTCGCCAAGACCCTGTCCCCGCTTTCGACGAGCGTGACCTGAGCGCCGAGCCGCTGGAACGCCTGTCCCAGCTCACAGCCGATCGGGCCGCCGCCGAGAATCGCTAGGCGATCGGGCCGCTCGCGCAGGTCCCACACGGTCTCGTTGGTGAGCGGGCGGGCACCATCGAGGCCGTCGAGACTGGGCGTCACCGCGTGGGACCCCGTGGCTATCAGGGCCGTGCGGTAGCGGACAACGGTCCCGCCTACTTCGATCCGGCCCGGTCCCGCGAAGCGTGCCGAGCCCTCGATCACGTGCACCCCGTCGCGGCGCAGCGAGGCGGCCGAGTCCTCGGGCGCGATCGTCGCCTGCGAGCCGTGTACGTGCGCCATCACGCTGGCGAAGTCGATCGTTGGATCGCGCGGATCGAGGCCGACGCAGCCGGCGGTCCGGATGCGGTGCGCCAGGTTGGCCGCGGCGATCAGCGCCTTGCTCGGCACGCAGCCCGTCCACAGACAGTCGCCGCCGGGGCGCCCGCGCTCGATCAGCACTACGCGCGCGCCGAGCGCAGCTGCCAGGCGCGAGGCGACGAGCCCAGCCGTGCCACCACCGATCACGGCGAGGTCATACATCGTTTTCGTGGGCGTGGGTGTCATGAGCGCTTTTTGCCGTCCTGGCACCGGCAGCCGGCTCGATGTCGAAACCGGACGCGTTGATCGAGCGATTGGAGAGCGGGGACTTGCGGTCTTCGCAAAGACTACAGTACGTAGTATGCTCTCCCGAGCCGGCGGCTGGGCTCATTCGCAGGCCGACCCTCGTCACGAAAAGGCCGGGTCGGGATCCAGCAGTTCGGAGCCGAGTGGCACGCTCTCTCACCAGCAGGCCAAGCTGGAACATACGCTCATGAGCCCGCGAAATATTTGCGGGCCGATGGCTCGTCGGTCGCTGCGAGTATCGAGGTGATGACGCAGATGCAGCATCGACTGGCGACGAGCGAACGAGTGTGAGCGGCGAGCCTGGCGGGCGGACTGCAGCGGGCAGCTGGTCGATTACTTGCCGATCGCCGAGCACGGGCTGATCGGTGATCTGCACGGCGTCGCGCTTGGTGGGGACCGGCAGGATCGACTGGTAATGCCCACCGCGGGCGGCTGCCGACTCCCGCATGCTGCGCGACAGCGACGACGCTCAGGCCGCCGTCGCCGACCTACGACGTAGCCTCGTTGACAGCGGTCCGTCGTCCTACTATTGTCTATCGTAGGAGACCGTGGAACTTTCTACCGTTCGGAGGCAGAGCATGTCAGCGGAGCCGCGCGCAGTTTCAGTTCGACCGTCCGGAGCGGGGGCGCGGCTCCTGTGGAGCGTTCAGCTGCCGCTCGGAGTCCTGCTCGCGGGCACCGGAGCGGCGACGGTCGTCCTCGCGTTTTCTGGGTCGCTCGGGACTGGCCGCCTGATCTTCGAGTGCATCCTGGGTGGGGCGGTATTCGGCTCAGGTGCGCGATCGCTGCCGGTGCCGCCTTGGACAAGCGGGCGACCGGCTTGCACCTCGCGGCGGGCGAGTTCGCACTCGCTGCGACGATCGTTTATCTCGGCGAAGCGATGCCACCGTTTCATATGAGGGCGGTCGGCCATGACGCTGGGGTTGCGCAGTTCATCGCCGTGCTCGCCGGCCTGATCCTGGGAGCCATATCGCTCGCGCTGCCGGCCCCGCCGCCCGTCAATGCTTCAAAGACGACCGGTGTGCACTGGGCGTCGGTGATCCGCGACAGCGTGATCCTGATCGTGGGGACGATCGTGGTCGCGATCGGCCTCACGCAGCTCGGCAATCCGGCGCTGATGCCGCCGAAGTGGAATTGGACGAGCTTCCTCGGAATCACGATTCCCGGGATGCTCACCCTGATCTTCCTACGGGGTCCGCTCAAGACGGTCGGCCATGGCGGCAAGGCGGCGCGCCAGCTGGCGATCGAGCTGCTGCTTGTCGTCGGGGTGTCGGTAATGGTCTTCGGCAGCGTGACAAACCTCAACCTCGGCGCCAGCGGCTACGACGCGGGCTTCAAGGGCAACGCGACCGGTCTGCTGCTCTGGATCGCGGCCGTGGTGTTCCTCGTCCTCGTGCGCGGCGCGGTGAAGTTCTCCCTGCCCCAGGGCGCGGAGCAGATCGGTGCGGGCGTCGTGCGCAAACTCCTCTACGTCGTTGGCGCCGTCGTGCTGATCTACGGCGAGAGGTCCGTGATCACGGGCAAGGCGCCGACCGTCATGTTCGGCGCCGAAGCGCCGGTCGCCGCAATAATCCTGGCGGGCGGGCTGCTGATTCTCGTCTTCGCGCGCCAGGCCGCAAAGGCGATGGATCCCGGCGGATCGCTCGGGCCGGCGACGGCGTCGGGCGCCCCCGATCGCTCGTCGGGCGCCAGCCGAACCGTCGCCGCCACCTAGCACGCTCCGCCTCGCCGGCATATGAGCACCGACGCGTCCAGGCGGTCGACGTCGGGTGCCGCGCGGCTGTTCGATCAGCATCCACCAGAGTCTGGTCGCGATCGTCGAGCGTCTGCTCGTACTCGGGTGGCCACGGCCGGACCACGCTTTCCTACTGTTCCGCGGTGTCACCGTTCGTGAGCTGCACGGAACGACGCCAGGGCTTGGGCCGGCCACGGGGAACCTTCACGATCGTGCAAGTACCTGACTCACGGCCGGCGCTCGTCTTCCCAGCTCCGCGCGACATGCTCGCCGTCAGCTGGCGGCGCGCCCGCGGTCGCGCTTGGCCCGTTCGCGCTCGCCCGCCGCACGCCTACGGGCATCGAGCGCGCGGGCACGCAACTCTTGCACCCCCCCGCCCGACGCTCCCGGCCGCCGGTAGTTGCTTCGCAGAACCCCTCGATAGCACGTGAGAGATGCCGCCGCGAGCACGATCGGCACCAGTGCCAGCACCGCGATACAGGGCGACGCGGTAAGCAACGGCAGATTCAAGCTGGCGTCCAGGTCGGCGGACCCTTGGCTGGTCACAGCGAGAGCCAGCACGATTGCTAGCGTCAAAAGCGCGGCGACGACTCGCCGCAGCGGAAGCCGGGCATCCGGAAAGTGCCCGAGCAGGTAATCCACGCGATCGGCGGAGATCCCGACCGCGGTCACTGGCGACGGAGCATGGTCTGCGAAGAGAAGCATCGCGGACGCGAGCGCCGCGCGGTTCCCCCCACTCGCGCGGACTGCGGCATCGTCGGCGCTCAGTTCGATCAGGGCGCTGTAGCGCTCGGTCAAGGTTCGCAGCACCGGCAAGAAGAACAGCGCATGGCTGAGGATCCGCGCGACCGCCAACCGCAGCGGGTCGCGCTGAGCCCGATGGTGGCGCTCATGCGCCAGCACCGCCTCGAACTCGCCTGGCCCCAGGGCCTTCACCGTGCCGGCGGAGATGCAGACTCGAGGACGCAGATAACCGATGCAGAACGCTTGCGGCCGCGGCTCGCAGATCACCGTCACGTCAGAGGGAACATCGAGGGAAACGGTCGCCGTCAGGCTGCGCAGCAGCATTTGCTGGGACCGCCAATGCCGGGTGAACGCGCCTGCGGCACGCAGCAAAACGACGATCCCGAGCGTTGCCAGTGCCAGTAACACCAAGGCAGCGGTGTTCAGGTGCGGGTAGGTGAAAGGCTGTCCTAAAACAACGAACGTATCGTGGCGCACGGCTCCAGAGCCGGTGTTCAGCGAACCAAAACCGAGTGCGACCACCACGGTGACGGACAGCAGACCGAGCGTACCCAGTGCCACATCGAGCCTGTACAGCAGACTTACACGGTCGCGCAGAGCCCCGCGGTCACTGTTCACGGGCAAGTCGCTCGAGCTCTCGGCGGCGCTTGGGATCAATGTCAGCCATTTGACGAGCAAAGCTCACAAGCGCGGCGTCACCGAACTGCTCGACCAGCGCCTCGACCTCGTTGGTGCTGCGCAGCTCTGCGTATTGCTCGCGTGACAGCGCGGGAGCGTAAAAATCGGCCTTGCCCTCGCGACGCCGCCTCAACAAGCCCTTACGGTCCAGCCGGACCATGATCGTCATGTAAGTCGTGTAGGCCCGCGGCTTTTTCGCCTTCGCGTTGAGCGCATCCATCAGCACCCGCACGGAGCATTCGCCCCGTCTCCACACCTCGGCCATCACCTCAGCCTCAAGCTCATGCAGCGCCGGAGGGCTGTGCTGCCCGATTCGTGGCGCCATCGAGGGAGTCTACTACATAATGTCGTGGTCATGCAACCGCACGAACATGCCTTGTCAGCAACACCGGGCGTCCCGTCGCCTCCGCGACTACGTCGGTGAAGCGATCGCGCATGACCGTTGGAACCGGCGTCCACCGTCGCGCAGTGTCTGCTCGTGCCGGACTCGTCGGTTCGCGCCCGCGCCTGTCATGAGGTGGAGCTGTGGCTCATCGAGCAGGCCGACTTCGCCCTTCCCACATCCGGTGAGCAACGTTTCGCCGGCCTCCCAGGGCCTGGACCGGAGCCATACGTCAACCGGCGGCCGCGCGACCTGGTCGCTCAGACGTGCCCTTGGGTCGCCACGCGCGCCTTACCCGGCCAGAAAGGCCACTCCTCAAAGGCCCGGCAGCGGCCGTCCGGAGCCAGCGTGGCGATCCAGAGGTCGCGGTAACGGCGCGAGGGCGGGTCGCCGTAAACCACCTCGATCCTGGCCACACCGGTGTCCCCGTCGACGGCGACGAGCTCAGCCGTCAACGCAAAGGTCTCGTCGGGACCTTCGCGCTCGGCCTCCCAAAACGCGGCGATCGCGTCCCGACCTTCAAGTGGCTCGTCAAACGGGGCCGCGTGATACACCGCATCGCCCGTGAACAGCGCATCCAGCGCAGCTGTACCCGGCGCGCGCCAAGCTCGCTCGTAGCGATCAATCCAGTCAACCAGGCGCGTCCGTGTGTTCACGGCCGCCCTTCTATCCGCCAGAGCAATCGGCCGCGTCCCTCCATCGCGCCGCGACTATCCGGTCGCGCTCGGCGATTTTTCTGACAAGGCGTCGAGGCGCACTCGATGTTTGCCTGCCCGAGCCCGAACACGTCCGAGCGTCCGCCGAGGTAACACACCGTGTTCCGTGCGTGACACACCGCGTTCGCGGCGAGGTGATGCATGGGGGAAATCTATCTCTCCGCGGACCGCTTCTCGTTGTCCCTCGGATGCTGCCAATGCTCCGCCGGGGCGGGCGTGTGCTCGCAGGCACGATGAAGATCGCCAGAGCAGCATTCGTCGTCGCGCTTGTCGCCTTCGCTCTGGGCGCCGCGAGCACCCAGGCCGCCGGCCGGCGCTGCCACGTTCACGGTCTCCTCCCCGACCGCCACTGCACCCCGGGCGCCGTGTTCGGGGCTGTGACCGTCGCGCAGATCTGCACGCCCGGCTACTCGGCCGAACTCGACGCGCAACCTGTGGCCAGAGCGGGCTCCCGGTGCGCACCAAAAGGACCGGGTGGAGAACGCGCTGCACCTGTCGGTGTGCGACCACCGGCTCAGCCTCCGCGCTGCCCAAGCAGCCATCGCCGCCTACTGGCCGAAGCTCTACGCGAGCTTGACCAAGCCGCCACCGTCCGCGAAGCCGACACCCCAGGCGGGATTCTGCGACACGCATCAGTGCATCCCGAACTTTGACCGGGGCACCGGCACCATCGTTCAGTGCCAGGACGGAGAGTACAGCCACTCAGGGGGTGAGTCTGGGGCGTGCTCGGGTCATGGAGGCGTGAAGCAGTGAACCGGTGTCCCGAAAAGTTGAGCCGCCGCGGCTAGGATGCCTGACATGGCCAGCAAGACGTGGTTCATCACGGGAAGTTCGCGCGGCTTTGGCCGCGAGTGGGCGAGGGCGGCCCTGCGTCGCGGCGATCGCGTGGCCGGGACGGCGCGCGACCCGAGCACGCTCGATGATCTCACGAAGGAGCACGGCGACGCGTTGCTGCCCATGGCGTTGGACGTGACCGACCGTGAGGCGGTCTTTGACACCGTCAGTCGTGCGCACGAGCATTTCGGACGGCTCGACATCGTGGTCAACAACGCGGGCTATGGCCAGTTTGGAATGGTCGAGGAGCTCAGCGAGCAGCAGGCGCGCGATCAGATCGAGACGAACCTGTTCGGCGCGCTGTGGGTGACGCAGGCCGCATTGCCGGCCTTGCGCGAACAGGGAAGTGGCCACTTCCTGCAGGTGTCCTCCATCGGGGGCATTTCCGCGTTCCCGGGGATCGGCATGTACCACGCGTCAAAGTGGGCCCTGGAGGGCCTCAGCCAGTCGCTGGCCCAGGAGGTCAAGGGGTTTGGGATCAACGTCACGCTGATCGAGCCGGGTGGCTTCTCGACGGATTGGGGCGGTTCGTCAGCCAGGCACGCCGAAGCGCTTGACGCCTATGGCGAAGTGCACCAAACCTCGCAGCGCAGGCGCCAAGGCGCCGCGACCTCAGCTGGCGATCCCACCGCCTCGGCGGAGGCCGTCATGCGGATCGTCGATGCCGAGAAGCCGCCGCTGCGAGTATTCTTCGGCAGCGCCCCGCTTGGCATCGCGGAGCAGGATTACGAACGCCGACTGGCGACTTGGCGTGAGTGGCAACCGGTGGCCGAGATCGCCCAGGGCGTGGGCTGACCCCACGTCTCAAGACCGGGACGGTCCCCACCGCGGCCTGACCGCCCCTTGCGGTGGACGTTGATGGGCGACGCGGACTGAACGCAGCAGAGCGCTAGTCGAGCCGCCCGAGGCGGCCGTGCCGGGTGTACTCGAGGCGCTCCACGCCTCGAGGCGGCCTCAAGCGAGGGGGAAGCCTTCAGCAGAGCGGGCCAGCGCAGACGGACGGCCCGTCAGCGCGCAGGCACCGGCGTCGGCCGAGAACTCCCGGTAGCGCGCCTGCAGCGCAGGAAACAGCTCAAGCCGGCGCATAGCGGAGTACTACCCGATCGGGGCGCCGATCTGACCGCCTGCGTCGGGTCAGGTCCCTCTGCAGCTCTGTGGGAGCCACGCCGAGCGCGGCCCCTACACTGGCCCGGTGTCGCTCAAGCATCCAGTTTCACGCGGCGAGCCCGACCGGCGCGGCCGTTTCGACCAGCTCGCCCAGCGCGCGTCCTACTTCGCCAGCTCGCCCGCCTTCTTCGGGCTCTGCACCGTGCTCGTGCTCGCCTGGCTGGGCGGCTTTGTCTTCGGGGCCGGCAGCGCATACCAGCAGGCCGCGGGATCTGCGCTGACCGCAACCACGCTGCTGCTCGTTGCCCTGCTCAAGAACGCCGAGCTGAGGGCCGAGCACGCCATCCAGAGCAAGCTCGACGCACTTGCGACGGGCATGCTGGAGAGCCTCAGGGACGAGGGCCAGGACGCCGACCCGATGCTGCAGCGGGCGATCGGCATGGACGAGCAGCTCTAGACGGTTCCTACCGTCAGACCGCCACTCGGTCGCCGTACCGCGTCTGCGCTCTCGCCCTGGCCTTCGCCGCCTCGGCCGCACGGTCCTTGGGGGGCGTCGACGCGGTCAATTCGCCAAGCAGCCGACGCGAGACCACGGCCACCTCATCGACGGCGCGGTGGAACGCCTGCTCGTTGGCCTTCGAGGGCTTGGCCGAGCCACTGATCTTGCGCACGTACTGCAGCGCCGCGGCATGCACCTCGTCGTCGGTTGCGGGCGGCTCGAAGTTGTGGAGGGTACGAATGTTTCGACACATGCCCAAAGCGTACGCGTCTCGCCGACGCGGCACCAGTCGGGCAGCACATCGTCGCGGCCCGGCGCGCCTACCCGGCGTCGGCGAGCTGCTCGCCGACCAGCAGATCCATGAGCAGCCCGTCGTGCCAGCCGTCGCCACCGACGTCGCGCTCGTAGCGTCGCATGACGCCCACGGGCCGGAAACCGACCTTCTCGTAGGTCCGCACGGCGACCGCGTTCGCTTTCGCCGGGTCGATCGTGATGCGGTGATGACCGCGATCCTCGAACAGATGGTGCACCACGTGTCTGAGCGCCTGGGTACCCAGGCCGCGCCCGTGTAGGGCCGGGTCCACGAACAGATCGATCGCGGCGTGGCGGTACATGGGGTCGAGCTCCTCGTAGAACTGGATCAGACCCGCGACGCGCTCGTCGACCTCGATGGCCAGGCGGGTCGCCTCGGGCTCGTCGGTCCAGGGAAAGCCCTCGGGCGCAACGTCCCACCAGCGCACGACCTCCGGGGTCGCGTGGATGCGTCGAAGCTCACCCTCGTCGCCCGCGACCAGCGGGCGCACGATCAGCCCGGGCGACGGGGTCGGTCTCGAGGCCGAGCCCGTCACGGAGACGAAACGGCCCTGCGGTGGCCGAGCACTCGTCCCCAGGGCAGGGCGATGTAGGTCTCAGAGGTGTTGTTCAGGATCCGTGATTCGTGGAGGAGTTGACGCGGGTCGGCGGTCTGCACGTAGGCGAAGCGCCCGCGCAGACCGGTTACGTCTATCCACTGCTGCGGGTACTCATACGGATACACGTCGGACCAGCCCACCGAGGTGCCCAGGGTGTCCTGTCGCAGCGAGCCGTCGGTGCTGCAGGCGGGATAGACCGCGCTCTGCGGCGAGCGGCTGGAGGGCTGGGTGCGAAACAGGTCACGGAAGCAGTAGTCGTGCTTGGGGCCGACGCGGACCCGCCGCGTCGCGTGCAGGGCGGCGTCGACCGACCAGAGCGAGAATCCGGCGGCATAGCGGAACTTCCAGTAGTTGTAGGCGCCGACTCCCGGACCGCCGTAGCGGTCGCCCGGCACGTGCTTGAAGACGAGCAGCGCGCGGGTGGCGAAGAGATGGCGCCGTCCCTGCGCGTCACGAATGGCCTGGGAGACGCGCATGACCGAACCCCGGCGGTGGCCGATCAGTTCAAGCGGCCCCGCGCCGTGGTTGTCGATCGAGCTCGCGGCCCTGAGCAGGACGTGTCCGGGCTGGGTTGAGCGGTCCATCTCGAGGTGGGCGGGCGCCGACATGACCAGGTCAGGGCAGCGCAGACGAAGGCTCGTCCTCATACACGGGTTCGGCGAGAGGCCGTCGGAGGAGGGCGGATAGGCGGTCTGAGCCGGCGCGGAGCCCGCCGGCACGCCGGCGAGGGCGCATATGGCCACCGTGCACACGACCAGCCGCGAGCGCCTGATTGGGCGCATGGTCGAACGACTGCCTAAAGGGGAGCGAAACGACCGGTAACACCGCTGCGCGTCGCGGGCGGGTCGCGTCACGCGCGGCGCCCCGACGCGCAGACGCCCAAAGGCGGTACAAACGGGCAGATGGCGACGCCCCCCGCTCCCCAGCCACGGCTCGCCGCGGCGCCACTGGGCTGGTTTGCCGCCGGGGCGCTGGTGTTTCTCAATTCGGCCGCTGTGCTTGTCATAGAGATCGTGGCCACGCGGCTGCTCGCCCCCTACGTCGGGGTCACGCTACAAACCTACACGGCGATCATCGGCGTCGTCCTGGCCGGCATCTCGCTGGGTTCGTGGTTCGGGGGACGTTTCGCCGACCTGCTCAACCCGCGCAAGACCCTGGGACCGCTGCTGATCGTCGGCGGCGTGCTGGCGATCTGCATGCTGCCGCTGACGCGCGTGGCCGGGCGCCTGGCTCAGGGGCAGGGGTCGGCCATGATCCTGGTTCTGGCGCTGATCAGCTTCTTCTGGCCGGCCGCCGTGCTCAGCGCCATCAACCCCACCGTGGTCAAGTTACAACTCGAGCGTCTTGACCACGCGGGCAAGATCGTGGGGCGACTGTCGGCGGTGGGAACGGCCGGGGCCATCTTCGGCACGGTCGTCACGGGCTTCGTGCTCCTGGCCTGGTTGCCCAGCGCCACCATCGTCATTGGCCTGGGCATGGCCCTGATCCTCGGCGGCAGCGCCCTGGCTGCCCGACTGAACGCGTGGCGCGGTCCGCTGCTCAGGGGCGGTGCCCTGTCGCTGGCGCTCCTGCTGGGAGGGCTGGCCGCCAGTGAGCGAAGCCCCTGCCAGAAGGAGAGCGCCTACTTCTGCGCCAACGTGAGGGCCGACCCGTCCGGGTCGCCCTATGGTCGGCTGCTGCTTCTGGATGGTCTGCGCCAATCCTTCGACGACCTCTCCGATCCCACCCATCTGAGCTTCTCCTACACGCGCCGCATGGCTGACCTGCTCGGCTCGTTCCGCTCGCCCGGCGCCCCCGTCGACGCCATGTGGATCGGTGGCGGCGGCTTCACCCTCCCACGCTACGTGGCCGCTACCAGACCGGCCTCGCGCAGCGTCGTCCTCGAGCTCGATCCCAACGTCGTCAGGGTCGCCCGTCAGCGCCTGGGCCTCCAGACGAGCTCGCGCCTGCGCGTGCGCGTCGGCGACGCGCGTGTCCTGCTCCCCCTGGAGCCCGCCCACGCCTACGACATCGTGGTGGGAGACGCCTACGCCGGACGCGCCGTGCCGTGGCACCTGACTACGCGTCAGTTCATCCTGGACATCCACCGCCGACTGCGCCTCAACGGGGTTTACGCCATGAACTGCATCGACGCCGGCCCGCTCCGCTTCGTGCGCGCCGAGGCGGCGACCCTTCGCAGCGTCTTCGCCCACGTGGCGCTGGAGGCGCGCTTCGCGGTCCGCACCGTCGGCCTGGGGGAGAACTTCGTGTTCTTTGCCTCCGACCGCCCGCTGCCCGAGGAAGCGCTCGTCGCGGCGGCCCAACGGCGCGCTGACGGGGAGGTCCTCTACGGCGAGTCGGCGGTGGCCGCATTTGCCGGCCACGCTGATGTCCTGCGCGACGATTTTGCGCCGGTCGATCAGCTCATCACCCAATCAACCGGGGTCACCTAGCCAGCCGGCGGACCGCCAAACTCCGCGGATCGCCCGGACAGAGGCGCGCCCTTCATCACTGGGTCCGTCGCGCGCTTCACCACAATTGCATACCGCCACCGCCCGGCAAAGTTTCGCCTCACCGACCAAAGTCTTTTTTATCACGTCACCCGCAACGAGCTGTCGCCCTCCGGGTTCATGGTGACACATCTGTTTCCATCATCACGGAGGTAGTCCATGCGTCCCACCAGGGTGGTCTCGGCCACCGCGCTCGCTGTGTCGCTGGCCGCGCTGGCACCCGCCGGCGCCTCAGCCGCGGCGCATAGCAATGCGCGCAGCCGTTGTGACATCAACATTCACGTCGCGCCTCGTCTGATTACGGCAGGGGATCCGGTCGTCATCTTCGGACGCCTGGCCTGCCCCCGCCACACCGGGCAGACGGTGAGATTGTTTCACCATGTCCGTGGCGTCCCGGGCGTTCGACCCGTTGGGGTGACTCGCACCGACGCGCGCGGCCTTTATGAATTCAGCAGGGCTGACGGAAAGGTGCAGTCCAACCGCTACTGGTTCGTGCGCTCGCGCGGAGCGCGCAGCGCCAGGGCGTACATCAGGGTCGCCGCGCAGGTCACCCTCAGCGGCCCGGCCCAGGGGACCCAGCTGCTCACCGGGCCAAAGAACGCGGTGACCTTCACGGGAACCGTCAACCCCGCCGACGTCGGCGCCCGGATCATCCTGCAGCGCCAGAACGCGGCCACGGGAAATGACGACTGGCGGCGCATCGACGCGGGGCGGGTAACGGCTACAGGACGCTTCTCCATCACGCACACGTTCGTGGTGCCCGGTGACGCGAGCATCCGGGTCCTGGTGCGCAGTCGGGGACGCAACATCCCGAGCCCGTCCAACCTGCTCGAGTACGAGATCTCCCAGGCGCAGAACCCGGCGCTCACCATCGTGTCATCGCAGGATCCGATTTCCTTCGGGCAGTCGGTGACGATCTCCGGGACTCTGGCCCAGGGGCCCCTGCAGCCGGTGACGTTGCTGGCTCGCACCGCAGCCCAGCCGGCCTTCACCCCCGTGGCCGCGGCCGTCACCGACGCACAGGGCAGGTACTCGTTCCCCGCCCAGTCGCCGGCCAATAACACGCAGTACGTGGTTCGCAGCGCCATGCGTTCCTCAGCCGTGCTGTTCGAGGGAGTGCACGACCTGCTCACCGCGCAGGCCTCCAGCACCTCGGTGCAGGCCGGTCAGCCCGTGACGTTCTCGGGCACGGTTGCTCCCGACCACACCGGACACGTGATCTACCTCGAGCGCCGCAACGCGGACTCGGGCGAATTCCACGTCGTCCAGGTGGCATCAGTGGGCAGCGGGTCGCTCTACTCCATCACTCATCGCATCTATGACCCCGGCAACGACGTGTTCCGGGTATTCATCCCGGGTGGTCCGGAGAACGAGGGTGCGGCGAGCCAGACGTTCACCATCCAGGTGAGCCGCAACCGGCCCGAGGCGCTGAGCCCGGAGGCTTCGGGCAACAGCTCGCAGCCGGCGGCCGGTCAGCAGTAGCCATAGTCCGCAGGCGCGGTGTGCGGTGGCCGTCCTCCGGGGCGGCCACCGGCGCGCCCGGGTCATGCGGGGCTTTACGCGGTCACGTTGCGCGAGATCAGGTGAGCCCCCACCTTGCGCTTGACCCGCTGCAGGGCGTTGTCGACAGTCTTGGTGTCACAGCCCAGGCGCTCGCCTACCAGTTCGTAGGAGAGGCCGTCCAGGTAGAGCGACAGCACGCGGCTCTCCAGCTCGGACAGGGCGCTGGACAGGCACCCGACGAGCGAACGCAGCTCCTCCGAGGAGATGACCTGGTTGACAGGGTCGAGCACCGCCGGCCCGGGCAACATCTGATCCAGGGTGGGCACATCGTCGCCGGCTGCGGCCGGGGTCGACGAAAAGGAAACGTACTGATTGAGCGGCGTGTGCTTGTTGCGTGTCGCGGTCTTTACCGCGGTGATGATCTGGCGGGTGATGCACAACTCGGCGAAGTTGCGAAAGCTCGACTCACGGTCGTAGCGGAAGTCGCGGATCGCCTTATAGAGCCCGACCAGGCCCTCCTGGATCAGGTCGTCGCTGTCGCCGCCGGCCAGGAAGTAGGAGGAGGCCTTGAGACGCACGAAACCGTAGTAGCGGCGCACGAGACGGTCGTACGCGGTGCGGTCACCCTGTTTGGCCAAGGCAATGAGATATCCATCCTCAACCTTAACTTCAGAGTGAGACTTTGCGGAGAGACGGGCCACGAGCAGGGTCCTTTCTCGGCCTTTCGGGCCGATTTGCTCAGTGGCGCACACCTCCCCCGGCGCCATTGCTGTGCTTTGCGCAGACTGATTCAAGCTTAGGTTCAGCCTTATGTTGGTGCGAGCGTGGCACAGTTATGGAGCGCTGTCAAGCTCGCTACGACGTTGCAAGATCTCATACAAGAGAATGGCGCCTGCGGCGGACACGTTCAGGGACTCCACCGCGCCGCGCACGGGCAGCGCGACCAACGCGTCGCACGACTCCGCCACCCGCGGGCGCAGACCGCTCCCCTCGCCGCCGAGGACGAGCACCGCCCCTCCCCGGTAATCGGGTCGGTCATACGCCGTCGGCGCACCGGCACTGGCTCCGTAGCACCAACAGCCCCGGCGCTTGGCTCGGGTCAGGAAGTCCGCGAGGTTGCGCACGCGGGCGATCGGCAGATGCTCCACCGCCCCGGCCGAAGCCTTGCACACCGCGGGCGTCACCTGGGCCGCGCGACGCTCCACGACCACCACACCGGCCACCCCCCCACACTCAGCCGTACGGCACAGGGCGCCGAGGTTCTGCGGATCCTGGACCTGGTCGAGCGCCAGGAGCAGAGGCTCATGGCCGTCCAGCAGCTCGTCCTCGCCGACGTAGGGGTAGGGGCCAACCTCGGCGCAGATGCCCTGGTGCTCGGGCGATCCACACAACCGGGTCAGCTCCTGCGCTTGGGCCATGCTCACGCACAGGCCATCAAGCCAGGGCGCCCCGGCCACGTTCGCACTGGCCCAGACGCCCGCCAGCGAATTCGCGCGCCGCCCGCATAGCGCCTCGCGCACCGCGTTGCGTCCGTACACGATCAAAGGGGCACGAGCTCAAAGCCGTCACCGACATCGCGCACGGCCCACCCGCGCCTACCGAGCTCCGCGCGCAGGCGATCGGCGGCATCGAAGTCGCGGCGCCCACGTGCCTGCTGGCGCTCGACGGCCAGCTGGTGCACGTCCGTGGGTGCTGGGCCCTCCCGTTCGGCCAGCCGCTCCAAACCCAGGACCGCGAGCATCTCGAGCAGATCGTCGCTACCCGATCCGGGGGCCAGAGCGTTGGCGTCGCGCACCCAGCGCAAGACCGCGGCGAGCGCGCGCTGGGTGTTGAAGTCATCGGCGAGGGCATCGAAGCACTCGTCTCGCAGAGGGACCATCGACGGCGGGGACGGCCCTGGGTCCAGGCGGCGCACGGCCTCGCGAATCCTGCGCGCCACGGTGGCGGCTCGCGTCAGCTCCCCGGCACTGAACGTGAGGGGCTGGCGGTAGTGGCCTCCCACCAGGTAGAGCACGACCGCATCTCGCCCGTAGTCGGCCACCAGCTCGTGCAGGGGGGCGATATTGCCCTGCGACTTGGCCATCTTCGCGCCGGTGGACTGCAGCATGCCGTTGTGCACCCACAGGCGCGCGAGCTCTGACCCTCGTGCGCTGCGCGTCTGGGCGGCCTCGTTCTCGTGGTGGGGAAAGACGAGGTCCGAGCCTCCTCCGTGGATGTCGAAGTCGACCCCGAGCAGGCCCTCGGCCATGGCCGAGCACTCGATGTGCCAGCCGGGTCGCCCACGCCCCCACGGTGCATCCCAGGCCGTGTCCTCTTCGGGCTTGTGCGCCTTCCACAGCGCGAAGTCGAGCGGGTCTTCCTTGCGTTGCGCCCCTTCCACGCCTTCGCCCTGGTCCATGTCCTCGAGGCGACGGTGGGACAGGGTCCCATACGACGGGTCCGCGCGCACCCGGAAGAAGACGTCGCCGTCGCGCGCGTAGGCGTGGCCGGCGTCGAGCAGCGTCTGGATGTAATCCACGATCGAGCCGATCGACTCGGAGGCCAGGGGCTCGTGGTCTGGGCGGCCTAGCCCCAGAGCGTCGGTGTCCTGCCGGTAGAGGCGGGTCATGTCGGCGGCGAGCTGCGCGCTCGGGCGCCCGGCGGCTTGCGCCGCCGTATAGATCTTGTCGTTGACGTCGGTGATGTTGCACACGAAGGTCACGCCATAGCCTTCGTGACTCAAGAAGCGCGCAAGCAGGCTGAAGATGACGAACGGCCTGGCGTTGCCGATGTGCACCCGGCTGTAGACCGTCGGACCGCAGACGTACATGGAGACTTGGCCGGGGTCGCGCGGGCGCAGCTCAAGACGCCGGCCGGAGAGCGTGTCGTGAAGGAAGATCTCGCGCATGGAGGCCGACCATACCGGCGGGATAGGCTGCTGCTCGTGGCCTCCTCTGCCCGCCCACGCATCCACGCACGGCGCCTGGTCCTCGTGGAACAGGTTCTTCAGACCATGCCCGAGCGCTATGAGGGCACGGGCCCCGGCGTCGACGCCACGTACCACTTTTTACTGAGCGACCTCGGGCGCAGCTGGGAAGTGCGTGTCAATGAGCACGAGGTGACCTGGCAGCGCGGGCTGCGGCGGCGACCGGACGTCGTCATCGGCACCGACTCCGTGACCTGGCTGCGCGTGCACCGCGGTGGCCTGTCGGGAATAGAGGCCTTCTCCCACCGAGCCCTGTGGGCGCGCGGCGACCTCGACCTAGCCGTAGGCTTCGAAGGTCTGTTTCGTAGGCCTGAGGGCTCCGCCCCGGCGGCCTGCGTCACCGAGGTACGCCTGCCTCGCAGCCGAGTGTCGGCCCTCACCTGGGGCGACGGCCCCGACGTTCTCCTCCTGCACGGCCTCGGCGGCACGAAGTCCTCCTTCTTTGATGCGGCCACCGCACTGAGCCGCGACTACCGCGTGCACGCACTGGACCTACCCGGCTTCGGCTCGTCATCCAAGCCGACCACCGCCTCCTACACCGCGCGCTATTTCGCCGACACGGTGATCGACTACATGGACGCGAAGGGCATCGCCGGCGCGCACGTGGTCGGAAACTCGATGGGGGGCCGGGTGGCCCTGGAACTGGGACTGGACCACCCCGATCGCGTACGAGCCCTGGCCCTGCTCTGCCCGGCCGTGGCCTTCGTGCGTCGTGGCTGGCACCCTCTCGTGCGTCTGGCCCGGCCCGAGCTCGGGCTGCTTCCCCACCACTTCCGCCGCTCAACCGTCGAGTCTCAGTTCTGGAGCATGTTCGCCGACCGCGACGGCATCGACCCCAGCGTGGCGGAGATCGCCGTGGACGAGTTTCAGCGCATCTATGGTTCGGCCGGCGCGCGCTACGCGTTCCTGTCGGCGGCGCGCAACATCTACCTCGACGAGCCCTTCGGTCGCCACGGGCTCTATCCGCGTCTGAGCGCGCTGTCGGCGCCGGCTCTGTTCGTCTGGGGGTCGCACGACCGCCTCATCCCTGCCGCCTTCAAGGGACACGTGGCCCGCTGGCTGCCGACCGCCGAGCAGATCGTGCTCGAGGGTTGCGGCCACGTGCCTCAGATCGAGTGCCCCGAGCAGACCAACGGCCTGCTGCGTCGCTTTTTCGCCAACGCCGACGCCCTGCGCGGGACCGGGGCGCCGGCCCGGCGGTCGGCCGCAGCCTGACCGCACGCCCAGCGCGGTGGGACGCCCTGCGGGCGCGTTAGACTCCGCAGCCTCTATGGGCAAGTCGGGCAGCACAGCGCAGGCCTCAAGCAACGGTCACGTCGACGGCTCGGCCGTCCCCTTGAGCACCTCCGCGCAGAGCACGCCGGTATCCCCGGGGTTGCTGGGGCGTCTCGCCGCGTCGGTCAAGGGAGCGCTGCAGAGCCGCATCCCGGTGGCCGACCTGGACGAGCGCGACCCCGACTACATTCGCGAGAACCTCCCGTGGCTGTGGTTGCTCTCCAGCATCTACTTTCGGGGGGAGGTGCGGGGACTGGGTCACATCCCCGAGGAGGGACCGGTGCTGCTCGTGGGCAATCATTCGGGCGGCAACCTGACGCCCGACACCGGTGTGCTGACGCTTGCCTTCGCGGCGTACTTCGGGGTGGAGCGCGCCTTCCATCAACTCGCGCACAACCTGGTGCTGTCGGCGCCCGGACTGTCCTTCGTGCGCAAGTTCGGCACAGTGGCGGCCTCCCCGGAGAACGCCCGCAAGGCGCTGGACTCGGGCGCCGCCCTGCTCGTCTATCCCGGCGGTGACTACGACGTGCACCGTCCGTCCTGGCAGGGCACGCGCATCGACTTCGGCCGGCGCAAGGGATTTGTGCGCCTGGCCCTCGAGCAGAACGTCCCCCTGGTGCCCGTGGTGGCGATCGGCGGTCAGGAGACCGCGCTCTTTCTTACGCGCGGCGAGGGCCTGGCCCGGGCGCTGCTGCTCGACCGCCTGCTGCGCCTGAAGGTCCTGCCCATCTCGCTCGCGCTCCCGTGGGGACTGAACATCGGCGACTTCCTGGGGCACCTGCCGCTGCCCGCCAAGATCACCGTCGAGGTCCTGCCCGCCATTCACCTACGCGAGGAGTTCGGCCCAGAACCCGACGTCGACGACGTCCATGACCACGTGGTCAGCGTGATGCAGAAGACGCTGGACTCCCTGGCCGCCGAGCGACAGCTGCCGGTGATCGGCTAGCCCGTGCTGGTTGGAGAGCAGATCGAGGTCTCGGCGCCGCGCGAGGCCGTGTGGGAGATGATCTCCGACCCCGGCCGGATGCTCTACTTCATGGCCGGGATCACCCGCTGGGAAGTCGTGGGCGAGCAGCGGCAGGGGCGCGGGGCTCGCTACCGCATGCTCATGCGGGTGGGCTCGGCGGAGGTCGGCGGGCTGGTGGAAGTGGTCGAGTCCAAGGCCCCATCCGATCTGGCGTGGACCTCGGTGACCGGACTCGACCAGCGGGTGCGCTGGCGTCTGCGCGAGCGTCCCCACGGCCGCACGCGCGTCGAGTTGCGCATCTCCTACGGCGTGGCCGGCGCCGGGGTGGGGGGCTGGATCGCCGAGCACGTGGCCGCACCCGCCGTGCGCACCAACCTGCGACGCAGCCTGCACCAGCTCAAGCGCCAGGTGGAGCAAGAGCAGTTGCGCGCACTTGCGGCCCGCCGGCGCACCGCGCACGCCTCCACTTAATCGGCGGATCGTAGCGCCGCCACCGCGAGCGCGGCGATGCCCTCTCCGCGTCCCACGAAGCCCATGCCCTCACCTGTCGTTGCCTTGACGTTGACCCTGCGGGCGGCCAGGCCCAGCACGCGGGCCAGGCTGGCCTGGATGTCCTCCCGGTGGGGGCCCAGACGCGGCTGCTCGGCGAGCACCGTGGCGTCCACGTTGACGAGCCGCAACCCCGCGGACCTCACTTTGTCAACGACGCCGGCCAGCAGCTCGAGCGAGTTGGCGCCGCGGTAGCGCTGGTCACTGTCGGGGAAGTGCTGGCCAATGTCACCCAGGCCGCCGGCGCCCAGCAGCGCGTCGATGATCGCGTGGGCGAGCACGTCGCCGTCGGAGTGGGCCACCGGCCCACGGGCGGCAGGTATGTGCACCCCGCCGAGAATCAGCGGGCGTCCTGCGGCCAGACGGTGGCTGTCCCAGCCGATGCCGCTGAGGACTTCGCCCGAGTCGCCCGCCCGCGTCACGACGGCCCGAGCGACGCCAGACGCCGAGAGCGTCCCTCGAACACGCACAGCTCCGCGACACCGACCTGCTCGAGCAGCTCCAGCGCCCGATCGTACCCGGCGCCCACGTCCTGGGGGCGGTGGGCGTCGCTGGAAAGGGCGACCGGGGCGCCCGCCTCCACGCACATCTGCAGAAACGCGGGGGCTGGGTAGAGCTCTCCCGCCTCCTTGCGCAGCCCGGCGGTGGAGACCTCCACGGCGACCCCGGAGTCGGCGATACCCTCGACGGCAAGCTCATAAAAGCGGCGCAGGTCTCCCTCGGGGAGGGGACGCCGGGCCCCCCACACCTTCACCAGGTCCGGATGGGCGAGCACGTCGAAGAGTCCGCTGCGAGCGGCCTCGGCCAGCGTCTGAAAGTAGCGCCGCCATACCTGCTCGGCGCTGTGCCCCCCGTCCCACACGCTCAGCTCGTCGGTGTCCACGGCGCGGTCACCGAGGAAGTGCACCGAGCCGATCACGTAGTCCCAAGGTCGGGCGTCGAGTAGATTGGCCAAGCGGTCCTCCCGGCCCGGGACGAAGTCGGCTTCGATGCCCAGGCGCAGATCGGTCCGTTCGCGGACCCAGTCGCAGTAGCTGTCGATGTCGTCCCGGGCGTAGGCGCGCCACCACGGGTGTTGCCAGACGTCCAGGGCCTGGCGGAAGCGGTGGATGTGCTCGGACACGCCAAGCTCACAGATCCCGCGCTCCTGGGCCTGCGCGCGATATTCGTCGGCGTTGGCCGCGGTGAAATACCGCTCCGCGGTGGCCTCGGGCTCATCCGGACGCAGATGGACGTGGTAGTCGGTCAGCATGCCAGCGTGCGATTCAAGCAGGCTCAGGGCGACTCGCAGCGCGCGTCGAGCAGCATTCCGGCCAGCTTCAGATCGACGGCCGTGGTCACCTTCAGATTCTCCTCGGTGACCGCCACCAGGCGCACGCTGCCTCCGGCGCGCTCCACCAGCCACGCGTCGTCGGTGGCGGCGGCTAGCACGTCGTCGGACACCGCCAGGCCCCGCTCCAGGGCTTCGCGACGGAAGGCCTGGGGCGTCTGCACCGCCCATAGAGCCGAGCGCTCGAGGGTCTCGGTCACCAGCAGCGAGCGATCAGCGCGCTTCACGGTGTCGGTCACCGGGGACGCCGCGATCGCGCCATCAGCCTCCTGCAGGCCGCCCAGCACACGCTCGACGAGTGCGGGGGTGAGCAGGGGACGCGCCGCGTCGCAGATCAACACCTGCTCTGCGGGGCCGGCGACGGCGAGGGCCCTGCGCACCGAGTCCGAACGAACGACGCCGCCGATCACCCCCCGCGTGCCCGCGGGCGCCGAGACGCCGGGAGGCAGCGCGACGACGATCTCCTCGACCGAGGGCGAGGAGAGCAGCGCGCGCACGCTCCAGGAGACGAGCGGTCGACCGGCAAGCTCGACGAAAGCCTTGGGGCGCCGCGCCCCAAGGCGCTCGCCGCGCCCGGCGGCGACAATCAGGGCGACGGCCACGGGCGGCAGAAAACTACCGCGCACTCAAGCGGCGCAGCGGCCACTTGAGTGCGCGCCAGCCTCGAGCTACTTGGCCACCGCGAGCTTGCGGCCCGGCGAGTTGGCCAGCAGCTCGTCGAGGTAACCCTCGGCCTCGTCCTCGTCCTTGTCCAGCGCATACATGAGCTCGGACGCGAGGATCTTCTTGGCGCGGGTGAACATCTGCTTCTCGCCGGTGGACAGCCCCTTTTCGCTTTCGCGCAGAGCGAGGTTGCGGACCACCTCGGCCAGCTCGTAGATGTCGCCCGTCTTGATCTTGTCGCGGTTGTGCTTGAAGCGCCGATTCCAG
>JAABUQ010004893.1_pt1 | contig 22167 bp, 21 predicted proteins | sample 5560001 | NCBI WGS metagenome assembly JAABUQ01 (sample SAMN10711888, study PRJNA513371) | rock metagenome | isolation source: Antarctica rocks | place: Antarctica: Victoria Land, Finger Mt nord | collected 2015-12-18 | reverse complement strand
CGGCGACATCCTGACGCGGCTCACCACCGACGTGTCCGTGCTGCAGGCGCTGATCGGCTCGGCGGTATCGCAGTGGATACGCAATCTGCTGATGCTGATCGGCGCCTTCACGATGCTGATGGTCACCTGCGCCAAGCTCGCCTCCATCATCATCCTGGTCATCCCGGTGGTGCTGGCGCCGGTGATCCTGTTCGGCCGGCGCGAGCGTCGGCTGTCGCGCGCGGCACAGGACCGTGTCGGCGACCTCAGCACCTACGCCGAGGAGACCGTCAGCTTCCTGCGCACGGTGCAGGCCTTCACCCACGAGGCGGTCGACCGCGTACGCTTCGGCGACCTGGTGGAGCGCTCGGTAGCGACCGCCCTGCTGCGCGTGCGCACCCGTGCGACGCAGATCCTGACCGTCATCCTGCTCGGCTTCGGGGCCATCACCCTGAGCCTGTGGATCGGCGGCCGTGACGTGATCCAGGGCCGGCTGACCGGCGGCGAGCTGTCGGCCTTCGTGTTCTACGCCATCCTGCTGGCCAGTTCCGGCGCTGCCATGAGCGAGCTGTGGGGTGAGATGCAACGCGCCGCGGGCGCAGCCGACCGCATCCTGGAGCTGCTGCACGCGCAACCGGACATCGCGGCGCCCGCCGTGCCGCTGCGGTTGCCCGACCATTTCAGCGTGCGCACCCCCTGCCGCATCGCCTTCGAGGGACTGACCTTCCGCTACCCTGCCCGGCTCGACACGCCCGCCCTCGACCGCATCGACCTCAGTATAGAGCCTGGCGAGTTCGCCGCCCTGGTCGGCCCTTCGGGCGCCGGCAAGACCACGCTGTTCCAGATGCTGCTGCGCTTCTACGACCCGCAGGAAGGCAGGGTGCGCATCGACGGCGTGGACATCACCGCACTCGATCCGGCGGAGCTGCGCAAGCGGATCGGGCTGGTGCCGCAGGACCCGGTCATCTTCAGCACGACGGCGCGCGAGAACATCCGCTACAGCCGTCCCGATGCCAGCGACGCCGAGGTACGTGCCGCCGCCGAGGCCGCCGATGCCGGGTTCCTGGACGACCTGCCGCACGGCTACGACACCTTCCTGGGCGAGAAGGGCATCCGCCTGTCCGGCGGCCAGCGCCAGCGCATCGCGATCGCGCGAGCCGTGCTGCGCGACCCGCCGATCCTGCTGCTGGACGAGGCCACCAGCGCGTTGGACGCGGAGTCCGAACGCGCGGTGCAGCACGCGCTGACGCTGCTGGCAAGCAGCCGCACGACGCTGGTGGTGGCGCACCGGCTGGCCACGGTGCGACGCGCCGACCGCATCATCGTACTCGACGATGGCCGGGTGGTGGCGAGCGGCACCCATGCGGCCCTGGTGCGCGAGGGCGGGCTGTACGCGCACCTGGCACAGTTGCAGTTCAACGCCTGAGTCAGCTCGCCGGGTCGTGTTCGCGCTTCGCTCTGCTGGTTGAGTTCCTCCTTGCGCTACCGCAAGCGTTCTCGTTATGTTCTCGTCATTCCAGGGCGAAACCGGATCCTGATTTCTCGATCCAGCATTCGACCCTCGGATGAGCCACCGGGCACGCGAACGAGTATTCGCCTGTGATCGACCGGAAGTCTGCAATGCCTTGGAGAGCATACCGTGCCCGATCGCGTACTATCGATGGAAAGCAGCTCCGACATACTGGTGACGCTGCTCCTGTGCGGGTTGATGGGATTGCTCGGCCAGGGCATCCGGGCTGCCATCGGCCTCAAGAACGCGCTCTCGGCGCCGCCAGGGGCATCACGCAGGAACGAGTTCAGCCCGGCCTATTTCGCGACCAGCCTGATGATCGGCTTCATCGCCGGTGCCCTGGCCGGCGTGCTCATCGGCCTGGACAAGCTGATGCACTTCAACGCCGACAACATCAACGTGCTGGCCGGCATCGCCGCGGCAGGCTACGCGGGGGTGGATTTCATCGAGAACGCCTTCTTCCACATCGTCCCGTATCCAGGTGCCGCGCTCTCCCTGCCGAAGGCGAGCAAGCCCTCCGGCACGGACGACGCCACCTGACTGGGACGCCGGCCGATCAGGTCGGCCGCGTGGTGTCGGGCACCCAGAACAGCACGCGGCCGAGCACCCGGTCGACCACGATCCAGAGCAGGATCGTCATCATCGAGAGCACGAACAGGGCCGCGAACATCAGGTCGGTCTCGATCCGCGCGTTCGCGTTCAGCATCACGTAGCCGAGACCGGCCGAGGAACCCACCCACTCGCCTATGATGGCGCCGATCGGCGCGACCGCGGTCGCCACCCGCAACCCGGCGCCGAACGCCGGCAGCGCCGCGGGCAGCCGCACGTGCCGCAGCGTCGCCATCGGCGAGGCGTTCATCGTCCGCGCCAGGTCGAGTAGGCCGCGGTCGGTGCGGCGCAGCCCGTCGGAGAAGGCGGCGGTGATCGGGAAGAAGATCACCAGGATCGCCATCACCACCTTCGACGCCATGCCGAACCCGAACCACAGCACCAGCAGGGGGGCCAGCGCGAACACCGGGACCGCCTGGCTGAGCAGCAGCACGGGCATCAGCCAGCGTTGCAGCAGCGGCGAGAACACGATCGTGAGCGCCAGGGTCCCGCCCAGCAGAGTCCCGACGAGCAATCCGATCGCGACTTCGGAAAAAGTGGTCAGCGTGCTCCAGGCGAGCAGCACGCGCTGGCTCCACAGCGCCCTGGCCACCGATACCGGGTCGGGCAGCAGGTAGGACGGCACCGACGACACCCGCGTGGCCAGCCACCAGGCTAAGATCAGCCCGCCGAACGTCACCAGCCGGCGCGACGAACTGCGCATCATGCCGTGTGCGCCGGGGCTGGGACTGGCCTCCTGCCGCGGCGTCCCTCACTGCATGGAAACGTTACTTCGGTCGCGGTAGGCGCAACGCTATCACGCGCATCCCGGCACGCTGATGGAGCAAGACCATGTCCGCAACCGACATCCGGAAGGCCGCGCCAGGGATCGCACTGGTCGCCGGCGCCGGCGGGATCATCGGCCGCGCCATGGCCCACGAGCTGCTGCAACAGGGCTGGCGCGTGCGCAGCCTCGGCCGCCGTCCGGTCGACGGCCTGGACTCGCTCGCCGCCGACCTCAACGATCCCGTCGCCACCACGCAGTCGCTCCGCCAGGCCGCCGACACCACGCATGTCTTCTATGCCTCCCTCGATCCCGACCTTGACCTCGCCGTCGAGGCGGAGCGCAACGCGCGCATGCTCGGCAACCTGCTCGACGGGCTGGAGGCCGCCCGTGCGCCCCTCGCCCGGGTCGTGATCTACCAGGGCTTTAAGATCTACGGCATCCACCTGGGTGCCAAGGTGCGCACGCCGGCGCGCGAGAGCGACCCGATCCACATGCCGCCCAACCTGTATCTGGCGCAGGAAGCCGAGCTGCGGCAGCGCGCTGCCGGCGGCAGCTGGAATTATGTGGCGCTGCGTCCGGACGTGATCGTCGGCGACGTGCATGGCAACCCGATGAACATCGCCCTGGTGGTCGGCGTGTTCGCGGCGATCTCGCGCGAGCTCGGCGTACCGCTGCGCTTTCCCGGCACCGACCGCGCATTCGGCCAGCTGGTCCAGTGCACGGACTCCCGGCTGCTGGCACGCGCTAGCCTGTGGGCAGCGACCAGCGCCGCTGCATCCGGCGAGGCGTTTAACGTCACCAATGGCGACGTCTTCCGCTGGGAGCGGCTGTGGGACGATATCGCCGACCACCTCGACCTGCCGACGGCGCCGCCGATCCCGCTGACGCTGGCCCGACACATGGCTGACAAGGGTGCGGTCTGGCGCCGGATCGCCGAGCGGCACCACCTGGTCGAGCGGGACCTGGGCAAGCTGGTCGGCTGGGCGTTCGGCGACTTCATCTTCCACACCGAGACCGACGTGATCTCGGACGTGAACAAGATCCGCCAGGCCGGTTTCGGCGAGACGACGAGCACCACGCAGTCGCTCCTCGCCGCCCTCGACAGCCTGAAGCGCCAGCGCATCCTGCCCTGACGAAGGATAATGAAGCGACATCATCTCCACAGGTGCTAGGCTGACGCATGAACGTAGCAGCCCGCAAACCGACCATGACGCAGGACGAGTTCTTCGACTGGGCCGAAGCGCAGGACGAACGCTACGAGTTCGACGGTTTCCAGCCGGTCGCCATGACGGGTGGAACGGCAAACCATAACCGCGTGCAGCGGCGTGTCAGCCGTGCCTTGGAGAACAGGTTAGCCGGCAGCCGTTGCGAGCCGTTGGGACCTGATGCCGGGGTCAAGACCATAGGCGACACGGTGCGCTATCCGGACGTGCTCGTGAGCTGCACGAGGACACCTGGACAGGCCAGGACGATATCGGGCGCTGTCGTCGTTTTCGAGGTGATCAGCCGGTCATCCGCCCGAATTGATCGGATCGTGAAGCTTCGGGAGTATCATGCGGTCGCATCGATCCGCAGATACGTCATCCTGGAGCAGGAGAGCATCGGGCTCACCGTGTTCGCGCGCAGCGGGGATGAGCCCTGGACTGCCTCCGTCCTCATCGAGGGCGACACCTTGGCCTTGCCCGAGATCGGCATCGAGATCCCCGTCGCGGAGTTTTACGAGGGGATCTTGTTCGACGAACCCGCAGCCGGATAGGAGCATACGCTGGAACTCCCGACGCATGGCCGCTACGGCTACCGGCCGATACGTGGGCGACCCGACTATGACTGGCCGGGCAAGGCGCGACTCGCCGTCTACATCGCGCTCAACCTGGAGCATTTCGCATTCGGCGAGGGACTGGGAGCGGAGTTGGCGCCGGGCGGCCCGCAACCCGACGTGTTGAACTTCGCCTGGCGCGACTGGGGCAATCGGGTGGGTGTATGGCGCCTGCTGGACCTGTTCGACGGGTTGCGCCTACCCGCTTCCGTGCTCGCCAACAGCGCGCTCTACGACTACTGCCCCGAGGTGATGAAAGCAGTTCGCGCACGCGGCGACGAGATCATCGGCCATGGTCGCAGCAACTTCGAGCGCCAGGGCATACTCAGCGAACCCGACGAGAAAGCGCTGATCGAGGAGGCCGTCCGCATGATCGTCGCCGCCGAGGGTAAGCCGCCGGTAGGCTGGCTCGGCCCGTGGATCTCGGAGAGCCGGGTGACGCCCGACCTGCTGGCCGAAGCCGGCTTCACCTACCTGCTCGACTGGTGCATGGACGACCAGCCGGTATGGTTCGCGACGCGGGGCGGCGGGCGCATCCTGTCGGTGCCTTATCCGCAGGAAGTGAACGACATCCCGGCGATCGTCAACCGCGGCGATGGGGCGTCAGCCTTTGCCGACATGATCGTGGACAGCTTCGACGAGATGCTGGAACAGTCGAAGGCATCCCCACTGGTGATGGGCATCGCGTTGCATCCCTATATCGTCGGACAGCCGCATCGGCTACGCCATCTGCGACGGGCGCTCGCGCATGTGTCGCGGCGCCGGCCAGAAGTATGGATCACGACGGCGGGAGCAATTGCCAAGCACTGCGTTGCCCTGCCGCAAGGCACGCTTGTCTAAGGATAGGCAGGATGGGCTTCTGTTGCTCGGCAGCATCACATTAGCGGCACCCGACACGTCTTTAACTTTTGACATATATGGACAGGCTACCGACGTTCGGTGACGTGTGGAACATTCCACGCGGCTGCACGTGCAAAAGCTGCCTGAAGTTCGGATTGATATCAGAATGCTGCAGGAACTCGCACTCGACCTGTCAGCGCGGCTCTAAGGACCGAGATGGGGACGACCGGAGCGAGGGCGCCGAATGCGCTGGTCGTCGGTGCCGGCTTCGGCGGTATCGCTGCCGCATTGCGCCTTCGTGCCAAGGGATACCACGTCTCCCTGGTCGACCGCTGCGCGGGCCTCGGCGGTCGCGCCCAGGTCTTCGAGCGTGACGGCTTCCGGCACGATGCCGGTCCCACGGTCATCACGGCGCCATTCCTGATCGAGGAGCTGTTCACGCTGTTCGGTGAACGGATGGCCGACCACATCACGCTGGTTCCCCTGAAGCCCTGGTATCGGTTCCGCTTCGCGGATGGGGAAACATTCGATTATGGCGGCACCCTGGAAGAGACGCTGGACGAGATCGAGCGGATCGAGCCACGCGACCGTGAGGGTTATCTCGGTCTGCTCGCCCACTCGCGACGCATCTTCGATGTCGGGTTCACCGAACTGTCGACGGTGCCGTTCGACCGGCTCACGACCATGCTGCGCCAGATCCCAAGGCTGGTCGGGCTTCGCAGCTACGAGACCGTATGGCAGCTGGTTTCGCGCTACCTGTCGCATCCCAAGCTGCGACAGGCCTTCTCCATCCAGCCGCTGCTGGTCGGAGGCAACCCTTTCGACACGACCAGCATCTACGGCCTGATCCACTTCCTCGAGCGTGCGCACGGCGTGCATTTCGCCATGGGAGGAACGGCCGCGATCACGCGCGCCCTCGGCGCACTCATGACGAGGCAGGGGATCGACGTCCAGCTCGGCACCACGGTCGATACGATCAGGATCGAGCGTGGCGCCGCGACCGGCGTGACGCTCGCCGACGGAAGCAGCCTGGACGCGGACCTCATCGTCACCAACACGGATCCGGCGCATCTCTATGGCTCCATGATCGGGAAATCCAGGCAGGCTGTTTCGGCCCGGCTGAAACTGGCGACCGCCCGTTTCTCGATGGGACTCTTCGTGCTGTATTTCGGCACCACGCGCACCTACCCGGATGTGGCGCACCATACGATCTGGATGGGCGAACGCTATCGCGCGCTGCTCGACGACATCTTCAACCGCAAGGTGCTGACGCAGGACTTCTCGCTCTACCTGCACCGCCCGACAGCCACCGATCCGAGCTTCGCACCAGCGGGCTGCGACAGCTTCTACGTCCTCTGCCCAGTGCCCAACCTCCAGGGCCAGGTCGACTGGGCGAGAGAGGCTCCCCGACTCCGGGATCGCATCGTGACGGCACTCGACGAGACCATCCTGCCCGGCCTCCGCTCGACGATCGTCGCCGAGTTCTTCATGACGCCCGAGAGCTTCCGGGACGACTACCTGAGCGCGCACGGCGCCGGCTTCTCGGTGGCACCACTGTTCCGGCAATCGGCCTGGTTCCGCTTCCATAACCGCGCCGAAGGTATCAGGAACCTCTACCTCGTCGGCGCCGGCACGCATCCGGGCGCCGGCCTTCCGGGTGTGCTGTGTTCGGCGAAGCTCGTGGACGCGCTCATCCCGGCGGCGGATGCGGCATGAGCACGATGAGGCCGGCCATCGACACCGCCTCCGCCGCCGACGCGGTATTGGCCGCGAAGGGTCGCAGCTTTCATTGGGCGCGGCATCTTCTCGGACGGGTCCATGCGGCGCGGGCGACGCGGCTCTACGGCTTTTGCCGTCATGTCGACGACCTTGCGGACGAGGCGACCTCTGCCGGCGCGGCCAGGGAGGCGCTCGCCTCGGTTGCCCGTGCGGTCGACGCAGGCACATCCGCCGATCCGATCGTCGTCGATGCACTCGCGCTGATGCGCGAGTGCGGCATCGATCCGGTCGTCGTCCTGGAGCTGATCAAGGGCGTGGCGTCGGACATCGATCCCGTGCGGATGCCGGATCAGGACGCGCTCCTGCGCTACTGCTACCAGGTCGCCGGCACCGTCGGGTTGATGATGTGCCGTGTGCTCGACGTGGACGATGCCGCTTCGTTCCCGCATGCCATCGACCTCGGCATCGGCATGCAGCTGAGCAACATCTGCCGCGACGTCTCGGAAGACGCCGCCTCGGACCGACGCTACCTCCCGGCCTCGATGATCGGCGACCTGCCTGCCGAAGCGCTCATCCTTCCCTGCGACTCCCTGCAGCCCCGTCTGCGCCGGTGCGTCGCGGATCTGCTGGACCGCGCGGACATCTACTACCGCAGCGGAGAGCAGGGCCTGGCCTATCTTCCGGCCGGTGCGCGCGCTGCGATCCTGGTCGCCGCCCGTGTGTACCGGGCCATCGGAACGCGGCTCCGGCATCGCGACTACGCCTACTGGACCGGACGCGCCATGGTGCCCAAGGGTGTCAAGGCCGCGCTGACGGCGCGGGCGCTCCTGACGACACCCGTCAGGCCATCGTTCTGGTCACCTTCGCGCCGGCATGACGAAGCGCTGCACGCCGCCCTCGTCGGCCTGCCGTATATCGTGCCGAGGTCAGCATCGACTGATGCCGGCTGACATTGATCTGGTCATACTCGGCGGCGGCTGCGCGGGCCTCAGCCTGGCGACGAGGCTCGCGGCGCTGGGATCGCGTAGCCCGCGCACGCTGATCCTCGAGAGCCGGTCCGTATACGCGGACGACCGGACCTGGTGTTTCTGGGATCGAGCATCGACGCCGTGGCACCACCTGGTCCGGCATCGCTGGCGAAAGATGACGGTACGTACCGCGGAGCGTTCCTTCACCGCCGACTGCGGTGCTACTCCCTACCAGATGCTGCCGGCGCGCTCGTTCTACGATGCGGCTCTCGATACGCTGGCGCGCACCGAACGGGTCGATCTCGTCATCGGCACGGCGGTCCTGGCGGAACCGCGCAAGATCGGCGGCCACTGGCGGATCGAGACCAGCGCCGGGCCGTGCCAGGCGCGAATGGTGATCGACACCAGGCCGGAACGCGGAGCCGCCCTGCTCTGGCAGTCCTTCTACGGCCACGAGATCGAGTGCGACACCGCCATCTTCGACCCTGACCGCATCGACCTCATGGACTTCGCCCGGGGCGACCCGGCGAAGATCCTGTTCACCTACGTGCTTCCCGTCTCGCGCACCCGCGCCCTGGTCGAGGTGACCGTGTTCGGACCCGACCCGCTCGATCCGGACGCCCTCGCCGGGGATCTCGATGCCGCCATCGCCCGGCGCGCCGACGGTGCGGCCTTCTCGATCGTGCGCTCCGAGCACGGCATCCTGCCGATGGGGCTGCCTTCGATCCGGGCGCAGTCCGACATCACCCTCGTCAGGGCTGGATTGACCGCGGGAGCGGCGCGGCCGAGCACGGGCTATGCCTTCCAGCGCATCCAGCGCTGGGCCGAGGCCTGCGCCGGCGCTCTCCGCGACGGCGCGCCGCCGCTCGCCCATGCGGCCGATACGCCGCTGGTCCGGGCCATGGACCATCTGCTTCTCGCGGTCATCCGGGCGCGGCCCGATATGGCGCCCTCGCTGTTCCTGTCCCTGTTCGAGAAGGCCGATACCGCCCGTATCATCCGATTCCTGAGCGATCGCGGCACGCTCGCGGACCATGCGGCGATCGTCTGGGCCCTGCCGGCCATCCCTTTCCTGCGACAGGTCCCGGGCGCCCTCAGGGCGATGCGCCGGCGATGAACGCGCTCAGGGTTCAGGGAATGATCTTCAGTGCCGCAGCTGTGCTGGCAACGGCCGCGACCGCGACGTTCGGCCGGTTCGACGAAGGCACCGAGCTGGTCGTGCTGGCGGTCCTGATCATCGTGATCGGCGTACCGCACGGCGCCCTCGACACGACCTTCGCACGGCGCCTCTACGACCTGCGCACCGCCAGGGGCTGGATCGGCTTCGCGCTCGCCTACCTCGCCTTGGGCGCCCTGGTCGTGGGCGTGTGGAGACTCGCCCCGATCCTGTTCATCACGGGCTTCCTGGTGATCTCGGCCGCGCATTTCTCCGGTGATCCTCCGGCCGGAACGCCTGTCCTCTGCCGTATCCTGTACGGCGGCGCGATCATCATCCTGCCGACGCTGCTGCACGCCCAGGAGGTGATGCGGCTGTTCTCCCTGCTGGTGGGCGCGGATGCCGCTGGCCCGGTGGTCCGTTGCCTGCGCCTCCTGGCCTGGCCCTGGCTGACCGGCATCGCGATCGCGGCGGTGTGCCGCGCGGGGCCAGGCTGGCAGAACGGCCTCGAAACCGCATCGGTCGGACTGCTGGCGGTCGTGGCACCGCCGCTCGTCGCCTTCACGGTGTTCTTCTGCGGCATGCACAGCGTCCGCCACATCCTGAGGACGATCGACTATTCGGGACAAACCTTGGCGCGTGTTCTGCTGGCAGGCGCCGGCCCGATGCTGGCAGTCCTCGTGATGTCGGCAGCATCCTGGCACCGGTTCCACGACATCCCACTCGATACGCGGGTGATCCAGCTTGTCTTCGTCGGACTTGCCGCGCTGACCGTTCCCCACATGGCACTGGTGGAACGGGTCAGGCTCTCGGGCTGGGCGAGGCCGCCCTACAGCCGCCCGTAGGCCCGGCTCTGTCTCGGCACCGGCGTCAGCCCATAGCGCAGGCTCCCGGGCGACCTGTCCGGCACGTTCGAGGCGGTCGCGGGGATCAGCACCCCGTCCGACATCAGGGCGTATTTCGAGATCTGGCCGGCCGGCAGGTCATGAAGCTGCACGATCCCGACCCGTGCGGAGTCCGAGCTGGGCAGGAACGTCCAGCGATCACCCCACTCGACGGTGCGGTTACCGGCATTGAACAGGCCGGGATTGGCAGAATACGCCCTGAAATCATAGCGGCCTCGCGTGTCACCGGGCATCCCGTAGAGTACGATGTCGATGGTTGACGGAGAGATCCCGTCCCCCGTCGGTTGCCGGCCGTGCCAATCGCCGAATATGGGTCCGCTCGGAGTGGCACAGCCCGCGAGTGCCACCAGTGCGCAGAGAGCCACGGGCCGTAGCAGCCGAACCATCGGTGTCCTCATCTTCTTCCCACGCATCACGGTCGATGATGTTTCAGGTAAGCACTCCCGGCCGTACTTCAAACCGCGACCTTCACGCCGGCGGCAAGCAGCCAAGGAACCGGGAAGCGGGCGCTTCGCTGTTCCCGCGTAACCGCTTCTGCAAGGCACGAACATGGACAGGCTGCTGATCGCATCGTCACCGGTGGAAATCGAGGCCAAGGCCGAAGAAGCCGGAATGCCGCAAGCTGCGCACGACCTGGCGCTAGCCTTGTTCCACGCGCTGACCGACCGGCTCGGCCAGGCGGCAAGGCTGCTGCCCCACATGGATCCAAGCTGGCCCAGCCATCGCTTCTATTTTGGCTGTAGCGAGCACCAGGAACTGGCCTGGCTGCTCGAAGGCTTGCTGGAGAGGCCGGATTTCATCGAGGTTGCCGACGGCGTTCCGCCCCCCTCGGCTGCGCCGAGCGGGCTGTTCGTCCGCCAATCGCGTGAGGAATTCACGGGGATCCTGGTTGCGCACGAAAGTCATGAGGGACTGCCGTCGCCCAGGCCAGGAGGCGCTTCATGAGGCGTGTCCGGCAGCCAGCAGGATTTCGATCGGGTCCCACACGTAGGCAGTCTGCGGTACGGTCTTGCCGCCCACCTGGGTGTAACCCGTAGCCGCGGCCCGGCCACCCATGCGCTGGTAGAACCAGCGGCTCGGGTTGTCGGACAGTACCCACAGGAAGGCGGAACGGCATTCCCTCGCGGCGAGCCAAAACGCGCCGGCCTGCATCAGGCGGCGCCCGATACCCGCCTCGCGCCAATCATCCAGCACGTAAAGGGTATGGATCTCGCCTTCGCCCAGCGTCGATCTGCGTTGCCGGCCGACGCTGGTGAAGCCAATGACCTGCTCCGCATCGCCGGTCACGGCTACGAACACGCCGCCGTCCCGCTGGATCATGCTCCTGTAATACGCGCTCTGCTGCGGTATCGACATGCCGGTCAAGGTACGGTCCAGCAGGATGCCGGGATAGGCACTGCGCCATACGGCAACATGCACCGCGCCGATGCCGGACGCGTCCTCGGAACGAGCCGGACGGATCGCGACCGTGAGACCTGCCTGCATCTGGACCCTCCGCGAATGGCCACCATCCGATTGTATTCGATCATGCCTCGCCGGATCGAAGAAAGCCCATAGTGCCGCCGCCGACACCCTAGATGAACTACCATATAAACTTGTAATTTTGTGCCGACCGGCGGACGGTGCGGATGTGTTTTCTATAAATGCTCATCAAAGTCTGTGTATTTGCAGCAAAAGAGTTTCGCCATGAGCGACATTCGGTTCGCCTACTGGGTCCCCAACGTCAGCCGTGTCGCGCTACAGGCTGTTCCCGTGAGTTCATCCAGGTGCTGAAGGGCATCTGGACCCAGGATAATTTCCACTTCCGTGTGGAACTCTACAACATCTTCGATTTCACGTTGAACCCGAAGCCGCTCCAGCGTCCGCATCCGGAGATCTTCCAGGGCGGCAACTCGGCGGCGGCACAGGCCAATGCGGGACTGGTATCCGACTGGTACTTCATGAACGGCAACAGCTTGGAAAAATTGCAGGCGCAGATCCACAACGTGAGCGCGCAGGCGGCGGCGAACGGCAGATGGGTCAGGTTCGGCGTGAACGCCTTCATCATCGCACGCGAGACCGAGCAGGAAGCAAGGGACGAACTGGAGCAGATCATCCTGCACGCCGACTCGGAGGCAGTTGCGGCAATCGGCAATGCGGTCAAGCAGGCTGGCCAGTCCGCGCTGGATGGCAAGGGCATGTGGCAGGCCAGCGGCCTCGGCGATCTGGTGCAGTACAATGACGGCTTCCGGACCAACCTGATCGGCACGCCCGAGCAGATCGCACGGCGCATCGTCCAGCTAAAATCGATCGGGGTCGATCTCGTGCTGGGCGGGTTCCTGCATTTTCAGGAAGAGGTAAGGTTCTTCGGCGAGCGGGTGAGGCCGCTGGTGCGGGAACTGGAGCGGGCGAGACAGGCGGCGTAGAGCATGATCAGACCGATCATGCTCCAGCAAGGGCTTGGCCGCGTGACACGCAGGAAGCTATTCGACCGGGCAGGGGCGTGCGTCCCAGATCTCGGCCGCATATTGCGCGATCGCGCGATCGCTGGAGAACTTGCCGCTCGCCGCGACATTCAGCACCGTCTTGCGCAGCCACTCCTGCTGGTTACCGTACAACGCGACCATGGCGCGATCGGCAGCCATGTAGGCCGATAGATCGGCGAGATGCATGTAGCGATCGCCGTTGCTGAGCAGCATGTCGCGCAGGGGGTCGAAGATCCCTGGCTCATACTTGCTGAAGCGCCCTGTGAAGATCATGTTGAGCGCCGCTTTGGTGTCCGGCTCATGGTCGTAGTGCCATTGCGGGTTGTACCAGCCGCGGTTCTCACCGACTTGCGCGGCGGTCAAACCGAACAGGAAGAAGTTCTCCTCTCCGGCCTCTTCCGCCATCTCGATGGTGGCGCCATCGCGCGTGCCGATGGTCAGGGCGCCATTCATCATGAACTTCATGTTGCTGGTGCCGCTCGCCTCGAAGCCAGCGGTGGAGATCTGGTTCGAGACGTCAGCCGCCGGTATCAAACGTTCAGCCAAGGTGACGGAGTAGTCCGGTAGGAACAGGACCTTCAGCCTTCCCCGGACCAGCGGATCTCCATCGATCGTTGCTGCCAAGTTGCTGATGAACTTGATGATGACCTTGGCCAGCGCGTAGGAGGGTGCTGCCTTGCCGGAGAAGAAGAAGGTCCGCGGGGCGACCTCGGCGTTCGGGTTCTCGCGCAGCCGGTTGTAAAGCACGACGACGCGCAGCGCGTTGAGGAACTGCCGCTTGTACTCGTGGATGCGCTTCACCTGGCAATCGAAGATGCTCGACGGATCCACGTCCACGCCGGCGCTCGCCTTCAGCCACCGGCTGAAACGCAGCTTTGCCGCCTGCTTGGCACGGCTGAAATCATCGCGCAACGCGCTGTCGCCGGCCAACGGGCGCAGCTTCGAAAGCTGGCTCAGGTCGGTGATCCAGCCATCGCCGATCGCCGCGGTGATGGTTGCCGCGAGCGGCGGGTTGGCCAGCAGCAGCCAGCGGCGCGGGGTCACGCCGTTGGTCTTGTTGTTGAAGCGCTCCGGGAAGATCTCCGCCAAGTCTTTCACGGTCGTAGTACGCAGCAGCTCGGTATGGAGCGCCGCCACGCCATTGGTGCTATGCGAGCCGACGATCGCCAGGTTGGCCATGCGGATCTTCGGCTTGGCGCCCTCCTCGATCAGCGAGACACGCGCCAGCCGCTCGTTGTTGCCTGGGAACCGCGCGCGCACGGCGTCCATCAGCCGGTGGTTGATCTCCAGGATGATCGCCGCCTGACGCGGCAGCATCACCTGGAACCATTGCAGGGGCCACTTTTCGAGCGCTTCTGGCAGCAGCGTGTGGTTGGTGTAGGCCAGGGTGCTGCAGGTCACGCTCCAGGCCTCGTCCCAGTCCAGCTTGCCCTCGTCGAGCAGAATGCGCATCAGCTCGGGCACCGCCATGCTCGGATGCGTGTCGTTCATCTGGATCGCCGCCTTGCTGGACAGCGCGTTCCAGGCGCCGCCGCCGGCGCGGAACCGGCGCACCATGTCCGCCATCGAGCAGGCGACCAGGAAGTATTCCTGCGCGAACCGCAGCGCCTGGCCGAACGTGGTCGAATCGTCAGGATACAGCACGCGGGTCAGCGACTCGGCGGCGAGCGCCTCGGCCACTGCGCCCACGAAATCGCCGCTGCTGAACTCCTGGAAGTCGAACGATTCCGGCGCGTGCGCCGCCCACAGGCGCAGCGTGTTCACGGTCTTGCCGCCGAAGCCGACGATGGGTCGGTCGTATGGCATGCCGATCAGGCGCGACGACCGACCCGGTATGGCGCGCAGGGTGCGGCCGTGCGTCTCGAACGAGCAGTTCAGCGTCACCTCGACCTGCTCGAGCGGACGCATCACCTCCCAGGGATCGGTATCGCGCAGCCAGCCATCGGGCCGCTCGCGCTGCCAACCGTTCTCGACGAGCTGCTTGAAGATCCCGTACTCGTAGCGCAGCCCGTAGCCCATCCCGGGCAACTGCATCGTCGCCATGGAGTCCAGGAAGCAGGCGGCCAGGCGTCCCAGGCCGCCATTGCCCAGGCCGGCGTCGGGTTCGTTCTCCAGGAGGCCGAGCCAGTCGAGCTGATGCTCCGCCGCGATGCCGGCAAGGACCGGGTCCAGCAGCAGGTTCATGACGTTGTTGGCCAGCGACCGGCCGATGAGGAACTCCATGGAGATGTAGTAGACCCGCTTCGGGTCCTGCTTCGCGTAGGTCTCCTGTGTACGCACCCAGCGCTCCGCCAGCACGTCGCGGACCGCACGGGAGATCGCCTCGAACTGCGCACGCGGCGTGGCTTCGTCCGGATTGATGACGTAGTCGAGTGCCAGATGATGTTGGTAGCGCGCGTCCATGAGGGAGGCCGCATCATCCTGCCCGTTCGGGCTTCCTGAAGCGGCAGCTGGGCTGATCGTGCTGGTCGTGCTCATGCGGAGCTGGTCCTCTGTGTCTTCGTCCAAATGGTGCAGAAGGCTGTCGTCCAGCCCACATTATAGGCAGCCATACGTGACCTCAATAAGGCCGCCTCCGCGAGCTACCCGTTTGAGCCCAAAGCTTCGGCAGGGCATGTCTTGGCGCAGGCCACCGGTACGCGCAACGTGACCATGCCGATGAAGATCCGGCTGCGCGCCGATTTCAAGGAATCGATATCATCCCGGCGGATGTGAGCGGGTCGCTACCCTCTCGCCCGCTTCTTGCCACGCTTCTCGCGCACCTGGGCCGGCTGGCCGCCGGACTTCGCCCGGTCGAGCACGAAGCGCGCGTAGTCGTCCATGTCGCCGTCGAACGGCTGCACGGTGCCATCGGTGGCGAGCCACAACCGGTCCGCCACCAGCTCCATCAGCGAGCGGTCATGGGTGATCAGGATCACCGCGCCCTCGTAGTCGTTCAGCGCGTCCAGCAGCGCACGCCGGCTGTCGATGTCGAGATGGTTGGTCGGCTCGTCCAGGATCAGCAGGTGCGGCGCCGGCATCGCCACCAGGTTGAGCAGCAGGCGCGCCCGCTCGCCGCCGGAGAGCGCCTGCGCCGTGGTGCTCTGCTTGTCGAAGCCGATCCCCCAGCTCGCCAGGCGCGAGCGGTGCGACTGCTCGCTATCCTGCGGCCGTTCGCGTCGCATGATGTCCAGCGCGGTCTCATCCGGGTCCAGCGCCTCGATCTGGTGCTGGTGGAACCAGCCGACCGCGATGCGCCCCTCGCGCTGCATCCGCCCGGAACGGATCGGCAGCATGCCCGCCGCCATCCTGGCGAAGGTCGACTTGCCGGCGCCGTTCACGCCGAGCAGCCCGATCCGGTCATCGACGTCGAGCCTCAGGTCGAGCCCGCGCAGCACCGGCGGGGCGTGGCCGTAGCCGACCTCCACGTGTTCCAGGCGCATCAGCGGCGGCGCCAGCGGGCGCTTCGGCGACGGCAGCAGGAACGGCGCCACCCGCTCCTCGATGGTGGCCGCGATCGGCTCCATCTTCTCCAGCCGCTTCATGCGCGACTGCGCCTGCGCCGCCTTGGAGGCCTTTGCCCGGAAGCGGTCGACGAAGGATTGCAGGTGCGCCCGCTCCGCCTCCTGCTTCACCCGCGTCGCCGAGAGCAGCCGCAGCTTCTCGCCGCGCCGCCGCTCGAAATCGTCGTAGCCGCCGGCATACAGCTCCAGCTTGCCCTCGCTGACATGCAGGATCTGGGTGACCGAGTTGTTCAGCAGCTCGCGGTCGTGGCTGATGATCAGCGCCGAGTTCGGGTAGCGCGCCAGCCTTGCCTCCAGCCAGAGTGCCCCCTCCAAATCAAGGTAGTTGGTCGGCTCGTCCAGCAGCAGCAGGTCGGGCTGCGCGAACAGGGCAGCCGCGAGGGCCACACGCATGCGCCAACCGCCGGAGAACTCCGCCATCGGACGCGCCAGGTCCTCGGTAGAGAAGCCCAGCCCGTGCAGGATTTCGGCCGCCCGGGCCGGGGCGGTGTCGGCGTCGATCTCGATCAGCCGCGACCAGATGTCGGCCATGCGCTCCGGCGCCGCCGCCTCCAGCTCGCCGAACAGCGCATGCCGCTCCGCGTCCGCGGCCAGGATGGTGTCCAGCAGGCAGACCGGTGTCGCCGGATGCTCCTGCGCCACCACCGCCAGCCGCGCCGCCTTGGGCAGGCCGATCTCGCCGGAGTCCGCGTGCAGCTCGCCCGTGATCAACTTGAACAGGGTGGACTTGCCGACGCCGTTGCGCCCGACCAGCCCGACCTTGGCCCCCACCGGCAGGGTCACGCTGGCGCGGTCGAAGAAGCGCCGGCCCCATGCGTTGAAGGTGAGGCTGTCGATCTGGAGCATGAAAACCCTGACTGGAGAGGAGGAAGCTATGAGCTCAGGCGGTGGCGATCCAGCCGGCAAGCTCGTTACGCGCCAGCGCCTCCAGCGCGTCGACCGCCGCGTCGTCGTCGTTGATGCACGGGATGGCGAAGAACTTCTCGCCGCCGGCCTCCATGAACTCCTCGCGCAGCTCGTTGCCGATCTCGTCGAGGGTCTCGATGCAGTCGGCCATGAAGGCGGGCATCACCAGCGCGATGCGGTGGATGCCCTCTTCCGCCAGCTTCACCACCGTCGGCGCGGTATAGGGCTCCAGCCATTTCGCCGGTCCGAAGCGGGACTGGTAAGTCAGCGGGCTGAGTTCCGCACTCAGTCCGAGCGCCGCGCGCAGCGCCTGCATGGTCCGCTCGCACTCCAGCGGATACGGATCGCCCGCCTCGACGTACTTGCGCGGCAGGCCGTGGAACGATCCCACCAGCATGTCCGGCTTCCAGTCGAGGCCGCCCAGCGCACGGCGCACGGATGCTGCCAGCGCCTTGATATAGAGCGGATGGTCCGGGAACGAGGGTACCGTACGGATCGCCGGCTGCTTGCGCATGTCCATCAGCGCGCGGAAGGCCTGGTCGTTGGCGGTCGCCGTGGTGGCGGCGCTGTATTGTGGGTAGAGCGGCAGGATGACGATGCGGTCGCATCCCCGATCGGTCAGCTCCTCGATCCCGGCGGCCACGGTCGGCTTGCCGTAGCGCATCGCCCAGGCCACACGCACGCCGTCGCCCTCGAAACGCGGCGCCAGCTTGACGGCCTGCGCACGGGTGAAGGTGCGCAGCGGAGACTCGTCGAACTCCTGGTTCCAGATGCGGCGATAGGCGGTGCCGCTCTTCTGCGGCCGTAGCGAGAGGATCACGCCCTCCAGGATCGGCCGCCAGATCAGTGGGTTCGCCTCGATGACGCGGCGGTCCGAGAGGAACTCCGAAAGATAACGCCGGACCGAACGGTAGTCCGTTCCGTCCGGCGTTCCGAGATTGATCAGCAGCAGTCCGGCATGGCTCATGCCGGCATACTACCCTGGCGCGCGCGCCATGTCAGCAATGGCGGCGCAGTCAAGGGGGTTCAGCCTAGATCTTGGAGTACAGCTTCTGGGCGATCTCCAGGATCTCCGCCGGGTCGTAGTTCGGGATGAAGGCGGACGCGACGCCGGGCATCTCGTACTGCGGGCCGCCGGTGGGCGGGCCGTCGATGATCTCGAGCGGGCCGGAACCGTCGAGCGACTCGCCCTTCCAGATGTCGCCGATCTCCTTGTAGTCGTCCGGGCTGAAGCGATAGAGCTTGCGGTGCATGCCATCCGCCAGGAACGGCTCGCTCTCCGGGATCTGGACGCCCTCGATGTTCGGGATCGGAAGCATCTTCTTCATGTCGACGCCGGTAAGCCGCTCCAGCGCCAGCGCGTAGGCGTGCGCGTGCACCCCGCCGCGTGTGAACAGGTAGCCCAGCATGTGGCGCGCCGCGGGGTTCTTGGTCATCTCGTAGACGCGCAGCTTGACGGTGCGGGCGCCGTTCTCGAGGAAGAAGTTATGCAGCAGGTCGAGCACGAGGTTGCCGCTGTTGAAGATGAAGTCGCCGCGCCAGGGCTGGCCGCTCGCACCGCAGGCCATGACGCCGTGCGGGCCGTTGATGTGGTAGTTCGGGCCGTTGCCGGCGGCATGGGTGAACATGTGGGCGAACGGCGCATCGCCCTTGGTGATGTCGCCCTTCGGCTCGGCGCCGTTCAGCAGGCCGTTCACCGCCGCGCCGACCAGCTCGATATGGCCCAGCTCTTCGGTCGCGATGTTGGCGATCAGCGCGTAGAACGGCCGCAGCTTCTCGCGCTGACGGAAGTTGAAGCTCTGGTACATGTAGGTGTTGAGCGTCGTCATCTCGCCGAAGCGGCCACCCATCAGCTCGTTGACTGCGGCGGCGGCGGACGGATCGGGCTCGGACGGCAGGGGCATTTCCACCTGCAGCCGGTCGATGCGCAAGAACATGGTGCGATCCTTTGATTGGCGACATCCGTTCTGGATGTCTGCCGGACCTTTGCGCGCGTCTTCTCGATATGGCTAATATATAGATTAGTCGCTCCCGATAGAGATCTCTTATGAGTGCGAGCCTTTCCGGGCTGTCGCTGCGTGACCTCGAATACGTGACCGCCGTGGCCCGCCACCTGCACTTCGGCAGGGCCGCGGAAGCCTGCGGCGTGTCCCAGCCGGCCCTGAGCGTGCAGGTGCGCAAGCTGGAGCGCTACCTGGGGTTCACGCTGTTCGAGCGCATGCCGAGCGGCACCCGCATGACGGAGGCCGGAGCGGAGTTTGCCGGTCGCGCTGCCGACCTAGTGACCGCGGCGCGCGACCTGCTCGCGGTCTCGACCGTCGCCAGGACGAGGACGGGGCCATTCCGGCTCGGCGCCATCCCGACGCTCGGACCCTATCTGCTGCCCTACGCGATACGGCCGATACGCCTGGCTTTCCCGGAGCTGCGCCTGCTCTTCACGGAGGCGCGCACCTCCGACCTGCTGCTGATGCTGCGCGAGGGCAAGCTCGACGTGGTTCTGGTCTGCATGCCCCCGGCTGATCCGGCACTCGAGCAACACGCCCTGTTCACCGAGCCCCTGCTCTTGATGCACCCCCCCGATGCGCCACCGGATTCGCCGCTTCTGCCCGACCAGCTGCTCACGCTGGAAGACGGGCACTGCCTGCGCGACCATGTCATCGCGGCCTGCGGGATGTCGTTCGCGAGCGCCGACCGGCACGCCACGGGGCTGGATCTGCTGCACCAGATGGTCGCCGCCGGCGAAGGCGTCTCGTTCGTGCCGGCACTCGCCGCCGCCCGGCTCGGCCGTGCGGAGGGGCTGGTGGTGTTCAGCCTGCCCGGCTCAGGGCCGATCGCACGGGAGGTGCTGCTGGTGACCCGTCGAGGCCATCCACGCAGGGCCCTGATCGGGGATTTGGTGGAGGTATTCCGCAGGCTCGATCTTCCCCTGTCTCTACCGGCCTGATCATCCCCGATTGGCTAGAACATCCGAATGAGGCATAGATCCGGCTTCGATTGCCGGGTTAGCACAGCGGTAGTGCAGCGGTTTTGTAAACCGAAGGTCGGGGGTTCGAGTCCCTCACCCGGCACCACTTGCCTCGACTTGCTGCTCTCTAGCCAACCCCCGACGAGCGGCACCGTTACGGTATCGAACTACTTTGCCGGTCGGACGTTGCAGGCTGACCAGACCTACGGAGCTTTCGCATGCTGACCATCCTCATCATCATCCTGATCATCCTCGCGCTCGGCGGTGGCGGCTACGGCTTCCGCTCCGGCTGGTATGGCGGCTCGCGAGGCACCGGGTTCAACGGCCTGGGCCTGCTGCCGCTGCTCCTGATCATCATCGTGCTGTTCCTACTGTTTCACGGCATGGGCACGACGCCCGTGACCGCACCCGCGCCCTAAGACGCGAAGGCCGGCGGGACGACCGCCGGCCAGGTCATTGAAGTCTCGCGGCAATCGGCACGGAAGTAACGGCAGGCGCGGTCATGTCGCCGGCAGCAGCAGCCATTCCGGTCAGTGCTGCCTCGTACTTCAGGTTCGAGGCGGGCGATCCGGACACCCTGCCCGGTATCGTGGACCCGGGGAAGTTCACCGTGGCTGGCGCTTCGCCGGCATGCGCTGCATCCGCCTCCGCGCGATCCAAGACGAGCCGATAGGCGCCAGGGGAAATCACGCCCGATCGGACCTGCCCCGCAAGCGTCAGCCGCATCTGTGACAGCGATACGAGCAGGTCGCCCTGCCTGGAGTTGGGGCCGAAATCGGCCCTGGACGCTTCGAGATAACGCCGCAGCAGGACGTCGTTCTCGCAGGTGGCCAGCTCGACCATCCTGCTCGCCTCGGCGGGATAACGCACGCGACAGCCAGCCAGCGCCTGGCGAGAACTCTGCTCCGTCGCCGGCGCGCCGAACCAAGCTGAAGCGCCCATCGCGGCCACGAACGTGATCGCCATGCCAATGCCCCAACCACCTTCCCTGCGCTTCCCGTGGCCCGATCGCTCGGCGTCCGCAAAGTTGTCGACGACTGCTGTCTTGGCGGCGAAGGTGGTGAGCTGGCTGGGCGAGAACATTGGAATCGTCGCGTGTGATTAGACAACTATCATATCGTTAGGGCTATGAAAAGTCGCCTCGCTTCACGGTCCAGAGCGTTGAGGTGAACGCAGTGCTGTCATGCGTGGTGAGCATATAAGAAGGGGCTGGCGATCGATCGCCAGCCCCAATCCGAACGCTGCTTGGATGAATGGCCCCGAAGGGTCAGATAGTCCGGCGGCCTACCACGGCATGGTAGATGAACAGGACGACGACGGCGCCGATCACCGCGACGATCAGGCTGTAGATGTTGAGTCCCGTCACGCCTGCGGCGCCGAAGGTATTGAATATGAATCCGCCGACCACCGCACCGACGATGCCGAGGATCAGGTCGAGGATAAGTCCCTCGCCGGTCTTGTTGACGAGCTTGCTTCCAATGAAGCCAGCAATGAGGCCGAGAATGACCCAGGCAATGATCGACATGATGTGCTCCCGTGGCTGCTGCAGCTGGTTAGGCGTCCTGACCTGAACGAGAGCCGACGATCGGCACTCCCACCCGTTCATTCGTCGCGTATAACGACGCGGCAGCGTCATGATGGTTGCAGCAACGATTGCCGCTGGTGGTCTCGGCTCCGCCTCGACGGTGGCTTGCCCGGTTGCGGCGGATCGACCGCCAGGCCACAAAAGCGAGGTGCGCAGGGACCGCTCCCTGCCGGGACGATTTCATAACCTCGGGCCATGGCAACCCGAACCGCTTCGAAAGGAACTCGATATGGACGGTCCGTCTCACCCAGCTCCCGCTCTTTCCGGCGATGCCATGCTCGACCGGCTCGGAGAGGTGGCCGTGCGGATCGGCCTCAATCTTGCGGAGGGCCAGGAGTTGGTCATCACCGCCCCGCTGGATGCGGCCGCGTTGGTCCGCCGCATCACCGAACATGCCTACAAGGCCGGCGCCTCCCTGGTGACCACCTTCTTCACCGACGAGATCGCCAAGCGGGCCCGCTTCCACTTCGCCCCC
>JAABUQ010004891.1_pt1 | contig 22178 bp, 13 predicted proteins | sample 5560001 | NCBI WGS metagenome assembly JAABUQ01 (sample SAMN10711888, study PRJNA513371) | rock metagenome | isolation source: Antarctica rocks | place: Antarctica: Victoria Land, Finger Mt nord | collected 2015-12-18 | reverse complement strand
ACCGGGACGCATCGAAATAGAAACGCAAGTAGCGGCTGACAGTTTTTCGATTACGATTGCCGACAACGGTCCGGGGATTCCGGCCGACATTCTTCCGCGACTTTTCCGCCCCCATGTTTCGACCAAGACAAATACCGAGGTTCGCTCCGGGCTAGGGCTGCACATCGTGGCTTCGATCGTGAAGAAATACTCCGGCCGGGTAGCGGCCGCGAACCGCGAGCGCGGAAATGGCGCCGTGTTCACAATATTTCTTCCCGAGACCTGAGAATTGTATCCAATTGCCGTCACGCTCAGGGAAGACGATGCTTCTCTTCCCTGCGAAACCGCGCCCGAGACTTCAAGGTCTATGGCTCATGCCCATCAGCGGCGGTTATCCCTATTTCTCCAATAAATGAGATATCTTTGCATTCATTGCCACTATTACCAGCCGCCTCGAGAGAATCCATGGCTCGAGCAGATCGAACTGCAGGATTCGGCTTATCCGTATCACGACTGGAACGAACGCATCTCGGCGGAGTGCTACGGGCCGAACCTGGCGGCGCGCATACTCGATGACCGGCAGCGGATCACTCGCATTGTAAATAATTATTCGAAGATCAGCTTCAATTTCGGTCCTACTCTGCTTTCCTGGGCAGCCGAACATGCGCCCGACATGTACAAGGGCTTGTTAGAGGCTGACCGCAAAAGCCAGAAGCATTTTTCGGGTCACGGCTCGGCCATGGCGCAGGCCTACAACCACATCATCATGCCGCTTGCTAACAGCCGCGATAAGCGGACGCAGGTACGCTGGGGCTACGACGACTTTGTCAGCCGCTTTGGACGCGCGCCGGAAGGCATGTGGCTGCCCGAGACAGCGGTCGATAGCGAATCTCTCGATTTGATGGCGGAAGCCGGTTTGTCGTTTGCCATACTTGCGCCACACCAGGCCAAAGCGATCCGGCCCCTCGGCGGCGGGAATTGGGAAGACGTCACCGGCTCGAGAATTGACCCTTGCCACCCTTACCTGTTCCGCACACGCATTGGAAAAACCATTAATCTGTTTTTCTATGACGGGCCAATATCGCAGGCAGTCGCCTTTGAGAAATTGCTCGACAACGGGGAGAAGTTCGCCAGCCGCCTGCTCGGTGGTTTATCGGATGCGCGCTCGGGATTGCAGATGGCCCATATCGCGACAGACGGTGAAACGTACGGCCACCATCATAAGCACGGCGAAATGGCGCTGGCGTATGCGATCGACTATATCGAGACAAAGAAGTCGGCCCGCATCACGAATTACGGCGAGTTTCTCGAGCTTTCGCCTCCTGCCTGGGAAGTCGAGATCTACGAGCGTACGGCCTGGAGCTGCGTGCACGGTGTCGAGCGCTGGCGGAGTAACTGCGGGTGCAACTCCGGGCGAGCCGGCTGGAATCAGGAATGGCGCAAGCCCCTGCGCGAAGCTCTCGACTGGCTGCGCGACTGGATCATTCCGCGTTTCGAAGCACTCGGGGCGACTCTCCTGCGCGATCCCTGGGCTGCGCGCGATGCCTATATTCACGTTGTTCTCGATCGCCGGCCGGAAGTGCGCGAGCGCTTTGGGAAAGATCACTTTATCCGGCCGTTGAATGATGCCGAGCAGGTACTCGTCTGGAAGCTGATGGAGTTGCAGCGCCACGCGATGCTTATGTACACGAGCTGCGGGTGGTTCTTCGATGATCTCTCCGGGATTGAAACAGTGCAGGTGATTCAGTATGCCGGCCGGGTGGTGCAGCTGGCTGAACAACTTTTCAAGGAGCCGGTGGAAGCGCAGTTTGTCGAGCTGCTCGCCTTAGCGAAGAGCAATCTGGCTGAGTATGGGACGGGTTCCGACATTTACACGCGCTATGTGAAACCTTCGATTGTCGATTTGGAGAAGGTGGGCGCGCATTATTCCATAAGTTCGCTATTCGCACCCTACGGCGACCGGACCGACATTTTCTCCTACGCGGTGAAACGCCTGGATTACCACACGCGCGACGCGGGCAAGATGCGGATGGCGTTGGGGCAGGCACGCTTCACCTCAAAAGTCACCCAGGAATCCGAAGTGCTCACGTTCTGGGTGGTTCATTTCGGCGACCACAATGTGGCCGGCGGCGTACAAAAGTTCGACTGCGCGAGCGCTTACCAGTCGCTGCTCGAATCGATTAGCGACTCCTTCTCGCGGGTAGATATTCCGGAAGTGGTGCGGCTACTCGACAGGCGGTTCGGAGAGAAGACTTATTCGCTGCGGTCGCTGTTTCGAGATGAGCAGCGGCGCATTGTCCGGACCATTCTCTCGAGCACAGTTTCCGAGGCGGAAGGCGCGTATCTGCAGCTCTACGAACATCATGCAGCTTTGATGCGGTTCCTCACGAGTCTCGGAACGCCCATGCCGCGTGAGTTTACGGCGGCCGTCGAGTATGCGATCAACAGCTTGCTGCGGCGCGCCTGCTCTGGCGAGGAACTCGACGGCGAACGGATTCGGAGTCTTCTCAGGGAAGCGCAGGCTAGCAACACGACGCTCGATAAGACCACGCTCGAGTTTCTGCTGCGTCACAAGATCGAGATACTGGCCCGCCACTTTGTAGCCGATGCGGGGAGCTTTGAGAATCTGGACAGCCTGCGGAGAGCTTTAGGAATCGCCAGGCAAATGCCGTTCCCGGTGAACCTATGGTCCGTGCAAAACGACATCTACGCGATTCAGGGGACCATTTACCCGCGCACCCGGCGGCGGGCGGCCCGGGGAGATACGAAATCTCAGGAATGGCTCGACGCGTACCACCAGCTGAGCGAATTGTTGGCTCTGCGGGTCCCCTAAGCTTTCCTCCCGAAGGGCAGCCGGGCGGATCGGGCTGATCACTTAGTTATGATGAGGGCGGAGCATGCTCCCATCCGCTGAAACAGATCAACTAGGCCAGAAGGTAATTGAAGTCATCGCGCGCACCCAGCGCTTGCCTGCTGAAACCGTTACGCCGGCCAGCACGTTTGAAGAGCTGAAGATCGACTCTCTGGACGGGATCAATATCGTATTCGAGCTCGAGAAAGAGTTCAATATTGACATCCCGGACGAGGGCGTATCGAGCTTGCGCTCGGTCAACGACACCATCGAGGGTGTCCGGCAGTTGCTTGAGCAGAAGAACCAGACCGCACATCCCAGTGCTGTATGAGGCGTGTGGCGGTCACCGGCCAGGGGCTAATCTGCGCGCTCGGTAATAACGTGTCCGAGTGCTGGTCGAAAGCTGCGGCGGGCGTTTCGGCGATAGGTCCGCTGCGTGACGGCGGGTCACCGCCTTACAAGTTTCAGAACGGTGCCGAAGCACGCGGTTTCCGTCCGCTCGACTACTTCACAGAGAGAGATTTGATCCTTCTCGAGCGCTTTGCCCTGTTTGCCGCAGCCGCCGCGCGCGAAGCGGTAAAACAGAGCGGGCTTTCGTTTGAGGGGGAGCTCGGCGACGAGTCGGCGGTCATCACCGGAAGCAGCGTCGGCGGGCAGTTCACGGAGGAGGAAGGTTACCAGCGCCTGTATCGTGAAAACAATCCACGGGTGGCGCCGCTGACGATTCCGCGGACAATGTCGAACGCGGGTGCGAGCCAGATCTCTCTCGAATACGGCATTCACGGACCGTCGTATACGATTTCGACCGCTTGTTCGTCGTCGAACCACGCCATTGGCCAGGCGTTCTGGATGGTGCGCAGCGGGCAAGTGAAGGCCGCGATAGCGGGCGGGAGCGAAGCCGTTTTCGCCGAGGGACTCCTGCGAGCGTGGGAGGCGATGCGGGTTGTGTCTCCGGAACCGTGCCGTCCCTTTTCAGCCGATCGACGCGGTCTGACGCTGGGCGAAGGGGCCGGAATGATGGTGCTCGAAGAATGGGAGCATGCCCGCCGCCGGGGCGCTCTCATCCTAGGTGAGATTATCGGTTTCGGCATGAGTTCGGATGCTCACCACATCACTCAGCCCTGCGCCGAGGGGCCGATTAAAGCAATGACGTGGGCGCTTCGCGATGCCGCGATCACGCCTGCCGAAGTCGATTACATCAACGCGCACGGCACGGGCACTCAGGTCAACGATGCCACCGAGAGCGACGCGATCCGCAGAGTCTTTTTGAGCGCGGCGGACCAGGTTCTGGTGAGCTCGACCAAATCCATGCATGGCCATACGCTCGGCGCTGCCGGGGCGATCGAAGCGGTGCTCGCCAATATGGCGCTCCGTCACGGATTGGCTCCCCCGACGGCTAATTACCGCGGGCGAGATCCGGCCTGCGCGCTGGACGTGGTGCCCAATCAAGCTCGCGAAGCCGACCTCAAAGTAGCGCTGTCGAATACGTTTGCCTTTGGCGGTCTGAATGCAGCGCTGGTGCTCCGGCGTGGTGAGGATGAGCCTGAATGAAACACGCTTGGCCGGCATTTCGAGGAAGCCTAGGAGTGGCGTTGACGTCTAAGGGAGGCCAGTACCAAAGTTATGAGGATCTCAATCGGGGCCGATCATGCCGGTTACGAAATGAAGCAGCAGCTGATTGAGCTGGCCGGCAAGCTCGGGCATACAGTGCATGACGTGGGCACATTCGAGCCGGATAAGCCGGATGACTATCCCGATTACGCGGTTCTGGTCGCGGAAGACATCCGCTCCGGCAATGCCGAACGCGGTATTCTGATCTGCGGCAGCGGGGTCGGGGTGTCGGTGGCGGCAAACAAATTCAAAGGAATACGCGCGGGTCTTTGCCACGATCATTACTCCGCGCATCAAGGCGTGGAACACGACGACATGAATTTGCTGGTCATGGGAGCGCGTATTATTGGTCCCATGATGGCTCAAGATGCGGCAGAAGCTTTTCTCAATGCAAAGTTCAGTGGCGAGGATCGCCATGTATTGCGGCTTAACAAAGTGAAAGGAATCGAGCAAGATGAGTTCCGCTAAAATGCAGTCTCTTTCGAGTGCCGAGAGGTTTTCCTACAAGTTGGGAGGCGAGCTGCAAGCAGCCGTCGACAGCGCGAGGAAAACCTGGGAGAGCGCCGGGTATACCCAGAAACTTTGGAACAAAGACGCCTCGCTCTGGACAAACACCGACGAGAGTAAGTGGCTCGGCTGGCTCGATATTGTCGACCAGGAGCTGTCGGATATCTCGAAGTTCAAAGCCTTAGGAGCTGAGGTTCACGAGGACGGCTTCACACACATCCTGCTCCTCGGGATGGGGGGATCGAGTTTATGTCCGGAGGTGTTCAGCCTTACCTACGGAAGGCAGCCGGGTTGGCCGGAACTGCTGGTGCTCGATTCAACCGACCCGGAGCAAATCCGCAGCGTGCGGGAGAAGATCGACCCGGCCCGGACTCTGTTCTGCGTCTCGAGCAAGTCTGGCACGACACTTGAGCCGAATATCTACATGCAGTATTTCTACGACGAGACAAAGAAAGTCGTGGGCGATCAGGTGGGAAGACATTTCATTGCCGTGACTGATCCCGGCTCGAAGCTGGAGGGTGTAGCGGCCGAGTTGCAATTCCGGCGGGTGTATCATGGGGTCCCAAGCATCGGCGGGCGGTACTCGGCGCTTTCTGACTTCGGACTGGTCCCGCATGCAGCAGCCGGACTCGATACCGAGAAGCTGCTTAAGCAAGCTTCCCGCATGGTCGAAGCTTGTAAATCGCCCAAAGTGGAGGACAACCCGGGGGTGGCGCTGGGGCTGGTTCTGGGGTCTGCGGCGGTGAAGTTCAAACGCGACAAAGTGACGCTGATTTGCTCGGAGTCAATCTTTGATCTCGGCGCATGGCTGGAGCAACTACTTGCGGAATCGACGGGCAAAGAAGGCCACGGGCTCATTCCGGTGGACCGGGAACCGCTCGTCGATCCAACAACGTACGGGTCAGATCGTTTTTTCGCATACATCCGGTACTCTGGCGACAGCGGTGGCCCGGAGGAGAGCGCGGTGGCTGCTCTCGAACAGGCCGGGCAACCTGTGGTCCGGATCGTTATGCAAGACCTGTACGATTTAGGGCAGGTTTTCTTCCAATGGGAAATCGCGACGGCCGTTGCCGGATCCCTGCTGGGCATCGATGCGTTCAATCAGCCCGATGTGGAAGCGAGCAAGGTGGTGACGAAGCAGTTGACCAGCGAGTTTGAGAAAGCCGGCTCGCTGCCCGCGGAAACACCGATTCTCGATCAGGAGGGCATAAAGCTGTTCACGAGCCAGGAGAACGCGGACGCGATTTTGAAGGGCAACGCGACGCTCGGGGCGGTAATTCGCCAGCATCTGGATCGCATTCACGCCGGAGACTATTTCGGCCTGCTGGCGTACACTCCCATGTTCCCGGAGTACGAGGCGAAGTTACAGGAGATTAGAAAGCAGATTCTCGAAGCGAAGCAGGTCGCAACCGTACTAGGCTTCGGACCGCGGTTTCTTCACAGTACCGGACAGGCGTATAAAGGCGGCCCGAATTCCGGAGTATTCCTGCAGATTACCTGTGATGAAGCAAACGATTTGCCGGTTCCCGGGCAGAAATACACATTCGGAGTGGTGAAAGCTGCGCAGGCGCGAGGAGATTTCCAGGTACTCGCCGATCGCCATAGGCGCGCCCTTCGGGTTCACCTTGGAAATTTAGATAAGGGCATCGATCGCCTCCGCGATCTAATCTTTGCCGCGGTTTCGCATTAAGACAGGTACGGAAGAGAGTTATCGCTTGGATGAGGCTGAATCGAGAAATTTGGCCTCATCCTGCTCAATAAGTTCCAATACTGTCAAAAACAACCGATTACTCTTTATAGCCGAGAGTAATGGTACTTATGAGCGGTCTGAATTCCGCCAATAAGACGGCTTGCGCAATTTCTTAGATGATAAAGCGCTTGCTTTAGGTTATTCTTTGGCTACGGATTCGCAGCAAAGGCCCGCTTTAACGGACCCTTGCTGTGTCGGAGGGGGCGGGACGCGCGAGTGCGCCACCGCCCGTATTGTAACAAGTGTACCGCGGAAGCGTGTGAAAGATACAGGTAAATGTATCGGTAGACGTAAGATTTCCCGTTTTCCGTATTGCTGGTCCGAGAACTGCCAATCGAGCAAGCCCCGTCAATACCGGTCACCGTCAGAACCGATCAATCGCAAGTGAGGCTTGTGGGAGCATTTGAGTATGCACGGCCTCGATGTCTCCGCCACACAGCAAAACCCTCTGTCAGTCGATGTACGCACCAGTAAAGCTGGCTTGCGAGCCGTCGCTTCTTTCGAGGCACTCAAGGGCGCTCTGGTGCTGGTCTTAGGGATCGCTCTCATCGCGGTTCACTCTCATGTGCAGGAACTGGTGGAAAACCTTCTATATCACCTGCATATCGACTTCGACCGCAGGCTGGGTCACATGGCCCTCAATGCGGCGACGACGATTAGCGATGCGCGCTGGTGGGCCATCGGAGCGGCTATTGGGATGTACTCGTCTGTCCGATTTATCGAGGCGTGGGGGCTTTGGAACCGGCGGGTCTGGGCTGAATGGTTCGCTCTTCTCTCGGGATGCCTCTACCTGCCCTGGGAATTACTCAAGGTGGTCGAGCGCCCAGATTGGGACCGCGTGGCAGTGCTGGTCATCAATCTGGTAATCGTGGTTTATATGCTCTGGATTCGGATTCGGGAATGCCGGGGCCGCGGATTGGCCTGCACGGATTCCGCTTTGGAGCACGAGGCGTCCGCCAAGGAATCGCCACTTCGTTCGTCCAACGCCCAGGGCGGCGCGGCTTAACTCACAACTGCGCCAATCGAAGATCCCTTACGTTCCTTCCACCTGCCGCGCGTGAAATCAGGAAATTTCACCGGGGCGCTCCCCTGTTCAACCGATAAGCGGCTGAGTGGTCCGGGAGCAGACCAGGTGGCAGCGTCATACACATCCAGATCAGGCACAAGTCCCCGGCGTATCGATTCCACCAACCGGTAGCACTCGATGAAATCCATGCCCCCATGGCCGCCTAGTTTACGCGCGATCTCGCCTTCCTTCTTCCAGAGCGGATGTTGATACTGGTCACGGTAGCGGTCGAGCGTGCCGTATTCTTCTTTAGCGCTGCCATCCAAATAGAGCCGGGCCGGGTAGTCTTTGAAGACGCCTTTCGTTCCGGCAATCGTGTTGAGCCGGTCGTAAGGATGCGGATTCGAGACGTCGTGCTGCAGGTTGACCGTTAGTCCGTTAGCGGTTTTGATGAGCGACGTGTTCATGTCGCCATCGATGTACTTCTCCTGCCATTTGGGATCGTTCTTGGGAATATGGACCGCCCGGTAAGCCGCGAGGCCGCGCGACGGCGTGCTCATCGAGACCAGATATTCGAAGCGGTCTCCCCGGTTGATGCTCATGTAATTAGCGACCGGTCCCAGGCCATGCGTCGGATATAGATTGCCATCGCGCTCCGTGTGGATCGCGCGCCGCCACAGCCCCTCGCCCGCATCCGAAAACAGCTCGCTCCGCAGATCATGGATATAGGCGGCTTCGCCGTAGAGCAGATCGCCAAACAAACCGGCGCGGACCATGTTGAGAACGAGCGTTTCATTTTCTCCGTAGCAGCAGTTCTCGAGCATCAGGCAATGCCGGCGGGTTTGCTCGGAAGTGTCGACCAGCTGCCAGCATTCTTCAATCGTTGTGGCGGCCGGCACTTCAATCGCGACGTGCTTGCCGTGTTTCATCGCGGCGACGGCTATCGGAGTATGCCAGCGCCACGGCGTTGCAATCACCACCAGATCGAGATCGTCCCTCGCGACCAGCTGTTCAAACGCGTGGTCACCCTCGGTGTAAAGCTCCGGGCTCTTCTGGCCCGCCTCGGTCACCAGTCCCTGAGCGTGCCTGGCCTTCTCCGAAACCAGGTCGCAGAGGGCGCGCACCTCCGTATCCGCTCCCAGAAAGTTCTTGAGAAGTTCTGTGCCGCGGCCGCCGGTGCCGATCATTCCCATGCGAGGATTCGCCTCTTTGAAAGGCATATTGATAACAGTCTGAGCAGACGCTTTGCCGGTTTCCGTTTGCGAACCTGCCAGCACACCGGTGAGGGCCGCCGCGCCACCTGCTTGCAGAAAGTGCCGGCGAGAAGATTCCTTGGGAGACATGATTCGTCCGATCATCTCAAACTGCCGCGCGGTGACGTATAGTTGCAAAGATGCTCTTTCGTACCTCGACGCCTATCGCTACGCTCGTGCTGCTGTTTCGAGCCACGGTTCTGTTTGGCCAGACGAATTCTGTGACCCTGGAATCGCCCGACAAACGTATCCTTGCAACCTTTGAAACAGTGCAGAACAAGCAGGCCGCCGCTCTGGGTGAGCTGGTGTATTCGGTTCAGTTTCGTGGCAAGCCGGTGGTGGATCGTTCGGCGCTTTCTCTAGCACTCGAAGGCCAGCGTCCGTTAGGGGCAGAGCTGAGGATCATGCAAGCTACTCCCGCAACGAAAGACGAGACGTATCAATTGGTCACGGGTAAAGCAAGCACGGTGAGAGATCACTACAACGCGCTGCGCATCGATCTCGAAGACCCGCGCAGACCTCGCAAGCTCGCAATTGAGGCCCGGGCGTACGACGACGCGATTGCCTTCCGCTACGTGATCCCGGATCAATCCGCGTTTCGTGAATTCCGGCTGAAGAGCGAAGATACCGAGTTCCGGATCCACGGCGATCCCGAAACATTCGCGCTCATTCTGCCTCACTACCGGACGATGTACGAAGCCGAGTACATCAAGCTGAACGCCTCCGCGTTTGCCGGGCCGAACGGCTTGAGCACGAGCAAGGTGCTGATCGGCCTGCCTTACCTCATGCACCTTCCTGGCGTGGCATGGCTCGCAATCACGGAGGCCGACCTGCACGGCTACAGTTCCATGTACCTGGTCAACGCATCGAAAGACTGGGGTGGCGCTCACTTCCTCTCTCGCCTCGCGCCGTGCGATGATCCAGACGTCGCCGTTCAAGGCGACCTGCCGCATCACTCCGGCTGGAGAGTGCTTTTGATCGGCGATGAACCGGGTGCTCTGGTTGAATCAAATGTGATTACCAGTCTGAACCCGCCGAGCGAAATCAAAGACACGTCCTGGATTCATCCCGGCCTGGCTTCCTGGGACTGGTGGAGCGGCAGCGTGGGTCCGGACGGGAAACCGGCCTTCACCACGGACACGATGAAATACTATGTCGATTTCGCGGCCAAGTCGGGCTTTCCCTACATGCTGATTGACGCCGGATGGTCGGCAGAGGGAGACATTACCAAAATGAACGGCAAGGTCGATGTACCGGCGGTCGTGAGTTATGCAGCCGGGAAGAACGTAAAGGTCTGGATATGGCTGCACTACCGGGAAGCGGATGCGCAGATGGAGGAGGCTTTCCCGCTTTACGAGAAATGGGGTGTGGCCGGGCTCAAGATCGATTTCGTTGAGCGCGACGATCAACGTGGCATCGAGTTTTATTACCGTGCCGCTAAACAGGCGGCGGCTCATCATTTGATGCTCGATTTCCACGGCGCCACGAAGCCCACCGGCATCGATCGAACGTATCCGAATGTGCTCGGCTACGAGGCTGTTCTCGGCATGGAGCAGAACAAGGCGAATGGTCGCGACACACCTTTGCATCGGGTAACTCTTCCGTTCACGCGCATGCTTGCTGGCCGGATGGATTACGCGCCCGGCGGTTTCGAAAACGTCACGCCGGCAGAGTTTGTCTCTCGCGGTCTGCGCCCCGTGGTGATGGGTACTCGCGCGGCTCATCTTGCGATGTACGTGGTGTACGAAGCGCCGTTCCAAATGGTCTCGGACACTCCGAAAGCCTACGAGGATCAACCTTCTTTTGAATTCATTAAGCACGCTCCGGCCTCGTGGGATGAAACCAAAGTGCTGAACGGCGAACCAGGCGAGTTCATTACGATTGCGCGCCGCAAAGGAGACGAATGGTTCGCCGGCAGCATGACAAATTTGAGCAGCCGGGAAGCTGGCTATCCCGCTTGCGTTCTTGGGTCCAGGAAAATACACAGCTGAAATTTACGCCGATGCTTCGGATAGCGCTGAATACCCGAAAAACGTCAGCGTACTGAAGAAAATCGTGGAGCGAAATACGAAGCTGAACGTGAAACTCGCGCCCGGCGGCGGCTACGCGGTGCGGTTCGTTCCTGTGAAATGAGCAAGAATACGGTGACCGGATCCGGTTACCCGGTCATGGCCATCTCGGGCAGCGCTTCTTTGCGAAGCGACGCCTCAGCTACGTGAATGCCATGCAGGAGCCGGTAGGTGGGGCGGGTGTGCCAGAGTTCCTCGTGGGTGCCAAGCGCTTCGATAGAGCCTTCTTTGAATACAACCACGAGATCAGCGTTGCGCACGGTGGATAGCCGGTGGGCAATGATGAATGATGTGCGGCCGCGCGTCGCGTGCTCGATCGCAAGCTGGATCAGCCGTTCACTTTCATTGTCGAGGTGACTGGTTGCTTCGTCCAGAATGAGAATTCCCGGATCACGGGTGATCGCCCGCGCGATGCCGATCCTTTGCCTCTCGCCTCCGGAAAGCTTTGCGCCGCGCTCGCCCACAGCAGTTTCATACTGGTCGTCGCAGCGGGCAATGAAGTCATGTGCCTGGGCCGCCCGCGCGGCTCGTTCCACATCATCTATCGAGATGGAGTCGCGGCCATACGCAATGTTGGCCCGCACCGAGCGCGAAAAGAGGTCAATTTCCTGGGGAACGGTCGCAATCTGACTCCGCAGACTTTGCTGCGTGACGTGCCGGATATCCTGCCCGTCGATCAGGATGCCGCCGTGTTGCGGATCGTAGAGCCTTTGCAGCAGGCTCATCAGCGTACTTTTGCCCGATCCGCTCATGCCGATCAGTGCGACTCTGGAGCCTCCCGGTACACACAGATTTATGTCGCGTAAGGCCCAGCGTTCGCTTGCGCTGTAACGGAAGAATACGTTTCGGAACTCAACCGAGTGCTGCACCGGCTGAAGAGTAGTTGCGCCCGGCGAATCACTCAGCGTGGTGCCTTGCTCGAGAATTTTGAATAAGCGCTCTGCCCGCGACAAATTGCGCTGCAGCTTGGGAAGAATCACCGACAGCTGCGAGATCGGTCCGTAGATCATGTCCTGCAAAGCGATGAACAGAACATAGTCTCCGACCGTGCAGCGGCCCTTCAAAGCGAAAAAACCACCGAGCGCGATCACGCCCACGCGTCCGGCAGTCGCAATGAAGCTTTGGATATTTTCAGTCAGAGTCCAGAGGCGCTCCGCAGCATAGTGCCTGTTGCGGGCGATTTGCAGCAATTGAAACTGAGTCGTGGCTTCGTGAGCCTCGCGACTGAATTTCTTCACGAGCCTGACGTTGCTCGCGATGTCGTACGACTCTTTTGTTACGTTCTCGAATGCCCCGCTGACTTGCTGTTCCGTCGTTTGCATGCGGTGGCCCAGACGGCTGACCGCGAACAGGTAAGCCGGAAGAGGCGCGATCACCGTCAGCGCGATCCAGACATTTTTGGCGAGCAAAGATGCCAGCACGCCGCCTGCAATCAGTAGCGGCGGGACAAGGTTCTGGCCCAGAATTTCATTGAGGATCACGAAAACAGCAGTCCCGCCACGATCGAGCGCGCCCACGATCTCGCCCGTGTTTACTTTCGTGTGATACTCGGTATCGAGCTTCAGAAAATTGGCGAAGGCCGCGTTCTTGGCTTCATCTTCCGCCCGTGACGCCGCGATCACGAGCCGGTAATTGTAAAACGAACGCAACAAACGGGTCGTCGCAGTCACCGCAAAGATGGCTGCTGCCACTTTGATAAGGTTCTGCAACGACTCACTACGATGCGCGCCAAGAGAGCCGAGAATTTTGTCGATCAGCCCTTTGGTTAGGAACGGGACGAGGAGGTCAAGACTCGACGCGGTCAGGATCAACAGTCCCAACCCAGCCGCTGTTTTGCGCTGCTTCCGCAGAAGGCGAATGACCTTCCAGCCGAGCCAGCTCGAATTCCTTGCGCCGGTGAGAGCGGGTAATCCAAACTTCATGCCTAGCGAGATAGTGACTTCGAGTAGGGGAAATCTCAGTTGCCCGTGCACCCGGAGCGCGCGATTTGCCATCGCATGAAATACACTCTCAACGAATGAGTCGACCAGCCATTTGTCTTTCTGTTGCACTTGCGATCGTCGCCGGCGGCGAGTTTCCTATAGGAGCGCAGGACACGCATTACGGACCGAAAGGGCAGCTCATTCCAGCCCCCGACTGCCTGACGTTAAAAGCTGCGTGGGGAAGCGGCTCAACCGGTCCTTGTTCGCCTGAAAGCCATCAGGACTGGCTCGCTGACATCAGGCACTGGCGCGCGGAACGCCGCATCCGGACGGGTTACAGCGGAGCGCGTTATGACGAACCAGCTCTCAGGTGGACGCAGTCGAGCTTCATCCAGCCGCAGATGATGGTGCACGATCGCTACTTCTATGACCCCGCTGCGGGCAAGTACACCGTAGATCGCTACCTGGCCGATCTCGGCAAGCGATACGGCGGCATCGACTCCGTCTTGATATGGCCCACTTATCCGAATATGGGGATCGACGACCGGAATCAGCACGACATGATTCGATCGATGCCGGGTGGCATCGGTGGGGTCAAACAGATGATTGCCGATTTTCACCGGCGCGGCGTTCGCGTCCTGTTTCCCATGATGATGTGGGATCAGGGGACACGCGATCCGGGCCAGCCGTGGCCGCAGGCGATCGCCGAACTCATGAAAGAACTGGACGCGGATGGAATCAACGGCGATACGGAGGATGGCGTGCCGCTCGCGTTCTCCGAAGCAGCCGATAAGATAGGGCATCCGCTCGCTTTCGAACCGGAAGGCAGTCCCGCGGACGAGGCGCTTGCCTGGAACGTGCTCACGTGGGGGCAGTACGGCGAATTTGGTTTTGTGCCCGGCGTCGACCGATTTCGCTGGCTCGAGTCACGGCACATGGTCAACATCTCCGATCGTTGGAACCGCAGTAAAACCGATGATCTGCAGTACGCATTTTTCAATGGGGAAGGCTGGGAGAGCTGGGAGAATATCTGGGGCATCTGGAACGGCATTACGCCTCGGGACGCGGAAGCCACACGGCGCGTCGCGATGATGGAGCGCGGCATCGCTGCGTTTCTTGTGAGTCCGGATTGGGAGCCGCTCTGGCCGATGCATCACTACGGCGTGTACGCGAGCCGCTGGCCAGTTGCCAATCAGACCGTGTGGACCGTCGTGAATCGGAACGAGTACAACATCGATGGTAGACAGATGTCGGTCGCGGCAACAGAAGGTGTCCGGTACTTCGACCTGTATCACGGCCGCGAGTTACAGCCGGAGCATGAAGGAGCCAAGGACGTGCTTTCGTTTCCTCTCGAAGCTCATGGCTACGGCGCGATTCTTGCCACACAAGGCGAGCCGGCTCAAACGGTCGTGCAGCTTATGGCGCGTATGAAGCAGATGACAGCGGCTCCCCTAGCGAGCTATGACAGCGCGAGACAGACTCTTCCGCAGCAACTGATCAAGATGAAATCAACGCAGCTTACCGCGTCTGCTCCGGAGAACATGGTTCGGATTCCCGGTGGCTCTTATGCCTTCACGGTGCATGGCATCGAGATCGAAGGCTTTAATGACGTCGGCGTCGACGTGCAGTATCCGTGGGAAGAAATGCCGCGCCGCTTCCATGAGCACCGGATCGAGGTGAAGTCATTCTTCATCGACAAATACCCGGTCACGAATGCTGCCTTCAAGAGGTTCTTAGATGCCGCAAATTATCATCCGCCGGACAGCCTCAATTTTTTGCGTGACTGGAAGAATGGCTCCTATCCGGCAGGATGGGCTAATAAGCCGGTTACCTGGGTCTCGCTTGAAGATGCTCGTGCTTACGCCTCTTGGGCCGGTAAGCGGCTGCCACATGAGTGGGAATGGCAGTTGGCCGCGGAAGGCTTGGAGCATCGTATTTACCCTTGGGGAAACACATGGCAGGAAAGTGCGGTTCCCCTGCCGGATCGCAACCAGTCGATGCGCGGACCCGACAGTGTAGACGCCCATCCCGCTGGAGCAAGCGCCTCGGGTGTTTTCGACCTGGTCGGGAACGTTTGGCAGTGGACCGATGAATATGCCGACGATCACACGCGCGCCGCTATTCTGCGCGGCGGCAGTTACTACCAGCCGCGAGGCTCGGTCTGGTATTTTCCGCAGGCGTATCGCAACGATCAGCACGGCAAACTTCTTCTCATGGGGCCTTCCTATGACCGTTCCGGCGCTCTTGGATTTCGCTGCGTAGTCGATGCGAGGCCATGAGTTCGATGGGATATGCTCATGGCAACTATGCCGTTCGACAAAGTGTCTCGCCGCTCCTTTGGAAAAGCGCTTGGATCCGCAGCCGCCACGGGCGCGGCGGCTATTCCGGCGGGTCTTCTCGATTCCAAAGAAGCCGAGGCACAAGGCGCGGCAAAAGCAAATTATTACGAGTTCCCGAACACATTCCGCTGGGGCTATGCCACAGCTGCCTATCAAATTGAGGGGGGCGTAAAAGAGGGCGGGCGAGGGCCATCTATCTGGGACACGTTTTCCCGCATTCCCGGCAAGATTCACGAGAATGAGACGGGCGATGTGGCAGACGACGACTACCACCGGTTCAAAGAAGACATCCACCTGCTCAGAGATGTCGGCGCAAAGATCTATCGCTTCTCTATTTCCTGGCCACGCATTTTCCCGGAGGGAACGGGTCAGCCGAACGAGGCCGGGGTCAACTTCTACGAACGGGTGGTGGGTGAAATACTCGCGAATGGAATTGACCCGTTCTGCACTTTATTCCATTGGGATCTGCCACAAGCGCTGCAGGATCGCTTCAAAGGCTGGCAATCGCGCGACACCGCGAAAGCCTTCGCGGATTATGCGGGCTACATCGCCGGCCGCCTCTCCGACCGCGTCCACACTTTCTTCACGATGAACGAGTTTTCCACCTTCATCGATCTCGGTTATCGAGATGGCCGCTTTGCGCCGGGTCTGAAGCTGGCTCCGGCTGAGCTGAATCAAGCACGCCATAACGCGGTGCTGGCCCACGGTCTTGCGGTGGCATCCATCCGATCCAAAACACGCGCTGGTACGAAAGTTGGCTTAGCCGAAAACTACGTCTGCGGAACTCCGATCATCGAGTCCGAAGAACACATCAAAGCAAGCGTGCTGGCCACGCGCGTGATCAATGCGCCGTATCTGACGGTCATTATGGAGGGCCAGTACATGGAACAATACCTACAGAAGCAAGGCGCGGCCGCTCCGAAGTTTACGGCGGAAGATCTCAAAATTATCAGTGCACCGCTTGATCTGCTCGGCATCAATATTTACAACCCGACTTACATCCGCGCGGATGCAGGTCCGGATGGTTTCGCAGTAGTGCCCATGCCTTCTTCCTATCCGCACATGGCGTCCCCGTGGCTCAACATCGGGCCGGAAGGTCTGTACTGGGGCGTGCGTCATGCGGCTGAAATCTGGAACGTAAAGGACATCTACGTGACCGAAAACGGCTGTTCGTCCGCCGATACCGTTGCGCCTGACGGGCAGATCTACGACACGGACCGCGTGATGTTTCTCCGCAATTACCTGATTAATTTGCACCGCGCCGCATCCGAAGGTTTCCCCATCCACGGCTATTTTGTCTGGAGTCTAATGGACAACTTCGAATGGGCTGATGGATACGACCTGCGCTTCGGCATTTATTATGTCGATTACAAGACTCAGAAGCGCATCCCGAAAATGAGCGCTCATTTTTACCAGGAAGTGATCCGGCGTAATGCCGTTGTCTGATGCGACTAGCGGATTCCGGCAGTCCGCAAGAAGACATTCAGACCGAACGCTTCGAGCATCACTGCTCCCGTTAATGAAAACAGAACGCACATTACGAGAACGCCACCGTACTGCAGCGCGTCACGCACCCGCGTCTGTCCCGGCGCAAGCAGCCGCTGCACATATCGGGCGCAGATTAACTGGACGACGAAGAAACAAAAGAGCGCCACAATTGACCATCGGCTGAGCCACGTCGCCTGGTGGGTTTCTACGCGGATGTCAGCAGCGGCAATGGCGAACACCAGACGCAAATACAGCAGTGCGGCCGGAAGGCAGATTGCCACTACCAGGAAACACAGATTCCGGCCCTGATAATTGCTTTGTGGACTTGGGGTGCTCAACGGGTCTAGACGCTAGGAAACCATTAGAACTGTCTAGTGTCAAGCATTATGGCGTAATCCGGCTTACAAAATAGTTGTCCCTGGAAGAGTTCCGTTTAAGAACGGGGAGCGCAGTGGGATCATGAAGGGGATTGGCTCTACTTTTCTACTATCTAAAAAGACATCTCCGCTTGGTATTTCTGGCACTTCTGCTAGCCGCCGTGAACCAGGTTTTCTCGTTGCTTGATCCGCTCATTTTCCGGCACATCATCGACGGATATGCGACCAAATTTCATCAGTACACGACGGGGCAATTCATCCGCGGCGTCAGTCTCCTGCTGGGGGCTGCCGTGGGCGTCGCGTTTATATCGCGCGTAGCCAAGAATTTCCAGGATTATTACGTCAATGTCGTCACTCAGCGCACCGGGGCTCAACTCTACGCGGATGGGGTGGAACGATCACTTTCGTTGCCTTACGTTGTGTTTGAGGATCAGCGCAGCGGCGAAACTCTCGGGAAACTGCAGAAGGTACGCACGGATGTCGAGCGTTTTATCAGCGCGTTCGTCAACATAGTTTTTACGGCGACGGTGGGCGTCGTATTCGTTACGATTTACGCGATTCGTGTCGATTGGGTGATTGCCCCGGCGTTCCTGCTTACCGTTCCGCTGCTCGGCGTTATCAGCTCTGTACTCAGCCGCCGCATCAAGGTGATTCAGAAAACCATTGTGGCCGAAACGACTGCGCTGGCCGGGGCGACCACGGAATCGCTTCGCAACATCGAGTTAGTTAAGACTCTGGGGCTGGCTCAGCAGGAAATTGGCCGGCTTAATACAACTACCGATAAGATTCTCAAGCTCGAGCTCAAGAAAGTGCGCTATTTGCGCAGCTTGAGTTTTCTACAAGGCACTGCGGTCAACCTGCTCCGGACGAGCATTCTGTTCCTGATGCTTTACCTCATCTTCACGCAGCGTATTACTGTTGGCCAGTTCTTCTCGCTTTTCATTTACTCCTTTTTTATCTTCGGCCCGCTGCAGGAACTTGGGAATATCATTAATATCTATCGGGAGACGGAAGCCTCGCTTAACAACCTGCAGGAGATTCTGGCGATTCCTCCCGAGCCGAAACCGCTCCAGCCGATTCCGCTCGGCAAGCTTAAGACGCTAGGTTTCGACAGCGTCACCTTCCAGCACCGGTCGGCCAGCCGGCCCGCTGTGTGCAACGTCAGCTTTCAACTCACGCACGGTGAAACTGTCGCGTTCGTTGGACCGTCGGGAGCCGGCAAGACCACGCTAGTTAAATTGCTCGTCGGCTTATACCCGCCCCAGAGCGGAGCGATCCGGTACAACGGAATTGATTCAGCCGATATCGAACCCGATGAGCTACGAGCGCAAATTGGGTTTGTCACGCAAGACACGCAGTTGTTTTCCGGTACGATTCGCGAAAACCTGCTGTTTGTGCGGCCCGACGCGACCGATGCCGAATGCCTCGACGCGCTGCATCAGGCGGCAGCCGATTCGCTTCTTGCCCGGGCGAACAAGGGACTCGACACGCTTATCGGCGAGGGCGGCGTGAAGGTCTCGGGGGGTGAGAAGCAGCGGCTATCAATCGCCCGGGCGCTGCTTCGTAGACCGCGTCTGCTGGTCTTCGACGAAGCCACTTCTTCACTCGACTCGATTACGGAAGAAGAAATCACTAGGACGATCCGTGCGGTCGGCCAGCGTTCGGACGTGATGACGATTCTCATCGCTCACCGTTTATCGACAGTGCTGCACGCCGAACGCATCTACGTTTTGGAGAAAGGCCGCATTGTAGAACAGGGCACGCACGCGCAACTCGTGGCCGAGACTGGACTCTATTATGCTCTCTGGCGGCAGCAGATCGGCGAGGGCGCTGCGGAAATTAGTCCCGTTCCGGTTTAGGAACAAAGTCGAATCTATGCTCTTATTCCTCATCATTCTCGGAATGTTGTTTGTAGTCCTGAGTATGGTCTTCGTGATTAATCCGCCCGAAGCCTGGATCAAGCGAGTCTTTCATCAGAACGGGAAAGATCAAAAGTAATCAATCCTGACGATAAGCTGGGTAGCACGTGTTTCAGCTGTTACGCCGCTTTTACCCTGCGCTCTTTTGCCTTCTTGCGTCTTTTCTGCGCGCACAGACTCCTGATGCTTCCTCCTGGTCTGGCACTCTAACCAGCTCCGCGGGCGAGACGATCGCCGGGGTGTCAGTCCATCTCAAATCTTCGGATGAGACCAAAACAGCTGTTACCGATGCGAATGGGGCTTTTCATTTCGACCATTTGCGGGCAGTCCGCTACACTCTGTCCCTCGACTGGAAAGGAAAGCAGGTAACGCTACAAGAAGGTGTCGACGCCTCTGGTGCGCAGCTGAGTCACCGTCTGGTGCTTTCTCCGGAAGGAGTCCTTTCGCTCGGTTCGTCAAGCGATCAGGCTGCCCGCACCGGAGGAGAACAGTTATCGAGCCGCACTGTTTCCGCAATCCCGCTCAACAAGCGCGATTTCAGCCAGCTCCTGCTGCTTGTCGCTGGAACTATGACCGATAGCAATGGCGCAACTAATTTCACGCAGCAGTTCGCGATAAACGGTCAGCGCGGTGTGGAGGCCGTTTTCGCGATGGATGGTGCGGATACGAGCGATCCCGAGATGGGGGGCGCTACTTTCTCGAATTTCAATGTGGATGCGGTATCGGAGATCCGATCCAGTTCAGGTTGGATGCCGGCTGATATTGGCCGTGGCGCCGCTGGCTTCACAGACATCATCACGCGCTCGGGAGTGGATGGTTTCCACGGGTCCATTTTCGAATTCGTGCGCAACTCGGCGTTCGATGCGCGCAACTTCTTCGACCGGCGCTCGTTCGCGAATCCGGGCCGCATCCCGCCGTTTCGCCGCAATGAGTTTGGTTTTACCAATGGTGGACCGGTGATCATTCCCGGCCTGTATGACGGCCGCGGAAAGACATTCTACTTCACGGAATATCAGGGTTTCCGGCAGGTGCTCGGCACCACGCAAGTCTTTCCAGTTCCCACTTTATCTGAACGTGGAGGACTCGATACGTCTGCTTATCCCGGCGATACGTTGTATGTTCCAGTCAACGGTCAGATCGCGAAATTGCTAAACCGCTATCCGCTGCCGAATGACACGGCTGGTCCGTATGGGGCGCATACTTACGCAACATCCTCTAAAGTGTCAACGGATGCCGATCAGTTTTCCGTCCGCGTCGATCACAAGTTGTCCGCTAAGTCTCAATTCTTCGCGCGTTTCACAATGGACAATCTCACGGGCCCGACCACGAATCCCGACCAAACTGCCATCGATCCGAGCTTTGGAATCACGTATGTAGACCGGCAGCGCAATGCCACTCTCAACCTGACGTATACTGTCTCACCTAGGCTACTATGGGACTCGTCGATCAGCTTCACCCGGAGCACTCCATCATTCCCGACGCCAAATCGCACGGATCCAGCGCTCACATTCAGTGATGGTCTATTTGAGGCGTTCAACTCCGCAGCAGGTTCTGTAACTTCAGCCTATGGCAACCTTTTTCAGGGCCGCCAGACGTTTTCATGGACGACGGGCAAGCACGCGGCCAAAGCGGGCGTGGAGTTTCGCGCCAATCGTGACTCCACTTATTTTGGAACTTCTCCCAATGGTTCGTACACCTTCGGCGGCGGTACGGCTTACTCCCCCGTGCTGATTCGTTCTCTCAGCGGCGCCCATGATGTGGCAGCCGGTGCGCCCCTGCCTGACACTTTAAGCGCTCTGTTGACAGCTAGCCCGTTTGCGTATTCGCTTGCCGTGGCTCCCGCCTACTTTCCGCAAGGCGACCAGATCGGCGTTGCCGCGATCTCGCGCTACAACACGAATCTGTTCGTTGAGGACACCTGGAAGATTTCGGATCGATTCGTTCTGGATCTGGGCTTGCGCTACGAAGTGTATACGCCCATTACCGAACGCGCGAAGAGAACTTCCAGCCTGCTCACGCTGAATGGTCCGGCGGGCGCGTACCAGGAGTACATAGTTAATCCACAGCCGGGTTACGTGACCGATTGGAAAAGCTTCGGGCCTCGCGTCCGGCTCACCTGGCGCATTGCGAAAGATACGCAGTTCAATGTGGGCGGCGGTATCACCACGATTCCGCCGAACATCTGGCAGGATAATTCGCTCACGGGCTCGACACCATTCGCTGTCTATCCACGGTTCACAGCGGCTCCGGGATCACCCGTGCCATTCGGCGTGCCAGTCACTCCCACTGAACTGCCCGAAGTGTATACCCCAGCCGGTGCGAATATTTTCGCGGCGCGCGACACGAAGGCAGTTCCAGCAAACACCGTAATGGATGTAAACCGTTTCGAGCAGGTAATTGCAGCGCTGAATCCGGCGCATCAGATCAGCGCGCTGAACACCACGACGATTTCGCCCGATTTCAGGAACGCTTATCTGGGGACCTGGACAGCGGGGCTTGAGCGGCATTTCGGCGGCCTGGATGCAAACGCAGCGTACATCGGAACCACAGGCGTTCGGCTGCCTGCCATGAACTTCCCGAACGGCTACCCGGGAGCGCAACCTGCCTATGCGCCCTTCACCCAGTTCGATCCCTCGGGCGCTGTCGCAGGCGGCTTTGGGACCGAAATGCTAGTCACCAATCGATCCCACTCCACTTATCACGCTTTGCAAACGTCAGTGCAGGGCAATGTGGGCGCACAAGGCCCGGCGATCCAGGCAAGCTACACGTTTTCGAAATCTCTGGATGACACGAGCTCCGTTTTGGGCGGCTTTGTGGCGGGAGCTGCCGGAGCTTCGGCGCAAGCGTGGCCGCAGGACCCATTCCACACGAGTCTCGACAAGGGGCTGTCTACTTTCGATGTGACCCATGCTTTTAGCGCGAGCGCCATTCAGGACCTGCACGTCGACTCGATGGCATTATTGCGTCCGCTCAGCCGCAAGCTGACGGCCGGGTGGCAGCTTCTCAGTGTTTCAACCATCACGACGGGACTTCCTTTTTCCATTTACTCCGGAGTGCAGCAAACAGGCGTTGGCTCGAATGGCGTGGATCGCCCAAACCAGATCGGT
>JAABUQ010004890.1_pt1 | contig 22185 bp, 15 predicted proteins | sample 5560001 | NCBI WGS metagenome assembly JAABUQ01 (sample SAMN10711888, study PRJNA513371) | rock metagenome | isolation source: Antarctica rocks | place: Antarctica: Victoria Land, Finger Mt nord | collected 2015-12-18 | reverse complement strand
TGGAGTGGGGGGGAGGCAGTAGCGGGGCAATTGTCTGAGCGGTTGGCGCGGTTTCCTGACTGGGGAAGTCACGCTGCGGTACAGGTAGCTCGCGGCGATTTGGTTTATCCAGATTGGATGGCAGGGACTTGGGAGGTTAAAAGTACGCTGGTGGATTTGGTTGCTCCTTTGGCACTGGATGTTGTTACACCTGGGTTTGAAAGTAATCGGAAGTATCTCAAGTTGCCAATGACTTTTCAAGTTCGATTTGCTCAGACTCGTTTGCCTGCGCCTGCCTTGAAGTTTATTCCTCGTCCGGCTACAGCGCAACGAGTTGTAGTAGCAGATCGGGCATTCAATGGGTTGAATTTAGCTCGTGCCTATTTGGGCGATCGCGCAGTCATCGCCGTTAAAGTCGATCCAAATTCCCCCAATCGCCAGATCACTTTACTTCGTAACAATCGCCAGATGATTTCGACAATTACTGGTAGAGCCACTGAAACTCCAGCATCAGGTCAGTTTATTACAACTGAAGTGTTTCAACAGCTATTTCGAGAGCATGGGGGTGTGGCTAGTTTCCCGCAAAATCGTGGTGGAGCTAGCCCTTATTTCAATCAAGTAGAGACGACAACTGCCTATCAGCAACTACCGACTTCCAGCCCTACTGTAGAGGCAGATCAAGTTACTGCTGTCTACCTTTCACCCCAAGATCCAAATTATTTTTTAGCTGGCGATCGCCCAGTTGCTCTTTACCGCTACCAACTAGAGTTTTTTCCTCTGCCTTGACTGTGTAATACGCTTGTAGTATATTAAGATGCAATTGCAGCCGTGCTAAAAGTCTTGGAATGGGGGCAATATGGCAAAATTTCAGGATATCCTCAACTACTATCGCCCCTATCAAAGGGCAGCTATTTTTAGTATTGCAGCATCAAGCATCTTTGAAATCACCGATTTAATTGTTCCTTACGCGATCGGACAGATCTTAAGTGTTTTATCTGGGCAACCAATAGACGGATTGCTGCAAAACGCGATCGCCCAAGCGGCGGAACTTAGTCACACGCCACCAAATCGATTCTTATCTCTGGGTGTATTACTGGGCTTAATCTTTTTAGTGAGCGTAGTAAGAGCGCCAATTCAGCCTTGGGCAACTTGGTGGTTTCACTGGGATATTGCTTTGCGTTCCCGTCGCGATCAGTCTCAAAAAGCTCTGGAAAAAATCCTGACTCTACCATTAGAGTTCTATGACGAAAATAATCCTGGACGAGTTGCAGCACGGATTGGCAAAGGTATTTCTAACCACACCTGGACTTACCCCGAAATTTCTGGACAATTAATTCCGAGGTTGTGCCGAGTAATCGGCATCTTTTTTATTATTTGGTTGATTGAGTGGCGGATTGCTGTTTTGTTTGCTGTTTCGTTTCTAATTATCTTGTGCAACAACCTGAAAAACTTGCAGCAGTTGATTGTTTACGAAGAGCGGCTGGATAAGTACATCGAAAATACTGAAAGCCGCAACTCTGAGATCGTCACAAATATCAAAACAGTTAAAGCTTTTGCGACTGAAGCCGTAGAACTGAAGCGACAAAGGCAGCGCCTTGAACGTGAATTTAAGGTAGTTGACTACCGAATTCATCTAGGCTACGTCAAGTTAGGTACTGTGCAAAGGACGATAATTCAGTTCTCTGTCTTTTTAGTCCTGGGACTGACTCTTTACGCCACGGTTAAAGGGCAAATTTCGCTGGGGCATTTCATCACTACTTTGACTGTCTCTAGCATGGCTTATGCAGAGCTAGAACCGATCAGCCAGTTGGCAGAAATTTTTGCTCGTCGATATGCTTCAATGATCAGTTATCACCAATTTATGCAGCAGCCAGCCGGGATTGATGCTGGTAATCTGATCGAAACGTCCGATCCTGCTGCCACACCGCCACGCTTCACGGGCAAGATCGAGTTTTCCCATCTTAGTTTTGGCTACGAACCTGAACGCCCTGTATTACAAGACATTAATTTATTAATAGAACCGTATCAAACGGTGGCGCTAGTAGGTCGATCTGGTTCTGGTAAGTCTACATTGGTGAAATTGCTGTTTCGGTATTTTGAACCGAATCAAGGTCAAATTTTAATTGATGGTCAAGATATTCGGACGCTGAATGTTGCTGATTATCGCCGGCGACTAGCGATCGTGCATCAAGAAGTGGACGTTTTTAATGGCACTTTGCTAGATAACTTAATCTACGGCAACAGATCTGCTAGTTTTGAGCAGGTTGAGGAAGCTTGTAGGATTGCGCGAGTAGATGAGGTGATTCAGCAACTGCCCCAAGGTTACTACACGATGGTGGGTGAGCGGGGCGTGCGGTTGTCTGGTGGGCAGCGGCAGCGATTGGGAATTGCGCGATCGCTCTTAGTCGATCCAGATGTCTTAATTTTTGATGAAGCTACCTCCAGCTTAGATTATGAGTCTGAGCGTTCAATTCAGCTAGCGATGAAATCAATTCTTGGCACTCGCACCACACTGATTATTGCCCACCGACTTAGTACAGTACGGGAGGCAGATAAGATTGTAGTTCTCGATCAAGGCAAGATTGTTGAGGTGGGTAGCCACACGGAACTACTGCACCGCCAAGGAATTTACCGCCGCTTACATTCTTTGCAAGAAACTGGTGAACTTTTGAATTAAGTGTGCTAATATAATAAATCGTGGTTCCAATGGGTCGATGTCCGAGTGGTTAATGGAGGCGGACTGTAAATCCGCTGGCTATGCCTACGCTAGTTCGAATCTAGCTCGGCCCACCATTTCAAGTTAGAAGCTAAGATAGGTAAAGGTTAAAAAACTTTTATCTATCCAGCGCCCGTGTAGCTCAGTGGTAGAGCACTTCATTGGTAATGAAGAGGTCATGAGTTCAATCCTCATCATGGGCCTTTGTGCATTCACGTATTGGTTTCGATTTAGGACATTAATGAGCAAACATATCAAATTTCTCTATTAGCTGTATTTTGGGCTTTATTCATTGCAGCTTCTAAAGTTTGTTCGCCTAACATAGCACTAATAAACTGATTATTAAAGCTGTTCATTATGACTGGTAGATTCTCTCCCGCTTGCCAAATGGTTGCATAACTAGCTCCGACAATAAAAGGCGAATAGAGAGGATTTTTATCATAACCAAGTGCTGTAGCAACCGATCTTCGAGTGGGTAAGGCAAATCCCTTACTAGTCCAAGCTTGCATTCCTTCTTTCCCTGTTAGGTAAGAAATTAGCTGCCATGCCTCGGATTTATGCTTTGATTTGTGATTCATAACGTAGGCAACTGTATAAGCCATTGTTCCTTTTTTGCCACCTACTGTAGGGGCATCAGCAGTGGCGTACGTCAGATCTGGAAATGTTTGATTTAGATAAGACAGCAGCCAAGTTCCTTCAATTACCATCGCGGCTTTGCCTTCACCAAACATTTCGCTACCTGATGTGGCACCAACGTCTGTTGGAATGGCGGAAGATTTATCTTGACGATACTGATCGATGATGAGTTTTAGACCTTTTAAGCTAGCTTTATCGGCAAAGACAGCATAGCCATTTTGGTCAACTAACTCACCGCCAAAAGCTTTAATCATAAAGTCTTGTCGAGCTAATTCCGGAATTACTCCCAATCCATATTGCGAAGTATTGCTTAGTTTCTTTGAAGCTTCACGCAGTTCATCCCAAGTTTGAGGAGGTCTAGATAATCCAGATGCTTGAAATGCTTTTTTATTGTAAAAAAGGACAAGAGTTGAAAAGTCTTTGGGTAAGCCGTAGATTTTGCCATTTTGCTTGAAGGCATTTAATAGTCGCACTTCAAAGTCTGCCAGATCGAATTCTGTATTTATATATGCATCTAAAGGTTCTAAAACACCATGACTCATTAGTAGTGGTGCTTCTAATGCGTCTAGATAAAATACGTCTGCTGCTGTATCACCAATTAGCCTAGTTTTGAGTACATCCATGTATTGATCGGCAATTACATCATACTTGACCTTAATCCCTGGATGTTTGGCTTCAAAGTTGTTGAGTACCTGTTGCAGTAACTGTCTTTCTACAGGATCGCCCCAACCGTTGAGGCTAACAGTAACAACACTATTATTAGATATTTGCTGACCGATACTACAGCTAGTGAACGCGAATATCCCTAAGAGGAAGACAAGTAGTGGCAGGATTTTTTTCGGCATGACGAATACAAGTTTAGAATAATCTGAGAGCTTGTACCTGCGCTCATACGTCTGTCTGTCACTAGTCTTCTAGTTCGCGATCCTTAATTATTAACAGCGTTAACTATGAGAAACAGCCCATTGGACGATCGCTTCTAGTAAACCCTCCATAGTATACTCCTGGGCTTCTACATCCACTCTGCCTAGTAAAGCCAAGCAAGTTTTAGAGGTTTGGGGACCAATTGAAGCAATACAAACCCCATGTAACGCTGCATCCAAGTGAGGCTGTACCAGTTGAGAAAAGAATTGCACCGTTTTAGAACTGGCAAAGGTGATAATATCAACAGTCCGACTTGTCAAAGCAGCTAGAGCCTCCGGCGCGATCGCTTCTGGACACCGAGACTGATACGCTGCTACCTCTATCACCTCTGCCCCCTGAGCCGTTAACTCTTTCACAAGAACCTCCCGCCCCCCTGTTTCAACTCGTGGAAACAAAACTTTTTTACCTACTAAAAGCTCTGGGAAATGTTCCAATAGCGAATCGGCGACAAATTGCGGCGGCACGAAGTCTGGCTGCAAACAGTGTTGTCTCAGACTTGTAGCTGTTTTCTCGCCTACTACAGCAATTTTTACCCCAGCTAAAGCCCTAGCATCTTTACCTAACATTCCTAGACGCTCAAAAAAGTAGTCCACGCCGTTAGTAGAAGTTAAAATTAACCAATCGAAATTTGCTAGATGGGCGATCGCATCGTCCAAAGCTTCCCAACTGGAAGGAGGACCAATTTCTAAAGCTGGCATTTCAATTACAGTTGCACCTTGTTGCTCCAAGTTTTGGCTAAATTGATTCGACTGCCCAACTGAGCGGGTGACTAAGATGGTTTTTCCTTCTAGATGCTGGTTACTTCTTATAGGTGGAAGTAAATTAGCAATTGGCGTGTACGACACTACTACATTGCTATTTTGTAAATATTCACGCAGCCGCACTACTTCTCCCACCACAATCACTGCTGGCGAAAGAGATATCCCAGCCGTTCGTGCCACAATATCTTCTAGCTGAGCTGTCCAGACTTGTTGTTGAGAAGATCCAGCCTGACGAATCACAGCCACAGGAGAATGAGGCGATCGCTCATGCCGCAACAACTGATGCACGATATCAGCTAAATGTTGTCCTCCCATCAAAATTACCAGTGTCTCCAGCCCTACCAAAGCTTCCCAATCCAGCACATTGGGATCGTGGGCAGTAAAAACGGCAAAACACCGACTCATAACTGGATCTGTAAGCGGAATTCCTGCCAGTAAAGGAGCTGCCAAAGCCGAAGAAATTCCTGGCACAACTTCAAAAGGACAGCCAGCAGTAACTAACGCTTGAATTTCTGAAGTAGAGCGACCAAATATAAACGGATCGCCACACTTAAGCCGTACCACTTGTTTACCTAGCTGACATTGCTCCACCAGCAATCGATCGATCTCTGCTTGCGATGTACTGAGTCGCCCACCTCGCTTACCAACATCAAACTTGAGGCAATTAGGTGTGACTCGTTGAAGCAATTGAGTATCTATCAAAGCATCATATACTAATACTTCTGCGGTGGCGAGTAGCTGTGCGGCTCTCACTGTCAGGTATTCTTCGCTACCTGGTCCAGCTCCGACTAGATAAACTTTACCAGTAATATCAGTCATGATCTTGCTGTGCGGCTACTTCTTTTAACAACTGCTCAATTTCCAAAGCTCTCTTTGAGTTACGCTGGGCTTTGAATAAATCTCTAGCTTTTTCCAGTGCCGCGATCGCTCCTGCTATTTGTTGTTGCTTGCCCAAAGCATTCCCTAACCTTAAATAAGCATCGACATTTTTAGGAGTCAGACGAATTACTTCTTGAAACTGGGCGATCGCTTCTTCTGGCAAGTCTTGCTGCATCAGTATATCTCCCAACAGCAAGTGAACCATGTCATTACTAGGATGTCGCGAAATAACTTGGCGAAAAGCAACTTCTGCACCCTTATAGTCTTTTTGCTTATACAGGTTGACACCACGCTCGAAGGTTTTTGAGGTAGCAATACCCTCTCGCACAAAAAGTCCGAGGACGAAAAGACAACCACCAAGTACTGTGGCAGCAATAAAATAAATTTGTGCAGGCGTTTCAACCATTATTTTAATTTAAAAGACAGGCGGCTGGAAAGATTAAATACTCCAGAAAAAACAGTTTCCAAATGAATTGATAAAACTCAACGTAAGGTTCTGATGTTGGTGTAAACTGGAGTCCGGCTTCTGCTTGCAAGTCTAAAGCACGGCTACGCCACCACATTAAACCTAGCGCTAATAGATGAGTAGTGACCAGGAATGCTGAGTTAACGGTAGGCAACCATAGTACACCAGCAAGTATCATACCCAAATAGCAGACAGTTAGCACCCAACGAGCTAGCTCAAATACTGTCCGTTGACCAAGTTGAATCGTCAAAGTCTTGATATTGTACTGGCGATCGCCTTCCAAATCGGGAATGTCTTTAAAGATCGCGATCGCCAAGGTAAACACCAAAACAAATAGCGTTAATGCCCAGACATTAGGAGTAATTGAGTGGACTTGATTGAAGTGTAAAAATAGCCCTAAATTGACAATAGCTCCCCGCACTGTAAAAATACACAGCGCTGCCCAAAAAGGAAACCGCTTCAACCTAATTGGTGGTAAAGAATAGGCAGTCCCAATTATCACACTAATCCCCACCGTTGCAAGTAGAAATGGTCCCAGTAACCAAGCAAGTAGCAGCGCTAAACAACCAGTAATGATGATAATTGCTTTAGCAGTAGCTCTAGAAAACTCTCCAGCAGCTAGCGGCAGATGAGGCTTATTGATCCTGTCAATTGCTACATCTTCTAACTGATTGAGTCCTACAATGTAGACATTGCCGCACAAACAAGCAATCCAAGCCCCCAACATTTGACCTAACCCAGCTCTAGAAAACTCAGTAGATGACAGGGAAATTAAATACAAGCCTATTACACTCAAGCTAGTGCCAACAATCGTGTGAGGGCGGGAAAACTTCCAAAAAGCATTAAGCCACAGCAGCGATCGCTCAACCCTATTCGGCGGCGAAGACTCTTGTCCAGATATTTGACTCATCTTTGATTAATTTGATGCAGTTAATTACTTAGTTCCATACAGCAAGCCAAAGCGAATTAACCCCCGCTCATAACCCTGACTCATTAACCCCAGCGACAACGCCGCTTGAATTGTACCCCAACCAGAACAAAGCAAGCCCCAAATTGCCAAAGGATTAAAAGCTGAATCAATTACTACATTCCAAAATGGTGCCACAGAAATTGACCAATCAGCAGTGCGAATGTTCTGGAAGGCGAGATTGCGAGCGATCGCTTCATACTCTGGTAACGAGATTACATAAGGCAAACAATACACCCGATAGATATCTTCTAGATGCCTCTGCTCATCTGCCGTCAAAGGATTAGCGTTTCCATCTGTAGGACGATGACACCAAGTTGCCATAATTAGAGTTCCTCCTGGCTGGAGGACGCGGTAGCACTCTTGTAAGAATTTCACCTTGTCTGGCATGTGTTCGCCACTTTCCAAAGTCCAGACTAAATCAAAAGAGGCATCAGCGAACGGCAGATTGAGAGCATCTGCTACTTGGAACCTGGCTTTTGAACTCAAACCAGCTTCAGCCGCACGTTCTTCCGCTCTACGAACTTGGACTGGACTTAAAGTAACACCACACACCTTAGCATTAAACTTCTGCGCTAGGTAAAGAGAGCTACCTCCAATACCACAGCCAACATCAAGGATATTCTCAGCTTGCCCTACATTCGCCCACTTTAAGAGTTCTTCGATTAAATCTATCTGTGCTATTCGCCGCTCTTTTTTCTCGTCACCTGCTACACCATAGTAACCGTGGTGCATGTGTTCGCCCCATACCTGTTCCCACAGTCCCGAAGAAGCGTCGTAGAACTCCTGAATTTTGGTAGTTAAAGTCATCTTTACCTTAGATATCGTTGCTCGGCAGCAATGAAGCCATTACTGGTTGTTGATACAACGGTACTGTAAATGTGACAGTTGAGCCTAGCCCTTCGCCCATACTGTAAAAATTCACTGTGCCTCCCATTGCCTCCACTAGCTTCTGAGAAATTGTCAGTCCCAAGCCAGTACCTCCATATTGGCGGGTACGAGAGCCGTCTACTTGACTGAATGATTGAAACAGTTTGTCTTGCTTGTCTAGTGAGACTCCGATCCCAGTATCAGCGACGCGCACTTTTACCAAACCAGGAAGTTCTTGGTTTTGAAACAATATCTTTTTGGGAATGACATCAGCGTTAATGGTAATGCCACCTTCGTGAGTAAACTTGACAGCATTGCCAACTAGATTCAGCATCACTTGCAGCAGTCGCTGGTAGTTGCCGTGAAGGATGATTTCATCAGGGGTAGCAGGCATTTGAATCTGGAGGCTCAAATTCTTCTGCTGAGCTTGAGTAGTGGTAAAGTCACCTACATCATTGAACAGCTCATTTAGTCTAACTGGTCCTAGTTCTAGCTCCAGTTTACCTGCTTCGATTTTAGCAATGTCTAAAATATCGTTGATGATGTTTAGTAGGTGGAGGGCAGAGTTGTAAGCTTCCTCAATAAATTCCATTTGCTCCTCTGGATCGTCCGCCATTCCCTCTAAAATCAGCTTTAAAAAGCCAATCATGCCATTGAGGGGAGTGCGGATTTCGTGAGAGGTATTTGCCAAAAACTCGCTTTTAAGACGAGAGGCTTCTTCCGCTTCATACCGAGCTTCTTCCAACTCTTTATACAGAGTGGCATGAGCGATCGCGGTTCCTACCTGATCTGCCAACTCCCGCACCAACTCAATCTCAGCCGTTGTCCAATGGCGGTGGCGATCGTCTTGATACAAACTAATTAACCCATTCGGTCGATCTTGATAACAAGTAGCAACTACTAATATTGATTCTGTCCCAAAGTCGGGGGACTGTGGCTCAATTATTACTGGCTCAAGAGTTGTTAGCGCTTGGCACAATCTCGGCTGATTAGCGAGTGCCAGTTCTAACCCTAGCATTGAGTAAACTTGATTACATTTATACTCTGCCACTACAGAGACTCTGGCAGAATCTGATTTATAAGGATAAATAATACAACGGCTGACACCTAAAGCTTCTCCTAAACTCGCAACAGTTTGCTGCCAAATGGTGTCTAAATCTAGGGTGCGCCGAATATTTCGAGCAATTTGAGTCAGTAGTTTCTTCGATTGATCTGTACGTTGAGCAGTAATATCACAGAAATCTACTTCAGGGCTAGCTATAGTGCCGTTTTTCGCCTCAATTTGCCTTCCCATCACTAGCACTGTAGTCGCGTTACCTTTTAGTGCTAAAATTGGACTCACCGCTAGTTCAAACCAGAACAGCTCTTGTCTGTAACCAAATATACAACTGAATCTTTCAGGCAATAGATTTGTTAAAATCCGACGCACTCGCTCTAAGTAGGCGTTGGTTTCCACCGGACCAAAGTTTTCATTTAAATGCGTGCCGATTATTTGCTCTGTCGTTATGCCTCTTGATTCAGCTTCTTGCCAATAAAAAGATAAATAGCAGCCCGTCGCCTCTTGCGTAAAGACCAACTCTGCTTCTAATACTGATGAGTCGATCGAGCTAGTAGGATACGAGCCAAAAGTAGATTCAGGCGGGGCGGGATTAGCAGGAATCATTGCTAACGTTAGATAGACAAACAACAAGCATTAACAGCATTAATCATTCCACTCGCCTCGTGGCGGCACTGGCGTTCGCTGTATAGTCCGACTCAGTTCGTCATCTTGTTGCGTTTCACCCCTAAGCCACTGTCTGATTGCGACTTCAATCACTTTACTCGGCTCGTTTGTCAAGTGCTGAATTTGGTCTAGTAGCTCAGAATCTAGGTGAATAGAGATTTCTACCTTATCTTGTGAACGAACCGAATTAGTGGCATTGTCTTTCATAGGTACAATATCGTGTAATCCCGCTGATGTGTTCTGCTAGTGAACTGAGAAAGTATTAAAATGCATTAAGTAGCTTAACGCCCCAGTCTCGGTTGCCGCTTACATTATTAACAAATATGACTGACGTTCCGGTTTCTCGCATTCGCAATTTCTCTATTATTGCACATATCGACCACGGGAAATCTACCCTTGCCGATCGCTTACTACAAACTACTGGCACAGTCGAGCAACGGCAGATGAAGGAACAGTTTCTCGATAATATGGATTTGGAACGCGAACGCGGCATTACAATTAAGCTGCAAGCGGCTCGGATGAACTATCAGGCGAAAGATGGTCAACAGTACGTCCTGAATTTAATTGATACACCAGGGCATGTAGACTTTTCTTATGAAGTATCGCGATCGCTTGCTGCTTGTGAAGGGGCACTTTTAGTAGTAGATGCTTCTCAAGGTGTGGAAGCGCAGACGTTGGCAAATGTTTACTTAGCTCTAGATAACAACCTAGAAATTATTCCTGTCTTAAATAAAATCGATTTGCCAGGAGCAGAACCAGAGCGGGTGAGCGGGGAAATCGAAGAAATTATTGGACTTGATTGTAGCGATGCAATTTTAGCTTCGGCAAAAGAGGGCATTGGGATCGACCAAATTTTGGAAGCGATCGTGCAGCGAGTCCCGCCGCCTCAAGATACTGTAAGCGAACCTTTACGAGCGCTGATTTTTGATAGCTACTACGACAGCTACCGAGGAGTAATTGTTTACTTCCGCGTGATGGATGGCAATGTCAAAAAGGGCGATCGCATCCGGTTGATGGCTTCTGGTAAAGAATACGAAATTGATGAGTTGGGTGTTTTATCTCCTACCCAAAAACAGGTTGACGAACTCCATGCAGGGGAAGTGGGATATTTAGGAGCGTCGATCAGAGCTGTGGCTGATGCCAGGGTAGGGGACACAATCACCTTAGCTGCCGCCAGAGCTGCTGCTGCCTTACCAGGTTATACCGAAGCTAAGCCAATGGTTTTCTGTGGCTTATTTCCCACTGATGCCGATCAATTTGAAGACTTACGGGATGCTCTAGAAAAGCTGAAACTCAATGATGCCGCGTTGCACTACGAGCCAGAAACATCAAGTGCGATGGGCTTTGGCTTCCTAGGACTGCTACACATGGAAATCGTCCAAGAGCGCCTAGAGCGAGAGTACAACTTAGATTTGATTGTGACTGCCCCCTCAGTAGTTTACCGAGTGATCACAATCAAAGGGCAGGAACTGTTTATCGACAATCCCAGTAATCTACCAGAGCCGAATGAACGAGAAAGAATTGAGGAGCCTTATGTCCAAGTAGACATGATTACGCCAGAGGCTTACGTTGGTACCTTGATGGAGCTATGTCAAAATCGGCGTGGTGTCTTTAAGGATATGAAGTATTTAGCTCAAGGAAGAACGACACTGAGCTACGAGTTACCCTTGGCAGAAGTTGTCACTGACTTTTTCGATCAGATGAAGTCTAGATCGCGTGGCTATGCCAGTATGGAATACCACATGATCGGCTACCGTGAGAATCCTTTGGTGCGCTTGGATATCATGATTAACAGCGATCCAGTAGATTCGTTGGCAATAATCGTTCATCGAGACAAGGCTTATGGAGTGGGAAGGGCGCTGGCAGAAAAACTTAAAGAGTTGATTCCTCGACATCAATTCAAAGTCCCGATTCAAGCAACTATTGGTAGTAAAGTGATTGCTAGCGAACACATCCCAGCTATGCGGAAAGATGTTTTAGCAAAATGTTACGGTGGCGACATCAGCCGGAAGAAAAAGTTGCTCCAGAAGCAGGCAAAAGGTAAAAAGCGGATGAAAGCGATCGGTACAGTTGAGGTACCCCAGTCGGCATTTATGGCTGTGTTGCGCTTAGAACCACAATAAACTTGCGTTTGAACAGATTGAATTGTTTTGGTGCATTAAACCTCGCCTCTCCATTGTCATGTCCTATCTGTGGCACTAACAGCAGTTGCTTGATTCTCATCACAGGATGAATAACTATGCCGATCGAGATTAAACTTCCCCAAAGCTATCAACTGCGTACTGAAAAAGATAACCCAATCCTAGAACTTCCGAGCATCGAATTAGCGCCTCTTGGCAGTAACTTGCCTCATCTAAGTAGTATTGTCTACTCGGTAACAGGAACACATCCAGAGCTAGCAGCTCCGATTGAATCTGTATATAGAGAATTCAGCTCCAGCATCCCAATTAAAATCTTTAGCCTGCAGCGATTGAAGCGTGCCGACTGTAAATTAACTCAACTACCAGCCGCCGCTAAACTTACTTTAAAGGTAAGAGTAGGATACTTTGACTCAGATGCAGAGGGGAATCCCAATTTAGCTATACCAAAAGAGACTATATCTGAATGTAATTTATGGTCTAGTCCTAGCAATACACCTTTTGAAGAAGCTGTCAAGTCAATAAAGAACGAACAAATCCCCAACTATCCTGGATGGTTAGCAATTGATTTTGGTACATCTAGTTCCACCGTTACACTCTACGATCCGAAAAAGTTCTCCCAAGACGATCCGCCCCAAGAACAAGGACAGCGATTGGGCGATCGCTTTCGGCAATGGTTGAGTAAGCCACTGGCTGATGCTTTACCAGGTGTGAGTATGAGTGAGTGGGAAGGATTCATCACCGAAGTTAGCGCCCAGTTTGATGTCGATCCCAGTCGAGTAGATGAGATTCTACCCCAGCAGCAGGACATGCCCCGTTTACTAAAACTCATCCGTCAGATCGAACTTTCTGTCGGAACTCGTAGCGAAGTATTTCGTAGAGCTGTCAGCAAGCAGCTTAACCAGATATATCATGAGGCATTTCGCGTTCCTCCTCTAACGTTTCAGGGTTTGATTCCAGTTGAGCTAGATCTAATTCGCCATCTACCAGAAGTTGCTAGTGAGTTGGAAATTCTGAGTTTAGAGCCTTTAAATGTGCTAATGGGAGAGCGGAGTAAACAAGATCGAAATAATGCAATTAAAACGGCTACTAGTACTAATTGGGATCGAGTTATCGGTAAGTTTCACCATTCACCCAAACGCTATTTGGGGCAAGGACGTTCTTTGAAAGTTACTTTAGATGGACAACAAAACGATCTCTCAGTTAGTAATCTGATTCAGGGAGCTTTGGCTCATCTAATTCAGTTAACCGAAGACTATCGCCAAAACAACCCTAATGGCTTAAATTTCTCAGTTGGTGCCTTTAATCAAGCAGTAGTGACTTATCCGGCGATCGCTCCACCAGTAGTCAGACGCGAACTCGAACAGTTAGTGCGGACGTTAGGCATTGAGAAGGTTGAGACGATTTATGATGAAGCTGTCTCTGTCGCGATTTTCTTTCTCTGGCGAGAATTTGGGGGCGATCTAAATATTGGGATCGAGTCTTTCAAGAGTCGTTGCTATCAAGACGGAGACAAATGGGTACAAAACCTTTTGGTATTAGATATCGGTGGGGGAACTACTGACTTAGCTTTAATTCAACTCACACTACAAGAAGAATTCCCATTCAAGGAAAATGAAGATCCAGGTAAAGGTGGCAGATACTATATCCTTACTCCCAAACTATTAGGATCTTCAGGAAATTTACAGTTGGGTGGTGAGTTAATCACCCTGCGAGTATTTCTCCTATTAAAAGCGGCGATCGCTGACTGTCTATTGACGGCGGTGAGTGGGGGTTATTTGCAAAGTCCGACATTAGAAAACCGGATTGGTGCCTTGAACCCGCGTTTTTGCGATTCCAATGGTAAATTCCAAAGCGGTTCTATTCTCAGTTGCGTAGATCGAGAAACTTTAGAAGGTGACTCAGCTTATACAGATGCCTTAGAAGCAACTGAAAGTGTAATTTCCACTCGTTGGATTAAAGAGCCATCTCGTCTAGGAACCTTCTATACGCTTTGGGAGTATGCTGAGGAGGCTAAGATCGCTCTAGGTAAAAAGCTCCAGATCGAGGATAACTTACCGTCTCTATTTGTCCTTCCTTGGGAAAAAATTTCTGCTCTATTTAAAAGCGAAGTTGAATTTCAAGTTGCAGATATAGATAGCCTCAGCGTCACGCTCAACCACCAGCAATTTGAAAGGGCTGTAATGCCAGTCATCACCGAAGCGATTGGAATTGCTAAAGGGTTAATGGAAAGCCGATTGCACCAGAATCAAAGTAGTAAAGGGCGAGTTGATTGGCTAATCTTATCTGGAAAAACCTGTAACCTGCATTTGGTAGAGCGCGAGATTTACCAGGAATTTAGTAAGTCTCAATACTTTGTCTGGAATCCAGAGCGGATTACTTTTGCACCAGAATATAGTAAACTCGCAACTTCTGTTGGAGCCTGTTACGCCGAGAAGCTGCGGCAACTTGTCTACGATCCGATGGGAGCAAAGTATGAGTTATTAAGTAAAGGGGCTAACCAACTTTATATTAATGTTAAGAATCTTTCGTTTGATTTACCCTGCTCATTTTTCCTATCAACTCAAGATCGCGAACGAATAACTATCTTTAATTCTGGCGAAAAACTTTATCAAATCGATCGGCAAAACCCAGTAGTCAAGGCTCGGAGTGGAGCGCTGCCAGTTTCTTTTAGTATGTTCATCTACCGACAAGATTTTGAAGGTAAGGCACCCCAACTTTGGGGTAAATTTGATGGTCAAGCTTTAGTAAATCAATTAGGAATGGATGAGTTTGAATTTCGTAAAGAGATTAAAGTTAAGTTTGAAATTGATAACAAGCTTCAATTCACTCTGCTACTTTATCGGAAAACTCCTCATCGAGCGATCGCGGCTGATGTTCCCAGTATCGATCTCAAGTCGGCATTATCAAACGCCTCTGAGGGGGAATTACCAGCAATTATTTCTGATGATAATCGACTAATCTACGATATCGCTATCAATGTTGAAGAGTCGAGAACAGTTCATAGTTTAGGCGCTCATACTATACTGTTTGAAGCTGGTAAAGACTATAGCAATTCTATAGAAGTTTTTCGCTATGGCAATGGCACCACACCACAGCAAAAATCGGGGCTGATTAGTAATCCCATATCCTATTTTCCTTTAAATGGCAAACATAGTTTTTACTTAAGACAGCCACAAAGCAAAGAATGGATGCGGATTGGTGAACTGAGCCGCCCAGGCAGCGAAACAGACTATCCTTGTCAGTATTTCGTTGCTCTTGACGAGGAGGGGATTCTGCGACTTTATGCTGGCGAAGTTCCTTACTGGATATCTCACAACCCAAATTGTCTCCAACAAGAAGGAAGCGTCTTTCAGACTGAGCCTGAGTTGCAACCTCAAGATGATGATAAAAAGCGCGATCCTTTTTCTGGTTTACATTAACTGTTTTTGCCGTATCCTCTCATAATTAAAACTTAAATGGGAGGCAGTATTAATGCAGCGCTTGAGACAGCTATTAGAAATAGAATCAGACTTAGCCTGGGTAGTAAGACTAGGTTTGCAAGGGCTACGAGCATCTTTGCAGCTAGCTCTGAAGAAAAATCCTGCCGATCCAGCAACTAGTATCGCTCAAGAGCTGCTACAAGAATTAAACGGCTTATTAGATACTGATAGTCAAGAGCTGCCTAAGTTAGATGATTTTTTTGAACCTATACAATCGCCAGAGAAATCACTCACATCTACTGATGAAGGCAACCTGAAACTGAACCACCTTAGCAAATCTTTTCTCACCGATCCGGAACTTCTCTACTATCTTGGTCAATTTCAACTTAAAAGTAGTACAGATGAAAGTTTGTGGCACGAGATGCAACGACTGCTATTGCGGGTTCCTGCTTCCCTGGCTAGTACTTGGCGACATCGTGCCATGAAGTTAGCTCAGGAGGTTGGGGCTGTAGAAGATAGGCGATCGCTGCTGACACTACCCTTTTATCGTAACGAAGCAATTTATCCTGGTCTTTCTGGTTCCGTCTCGGCTCAGGGGTTACAGTTGTCCGAGCGATTGGGTTTCGATCCGCGAGTTGATGTCCTTAAACCAGATGGAGATTTGTCTTTATTAGCAGGTATTGTTTCTTTTTATATCAAATTTGTTGACATTGATTTGTCTTTATGCCATGCACTACAAAGTATTGATGAATTTGGACTGAGATCTTTGGCATCACAATCAGAGCGCAATAGATATATTGAGGCTTTAATTAACTGCTTCAAAAGGGTTCAGGCGGCTGAGCAGTCTTCAAATCCAACCATCATTCTACGCGCTCGTCTTGACTTAGATGAGGCAATTCATTCCCTGGTATACAATCCACCAGTAGAACGGGATACATCTTGGTGGGGCAAGCTACAGCAAGAAGCAAGGCAAACACTGATCGTCAGAGCGCGTCAGTACAATGTGCAGATCCGCCAGTTGTGGGGAACTTTCTCCGATGTCTGTGCTTGGTCGAAACATGACCTTGAGCTAGACAATGGTGGGATTAAGGGGGAAGTGTCAGCTTGCTTGCGTGTCTATGCCAAGATGGATGATACAGTACTTCCTGGTCGAGTACTTTTTCGCTCCTTAAGATGAAAGATGCAGTTTTGTCAACTATCCTTGTAAGTGAATGAGTACAGAACTACTAAGTTAGTAGTGAATGCGATGAACAAGGAAGAAGGATGAATTGCATGGATGGAAAGCTGTTGTTAAAGATTGGAATCGCATTATCCGTTGCTGTATTGTCTCCTGTAAGAGCGATCGCCCAAGTGCAACCTGCTGCCTCAGTTCAAAATCAAGTAGATATAGTACCGCAGTCTTCCGCTATTACCATCACTTTCCCGATCTCATTAACCGTTAATGCCAGTCAAAAACGCAGCCTAACCACCGCCGCCTTTCTCGCTAGACCACTATTAGATAGTAATGGCAACGTAGTAGCAGAGACAAATTCTCCGATCAATGTAGAGATTCAGCCTACCAAGGGAGGCGCTCAAATTAAAGCTGTAGCTTTGGTTGTGAATGGACGCATCATTCCCATTCAAGCGATCGGTCCCCTGATTCCCGATCGCCCAGTAACTACAGCAGGAAATTCTCAAAAACAGGGATTTTACAATAGCTTGGCTGGCTCTGTATTTAATGTATTATTGAGTACCTCTGGTGTGGCAAACAAACTTGGTAGTGATACCTCTAATAGCATAGGAAACTCTTTAGGTACTGGGCTATTAACCATATCAGGGATGAATTCTTCTAAAACAACGCATCAAGTAGAAATTCCACAAGGTGCTGTATATATTTTAACTTTAGATACTCCGATAACGATTCCACCAAAGATCCAAACAATCAGCGTTGCTACACAAACGCCTAATATTTCAACCCCAGTTGCGATCGCGACACCAACTCAAACACCTGCTGCCCCACTCCCCACACCCTACACCCTACACCCTACACCCCAGATAATAGCTACCCCGCCAACTCAAAAAGCTGCTACACTCATCCCGACTTCAGTTGGCATCGCAGTTACTCAAGTGGCTCAAGCTAGCACTAAACCTAATGATGTCAGCTCAACCAAGATTATTTATGTTAATCCAGCGACTGGAATAGACAGCGATGGACACGGCAGTACGGAAGGAACCCCGACTAAAACGATCGCCTACGCTGTCAAACAAGCCCAACCTGGCACAGTCATTCAACTTGCTCCTGGCACCTACAGTGACAAAACTGGCGAAGTCTTCCCCCTGGTACTCAAATCGGGCATTATCCTGCGCGGCGAACCAACAAACAAAGGACAGAACACTATAATTACTGGCGGTGGCGACTACCTCAGTCCCACCTTTGCTCGTCAGAACATCACCATCCAAGCTGAAAACGATAGCACTATCTCTGGTGTTACCATCACTAACCAGAATACACGCGGTACAGCACTATGGATTGAATCAACAAATCCTACAGTCACCGATAATACATTTACTGGTAGCAACCGAGAAGGAATTTTTGTTACCGGGACAGGTACACCTAAAATTCAAGCTAATCTCTTCATCAAGAACGGGGGAAACGGCATTTCTTTAGTGCGCTCAGCTCAAGGAGAAATTCGCAATAATCTATTTCAAGAAACGGGGTTTGGGATGGCAATTGGCGGCAATGCATCGCCCTTAATCTCAGAAAACCAATTTCTCCGCAATCAAGACGGCATGTTTATCTCAGATGCTGCCCATCCAATGTTACGTAACAACACAATTAAGAATAATCAACGGGATGGTGTGGTGATTGCTGCCTGCTCCCTAGCTCAACCGGATTTGGGCACGAACAGCAATGCTGGTGGTAATATCTTTGGTAATAATGGTCAATACGATATTCACAATGGTGGCGCTAAATCTTTAAACGCAATTGGTAATCAGCTAGATCCTAAACGTGTAGCAGCTAAACAGCAGTGTTCTTAACTAACAAAATTCAGTATAGTTTTTCTTGTAGCGCGATCGCTCCCACTTCTAACAACTTCAGCCACCATTAACAACGTCTTCAGTACAGAATCTGGATTCAGATTGTAACGCAATGGCAATTTATCGAGAAGCCTCTGTTCCTCCTTCATTTACCAGTTGGAGTTATCGGAATACCAGATGGGCAGGATTACGTAATCAGGTCGGGTACAAATTGATAGACTGGATTAGCCAGCCTGCGTGGCAAATCATTAACGACTATCGCCAGCAGTGGAAACTGCCTACCGTTTCGCGTTTGGATGAGACATTCTCGCCTCTGGCTCAGCTCAGCCAACAGCCTGCTGCCTTTGACTTCCCGCGCACGACCTTGCCAGCCTGTTTCCATTATGTGGGACCGCTACGCCATCCCTCGCCACAGCCCGTCCCTTTCCCATTTGAGCAACTTACAGGTCAACCACTCGTCTATGCATCACTCGGCACGATCCAAAACACTCGGCAAGATATCTTTCAAACCATTGCAGATGCTTGTACTGGACTTGATATCCAACTGGTAATTTCACATGGTGGAGGACTAAGTTTAAAAGACGTGCAAGGATTACCAGGGTCTCCTGTTGTTGTGCCTTACGCACCGCAGTACGAACTACTGAGCCAAGCTGTATTAACGATAACACACGCTGGCATGAACACAGTCCTCGATTCTCTGTCACATGGCGTACCGCTAATCGCTATCCCCATCGCACACGAACAACCTGCGATCGCGGCGCGTATTCGCTGGACGCAAACAGGAGAAGTGGTACCCTTACGTCAACTAACCACACCTCAACTTAGGTCAATGGTACAACGGGTATTGCAGCATGATTCTTATCGGGCGGCGGCTCTTAGAGTCAAGGAATCAATTCTTCTAGCTGGAGGAGTCAAGACCGCAGATATTGTTGAGCAGGCAATTGTGACTCGGCAACCTGTTCTAACTCATTCCTTGTGCTAACTTTTCCCGTTAAGCCAGAATAGAAGATAAGCGCGTAGCTCAGACCAAGCGAACCAGATTTTTACTACACTTCAACGATTTCGTGTTGCTCTCCAATTCGACTCTAGTTAAAACAGACGTTTAGAATTTAGATTACTTACCAACGAAAAATTTCTGTGACACGTCAGCGCCTATTTCTACTGCTCGTCGCGGTCTTAGCGATCGTGCTTTCCTGGTACGGTGTGGCTTCGGCGCGTGCTGGGCTAACTGTGCAATCGCTCCAGCATAACGGAGTACCGATGATATACGTTGCCCCACAGCAAGGAGAGAAGATTCCCGGTGTCCTGATCGCTCACGGTTTTGCTGGTTCTAAACAGTTGATGCTGGGATACGCCTACGTTCTAGCCCATGAAGGATATGCGGTGATGTTGTGGGATTTTCAGGGGCATGGAGCTAATACGGCACCACTAAAGGGTCAAGACCTCCAGCCAGACCTTGATGTTGCTCGTGCAACTTTGGTCAAACAACCGCAAGTCGATCCTGCACGCTTAGCGTTGCTCGGTCATTCAATGGGAAGTGGCGTTGTGATGTCGGCGGGGATCAATCAGCCGGAGCAATTTGCTGCAACTATTGCGATTTCGCCCACAGGTGCCAAAGTCACGCCGCAGCTCCCACACAATCTACAACTCCAAGCGGGTAGTTGGGAAGGGCGTTTTGTCAGCAATGCGATGGAGTTACTCATGAGGGCGGGTGGAGCTAATCAGAACTTGGCTGACGGCAAAGGGCGATCGGTTGTGGTAGTACCGAATGCCGAACATATCACTATTCTCCTCCGCGATACCAGTCACCAAGCTGCCTTGAAATGGCTGAATGCTACCTTTGGTGTTACGCCTACTAGTGGTTATGTGGACCGGAGAATGGCGTGGTATGGCTTGCAATTGTTGGCTTGGCTGCTGGTGTTATTTGCTGTTGCTCCTGTCCTGGCTGCGTCTACCACAACACCAAAAGAGAGACAAGGTTGGTTCCGAAGCGGGGTGGGTTTATGTTTAGCCCCACTAGCTGCTAGTGGCGGAGTTGTATTACTGGGTCAGATAGTCGAGCTAGGAAGTTTGGGCGGCGTGATGGTAGGTGGTGCGGTGGGAATTTGGTTTCTGCTAGCAGGTCTAGTCTGGCTAGCTGTCCTGGCTCGTCCGCCGCGTCCGACTCTCAAGACGGCAGGATTAGGTATTGCTCTATTTGTCCTACTCTGGATTGCTTTCGGGTCGATGGCACAGGTTGTCTGGTTGCAGTGGTGGCTGATTCCGATGCGGTTGAAACTCTGGCTCCCACTGTCTTTAGCATGTTTCCCTTGGTTTCTGGCATCAGGAGTGGCACAACACCATGTTAGCGGACGCAGCCGAGTGGGATGGTGGCTGGGGCAAAGTCTAGCCATAGTGGGGGGTCTATTTCTGACCATTTTCCTCCTGCCTCAACTCAGCTTCATCTTCCTCTTACTGCCGCTGTTTCCCTTGTTCGTTGCCATCTTCTCCTTTGCGGCAGCACAGCTTGACGAAGTATGGAGCTATGCTCTTGGCAGCACGCTCTTTTTTGGTTGGGTACTTGCTGCTGCCTTTCCCCTGACAGCTTGACCGCTGATAAACTAAGCTTTCTGAGCGAGAGGGAGTAGGAAATCTGGTCTAGATTTCAATTTATGAGAATTGGTGTAGGTGTCCCATGCCGACCGAGCCGAAGAGTTGCAGTTTTTCCACAACTACTAATTTCATCGCGGCGATCGCCTGAAGCATCAGATCGAGCAGGTCTGGTGAGGACAAAGAATTGCTGGATTTTAGTACATCTAGATAAGCCTCGCGGACTTCGGTATTCACGTTAAACTTGCACACGCCTAACTGAATTGATTGACAGATCATTGCTTCTGGTAGACCACTAGCACCATGCAATACCAACGGCACTGTGACTAATTTGCGGATTGCCGCCAGACGCTTAAAGTCAAGCTTTGGTTCGCTCCTGTACTTACCATGAACGTTACCTATTGTGACGGCTAAGGCATCGACCTGAGTTGCCCTCACGAACTCAGCCGCCGAGTCAGGATCGGTCATCTTCGCTTCGTACTCAGCTACTGTGAGACCATCTTCAGTGCCACTGATTCTGCCGATCTCCGCTTCAACTACAGCTCTTTTGGCATGAGCTAACTTGGTCATTTCACGGGTAAAGGTTAGATTTTCCTCGTATGGTAAATGAGAACCATCTGCCATAATTGATTCCACGCCAGCATCCAGTACAGTCTGAATATCCGTTGATGATGTGCTGTGGTCCAAATGGACAGAGATTGGTACCTTAGCTGACCGAGCCGCCTCTAGGCAAAGTGCTACTAAGGGTGACTGACCGTACTTGAGCGCACTGGGATGAATTTGGAGCATGGCTGGGCTAGAAAGCGACTCGGCTGCTTCCACCACAGCTCTCACTCCTTCCAGGTTGTAGACGTTGAAAGCACCGATAGCATAAGCATGGCGCTGCGCTGTGTGCAGAAGTTCGCTAGTTGAACTAAGCATAATTGTGGGCACGAAGAACTATCTTAATGTTTCCTAATTCTCCCGTACTGGAAGGGCTTTAGATTCATCGGACATGTCTAGCCGAGAGGCGGTTCTGGACCGAACCAGTTGATTAGTGGCAGTCAAGAGATTTGGAGCTTTTTCCAACGTCATTCTCGCCAACCGCCAGCATAATT
>JAABUQ010004889.1_pt1 | contig 22186 bp, 16 predicted proteins | sample 5560001 | NCBI WGS metagenome assembly JAABUQ01 (sample SAMN10711888, study PRJNA513371) | rock metagenome | isolation source: Antarctica rocks | place: Antarctica: Victoria Land, Finger Mt nord | collected 2015-12-18 | reverse complement strand
CTGCGACGTCTGCCAGGACGTCTGCCCCTGGAACCGCAAGGCCCCGGCCGGTCGCGAGCCCGCGCTGGACTCGAAGGCCGAGTGGGTCCACCCCGACCTGATCGGCTGGCTCGACCGCGAGCCGGCCGAGTTCTCCCGGGCGCTCAAAGGGACCGCGCCGGCTCGGGCCAAGCGCTCGGGCCTGGTCCGCAACGCCGCCCTGATCCTGGGGTTCCGGCGGTCGGCCGAGGCGGTGCCCGCCCTGGCGGGCCGGCTGGGCGACGCGGACCCGGTCGTCCGGGGGGCCTCGGCCTGGGCGCTGGGCCGGATCGGCTCGGAGCCAGCCATCGCCGCGCTGCTCGGGGCGGCGGACGACCCCGACGAGGCGGTCCGGTCGGCCGTCGCGAGGGCCTTGGAGTCGTCCCGCCGGGGCGACCCGCCGGCCGAGGCCGGCCCCTGACCGGGATCGAGGTGGGACGGGCCGGAATGCCCCTTCGGCGAGGCATCCGGCCCGGAGTCCCGATCGATCCTGGCGGGGTCGCCTCAGTTCGTGGCGGTGACGGCGCCGGCCTTGTTGCCGCCGAGCGCGGCGATGGCCGCCAATTGCGCCGGGGTCGGAGTGCCGGCCGCCGGCATGGTCGTGGTGATGTTCGAGGTGGTGGTGGCGGTCGTGGTCGGGGTCACGTTCAAGGGCGTGTAGGTGATCGAGGCGATCGAGCCGGTGATCCTCTGGTTGAAGGCGTCGGTGGCGACGACGCTGAAGGTGTTGGCGCCCGGGTTGACCTTGAGGTTGATGCTGTAGTTGCCGGTGGCGTCGGCGAGGGTGGTGACCGGGACGGTGTAGGGCTCGGAGTAGGTGATCGAGGCGCCCGGGGTGGCGGTGCCGGTGATGTGGACGTTGGAGACGTGGGTGACCCGGTTGGCCGCGTCGGAGACGCTGTTGGGGTCGAGGTTGGCCGAGATCACCGGCGAGATGGTCGTGCCGACGCCGAAATTCTTCTGGGCGATCGAGAGGTCGGTCTGGTCGATCCGGCCGTTGCGGTTGACGTCGGCGTCGAAGGAGTACTTGCCGGTGGTGTCGTTGGCGCTGGTGCCCAGGCCGTACTTGATCGCGTTGATGCCGGCCTGGTTGACCGTGCCGACCCCCTGGGAGTCGCCGGGCAGGTAGAAGCCGACGAGGATGGCGCCGGAGGTCTGGCCGATCGACGCCACGTTGACCTTATAGGTGAACGACTTGGCGGTCTTCGCCGGCAGGCCCGGCAGGGTGATCAGACCGGCGCTGGAGAGGGGGTTGGTGCTCTGGACCCCGGTCCGGGTCACCTTGGGGTCGAAGGTGGCGTGGACCGCCTTGTAGGTCTGGCCGGTCGGCGAGGTGACCGAGAGGAGCTTCGGGTTGGCCGACGAGCCGGAGTTGGCGGCGACGTCGATGCCCAGGACGAAGGGCTTGTTGCCCGGGTCGGTGAAGAGCTTGGGGCTGAGGTTGAAGCTGACCACGGCATGGCCGCCGGCCTTGGAGATCGTGGCCGGCATGATGGCGAAGGTGTCGCCCACGCCGCCGGTCATCAGCTCGCGGCCTTCGAGCCGCTCGGGGGCGAGGGCGGGGGTCCGGGGACGCCTGGGGTCGGTGCGGGACGTCTTCATGGCTGGGCCCTCCGTGGCCGTCGTTCGGGATTCGATCGAGAGGGGAGACCACCCCGCGCGGGGCGGCGAACCGGACAATCCATCCTTGGATGTCGATCAAGCGGGGGGCGTTCAGGTGTTGACGTGAGTGAAAGGGTCGGGGGCCGGCGCCTGGTCATAGTCGCGGCGGATGATCCCCGCCAGGCCGGAGTGCGGCCCCCGGAACAGGGCGGGCGCCCCGGCGGGCTTGGGTCCCGCGGCCAGGCCGAGCTCGCCCGGCGCGATCCGGCCTTCGACCCGGACCCGCCAGGCCGTGGCGATGTAGACCACCACCCCGGCCCAGAGGAACATCCCGTAAGCCTGGGCGACCTTGTGCCCCGAATGCTTGGCGAACAGGCCGCCCAGCTCCGACGAGGTGGTCGCGATCAGGACCGCCGAGAGGGCCAAGGCCCCGCCCAGGATGGCCCGGGTCCGCTTCGGCAGGCCCGGCATCCCGGCCCGATAGGAGAGGTAGGTGTACGGCAGGAGCAAGGTCACATAATGATGCTTCCAACTCCGCTCCGAGACGAACAGCATCGTCAGGACGACCAGCGAGAACTCGCCGAGCAAGCGGGGGTCATCCCGCCGCTCGGACCGGGTCCGGCAGAGCCAGGCCAGCAGCCCGACCATGCCGACGGAGGCCCCTTTGAGCAGGTTCGCCACCAGCTTCGGATCCCAGGCGACGAGGTTCACGTGGATCTTCACGCCATATTCGTCCATCCGCGTCGATTTGATCAGGAGCCGCGACAGGACCCCGATCATCGACTGGTTGATCTCCTGGCTGCTCATGGCCCCGCCGTTGACGTAGGGGCTGAGGATCTGGTGCCACCACGACCCCAGGCAGAGCCCGTTGAATTGCGGGCCGAGGAAGATCGAGGGCACGATCAGGAGGAAGATCCCCATGCCCAGCAGCGTCGAGCCGACGGTCCGCCACGACCGCTTGTAGGCGAAGTAGACCAGGAAGAGCCCGGGCGTCACCTTGAAGGCGATCGCGTAGCCCAGGATCAGGCCGGCCAGGACGTCGTACCCCTTCCGCCAGGCGGTGACCGTAGCCGCGACCAGGAAGAGGATCAGGATATTATTATTGCCGTGGTGGAGGTCGCTCATGATCGGCCGGAGGCTCAGCAGGACGATCATCGCCTGGACCCACGAGGGGACCGGCCGGTCGCCCAGGCGGACCATCCGGAGGCAGAACACGACCGAGGCCGCCGCCAGCAGCGCCTTGATCGCGAACCAGGCCATCGCCCCCTCGACCGGCGGCATGAGCCAGAGCGGGTAGAGGGTCAACGGCATGATCGGCGGGTTGGGGAAGAAGTAGTCGTCGTAGAAGTTCACCCCTTCCATCATCATCGGCAGAACCTGATGCCGCCAGCGGATGAAGGCGGAGCGGTCCTCGGCGGCCTTGTCGGCATAGATCATGCCGGCGCCGATGATGGTGATCAGGGCGGCGATCCAGACGGCGCGTCGGCCGTGGCGATCGGGGTCCGCGTCGGGACCCGGAGGGACAGGCGGCACGGCTCACTCCTTCCTTGGAGGTCTGGCCGGACTTCGAAACTCGGCGGGCGGACCGGCGCCTCGTCATCCATCCTTGGATCCGACGCGCCGAAGGGGCCTCCCGCGAGGACCGCCATCGCTGGCGACGCCGATCCGGCCCAAACATCTAACCGAAGCCTCCCGAGCGGTCAAGGTCGAACTTTCCCGGAAATGCGGCCCGCAGGATTCGAACCTGCAACCAAGGGATTCAAGCCGTCCCCGCGTTTCCGCGAGGCTTGGACTATCTCATCCTCCCCCCCTCGGTTTGGGGCCGAAAGAGGGAGGCCGGGGGCTCGTCGGCGGGGATTATCGTTGGGACTCACCCCGCTAGTCTCTGAACCTTCCTGGCCACCAAAGCCCGGCCAGGCTCGGCTGCGGATCGCCATGCCTGGCGAGCGGCCCTCTCGGGCCCCCGTCCGGTTTAGGGTTCCCGCAATTCACCCGGTTCGCGGTCGGAGGTTACCCCCCGGCGCCACCAATTTCCTCGATGAGTCCCCTGCTCTAACCGTTGAGCTAGGGCCGCGAAGGACCGGACCATCATCGGCCTTGGCGGGGAAGGATGCAAGGGTAAGGCCCGGACCGGCCTCCTCGGCCCGGCGGTCCACCGTGGTGAATTCCAGGCCCCGGGCCCGCCTCGGCCCAGCGGTCCACCGTGGTGAATTCCAGGCCCCGGGCCCGCGCCGAGGCCGCCAGGTCGGCGATCACGAGGCGGGCGTGCGGCCTGTCGTCGTGGAGCAGGACCAGCGAGCCTTCCCCGGGAGGGCGGGCCCGGAACCAGGCTCGGAGCCGCTCGGCCGAGCACCCGGCGAAGTCCTTCGGGTCTTCGCTCCAGAGCACCACCGCCTGGCCGGCACGCCACAACCCGACCAATTGCGGGGCCGAGACCCGCCCGTAAGGCGGGCGGAACAGCGTCGTCTCCCGCCCCATCAGGTCGGCCAGCAGGCCGCCGGTGTGGCGGACTTCGGCCAGGAGCCGCCTCGCGGTGATCCGGGCGGGATCGGGGTGGGTGAAGGTGTGGTTGCCGACGGCGTGCCCCTCGGCGGCGATCCGCCGGACGATCACGGGGTGCCGCCGCGCCCGGCTCCCGACCACGAAGAAGGTCGCGGCCACGCCGTGCTCCGCCAGGGCGTCGAGCAGCCGGGGGGTCTGCTCGGGATCGGGGCCGTCGTCGAAGGTCAGGCAGGCCGAGCCCGATCCGGCCGGGCCATGCCTGAGGAACCGCCGGCGCGGGGCCACCGCCGCGATCGCGCGGTGGAGAAGGTCCCGGGGGCGGAGCGGCAGGATCTCCACGGATCAGTCCCCCTCGAGGGTCGGCCGGGCGGCGACCTCGGCGAGCCCGGACGTCGCTCGGCGGTGCTACCGAGGAGTCCGGATCCAGCCGGCCGGTTTCCCCTTCAGGGCGACGCCCAGCTTCCAAGCGGCATAATACGGCAGGTCCAGCAGGCAAAGCAGATACCGGGCCGGCATCCCGATCACCAGCACCGGGCTCAGCGCGTAGATCGCCAGCGCGGCGGCCATCAAGGCGTGCGCCGGCAGGAGGCCCCGGGACAGCGGCGCCAGCCGGTCGTCGAGGGCCGCCCCGAGGTGGGGCATCAGCACGACGACCCAGAGCAGCAGCAGCGTGACCATCGGCGGGCAGAGCAGGTCGACCAGGTAGAGGGCCTTCAGCCGCAATCCCAGCCCCGGGGCCCTCAGCAAGGGGCCCAGGAAGCGGCCCGGCAGGGCCCTCCGGCCCCACTCCCAGCGGCCCCGCTGCGCCTCGGCCCAGGGCCCGGAGCGGGCCAGCATCGCGCTGCGGACGACCGCCCCGGGCACGAACCGGGCGCGCTCGCCGAGGGTCCGGAGCACCCAGGAAAACTCCGCGTCCTCGGCCAGCCCGTGCTCCCTCCAGGAGACCCGTGCCAGCGCCGCCGTGGCCAGGCACATCCCGTTACCCCGCAGCGCCACGCCCATGCCCAGCCCCTGCTGCCCAAGCAGGTGGACGCCGTTGATCAGGCCGAAAGCATAGGCCATCAGCCGGGTCCGCCTCGAGTCGTCCGGGTTGCCCACGATGTTGTAAGCTTGCAGCCACTGCCCCCCCCCCGCCAACGCTGCGGCGAAGGCGGAGAGGGCCCTCGGATCCAAGGTCGAGTCGGCGTCGACCACTACGGCCGCGTCGTACCCGCCCAGGGCGACCTCCGACACGTCGGCGTTGAACAGGTAATCCAGGGCATGGCCCTTGCCGCGACGGCTCGGGTCTCGCCTGGTGACGACCAGGGCGCCGGCATCGCGGGCGATGGCCGCGGTGCGGTCGGAGCAATTGTCGGCGATCACGCAGACGGCGAACCGGCCGGGCGGGTAGCCGGCCGCCAGGCAGCTCGCCACGGTCGAGCCGATCCCGGCCTCCTCGTCGTGGGCGGGGATGACCACCAGAAACCGAGGCGGTGCGGCCCAAGGGAACGCGGGGGTCGCCGGCCAGCGGAGGGCGGCCAGGGTGATCAGGGCCAGGTAAGCGAAGGGCGCGGCCAAGGCCACGGTCAGGGCGGCGAAGACGGCGAAGGCGGCGGCCTCATACATGGTTAACCCTCGCTCGGGCCGGTGCATCCCCCCGGGGGCGGCGGGGCCCGAGCGGCCGGGACGCCCCCCAAGCCTCTTCGGAAGCCGAGACGACCAAAAGGCTCTCAGATCGAAGCACGGAGACTTGAATATGGGGAGTTAACGGGATCGATTCTAACTCGGCCAAATGGCCGAGGTCAATCCGCGGTTCGGCCAGATGGCCGATAATTTATCTAGCGGCCGATTTTGACGGCCCGCACCGCGCCCGATCGACGCTGAATCAGGACGGACCTTGGCGGAGCGTCATCGGCCCTCCGCCTCCTCGGGGCCCCCGAGCCAGATCGAGGCGGCCAGGGTGGCTTCGGGCGGAGGGCTCCGAAACCTTCCCGCCCTTCGGCGGTTAAATCCTTCGGGGATGCTCTGTCCCGCACCGAGCGTGCTCCCCGGCCGCCGGACGGGGTTGTCCAAGGCGACGGGATGTTGGCAGAGACGGAGTCGTCCGCAGATGATGACGGATAGCAGTCGGCCGGAACATTCGAGCCATCCCATCAGCCAGCCATTGCGGGCGGCCATCGCCGCCAGGGGGCTGACCGCCTCCGCGCTGGCCAGGGCCGCCGGCGTCGACCCCGGGATCGTCAAGCGTTACCTCGAAGGGAGGCGAGGCCTGACCCTGGCGACGGCCGACAAATTAGCCGCCGCGCTGGATCTCCAGCTTACCCATTTCGCCGAGGCCGAGCACATCGGCGCCGCCCGGCCCTGCGGGCGGGCGACGGGCGATGGCGACCCGAGGACTACCGCCTGAGGTTCGCCCGGCCGAGGGGGAGGAGGCGGAAGGGGACGGCGGGAATGGAGTCCCCGACCGCCATCGGCGCCCTCGACCCTCCGCCGGCTTCGACCGCCAGGAGGATCTCGGGGCCGCCTCGGGCGACATCGGCGGGCGGAAGCCGACGCACGCAGGCCGGCCCGGCCGAGCCATCGGACCCCTCGGACCGGACCGGATCGGGGGGTCATCGCGGCCCCTCGCCGTCCGACGTGCCCTTGCAGACTCCGGGCCGACGATCAGGCGTATCGAGGCCCCTCGGATCTCCGCAGGCGATCCGGTTTAGCTCCGCGCCGGGGCCAGGGCGAATCCCCTCCGCGACCGCCAGGGGAGGCGGATCAGGGTGAAGTCGATCCGGCGGAGGGCGACGTCGAGGACGAAGATCACGAGGGCGGCGGCGAGGAGATAGGGCCAGAGGGGGGTGGCCCTCAGCGCGAGCCTGGCCGTGGGGGCGAAGACGGTTTCGGCGGGGGGGTTGAAGGTACCCCCGGAGACCCGGGCGATGGATTGGAGGAGGCCGAGGTCGGTGGGCTTGAGCCTCAGCTCCTGGGGGTAGCCGACGGCGAGCCCTCGGGACTGCTGGTAGACGACCTGGCCTCCGACCTTCTGGGAGAACTCGGTGTGGTAGGCGCCGGCGAAGGGGGTGGGGAAGGACGCCTGGTAGCGGCCGGGGGCGGTCTGGACCATCTCGAGGGTCCGCTTGCCGTTCTGGGCGTCGATGACGGTCATGGCGGTGTCGGCGTCGTTGAGGAAGCGGCCGGTGGGGTCGATGGCGTCGAGGGTCATCGTCGCGGCGCGGTCCTTCTGGTCGACCTGGACGACGACGCCTTTGGACTCGCTCTTGCGCATCGCCTGGCGGACGACCTGGGCCCAGAACTTGCCGTAATTGGGCCAGGCGAGCCACTCGGCGGCCCAGCGGGCCTTGGCGTCGGAGGTGAAGGCGACGGACATCCCCAGGCCGTACCGCCACCAGGTCAGGAGGGGGTCGCCGTTCTCGGAGGCGAGGATCGGCTCGCTGGTCGGCTTCAAGCGGGTGACGACGTAGCCGAGGAGCAAGGGGGACGCATCCACATCCAACCCCGCCAAAGCCTTGGTCGTCCGGACGACCTGGGGGGTGAAGGGCTGCTCGTTGATGGCGGACTTGGAGGCGGAAACCGTCTCCTTGGCGAAGATCTGGGGGACCGAGGCGGGGTCGTCGGTGAAGTAGGACCGGCCGTTGCCGATCCGGGCGATCTCTTCCAGGAGCTGCTGGTCGTATCCTTCGCCGATCCCGACGGTGGAGACGGTCATCCGGGCCTGGGCCATCTGCTGGCTGATCCCCTCGAAGTCGCCGGGGGCGGAGATCCCATCGGTGAGGATGATCACGTGCTTGAGCTTGGCGACGGCCTTGTTCAGCGCCTCGAAGGCTTCTTCCATCGCCGGGTACATGTTGGTGCCGCCGCCGGCCTCGATGGTGGAGACCCGGTCGAGGACGAACCCTTTGTCGTTGCAGGGGTGGATCTCGGAGACCCAGAAGACGTCCCCCTCGAAGGCGATCACGCCGACCTTGTCGTTGGGGCCGAGGAGCTCGATGGCGGACTTGGCGGCCTCCTTGGCCAGCTCGATCTTCTCGCCGCCCATCGAGCCGGACTTGTCGATCACGAGGACCATCGCCAGGCTTGGCTTCTCCTTCTCCTTCTCGAAGTCGGACCGGACCGGGAGGATCTCCTCCAGCGCGGTCTTGTAGTAGCCGCCGAGGCCGAAGGATTGCTCGCCGCCGAGCATGATCAGGCCGCCGCCGAGGTCGCGGACGTAGGTCCGGGCCAGGTCCATCTGGCGGACGGTGAGGGCGGTCGCGGGGACGTTGGAGAGGATCAAGCACTCGTAGTTCTGGAGGTCGGCCAGGGAGTCGGGCATCCCCTGGGGCGGGCGGACCTCGACCTGGATCTCGTGCTCCTCCAGGGCGTACATCAGGTCGCGGGCATCCTTGGGGTCGGACTCGATCAGCAGGACCCGGGGCTTGCCGGTGGTGTAGACCAGGCCGAAGTCGTTGTTGTTGTCGAGCAGCTTGTCCTGGAAGTTCCGGGTCATCACCTTGAACGAGGCCAGGCGGTCGGCGTCGATGGTCTGGCGGAAGATGAACCGGTTCTCCCCCTTCTTGATCTTCCGGCGCTCGGAGACGACCTTGAGCGGGCCTCGGAAGACCTCGATGTCCCCCTCGTCGTCGTGGTTGGAGTCGACGACGACCTCGACGTTGAACGGCTCCCCTTGGAGCACCTGCGCCGGGACGTTGACGGCGGCCACCTGGACCTCGGGGTCGGCCCGGGTCGAGAGGGGGACGGTCGAGACGTCCACGCCGGCGTTGAGCGCGGCCTTGACGGCGTCGCCGGCGGTCTGGTTGCCGTCGGAGAGCAGGACGACCCGGGGGACGTAGAACGGCGGGATCGCCGCGGCGGCGACCTCGATCGCGGCGGCGAGGTTGGAGCCCTTGTCGTCGCCGATGGCGGCGCCGGGCTGGCGGGTCGTCTGGACCGCGCCGGGCTCGGCGGCGAAGTCGAGGAAGGCGACGCGGTTGGGCCCGGCCTTGGGCAAGGCTTTGGCCAGGTAGTCCTCGGCCGCCTTCCGCGACTCCTCGCCGACGCTGAGGCTCTTATCCACCACGAAGACGACGAACTGGTCGCGCGTCGTCCTCAGGAGGGTCAGGCCGGCCAGGGCCAGGACCAGGAGCGCCACGACCAGGGCCCGGCAGAGCAGCGAGAGCCGCCTCTGCCAGCGGGCGAAGTCGACGAGGCTCCGGGCGAAGTAGTAGACGACGACCGGCAAGACGGCCAGGCCGAGGAGCCAGGCGGGCCGGGTCAGCTCGAAGGGGAATCCGCTTGTTGGGGGCATCTCAACTGATCCATCGGCGTTGGTAGAGGTACCATTCCAGGCCGGCGAGCCCGAGGGCGAGGGCGGCCAGCGTGACCCAGATCGGCCAGCCGCCGAAACCCCCGGCCAGGGCGGCCCGAGGGGAGGTCGGCAAGGGGGAGCGGAGGTCGGTCTCCTCGCGGCTGGCGAGGTTCGAGGCGATCTCGAGGATCGGCCTGGCCGGCGGCTCATCCTTCTTCGAGGATCTCTCCGAAACCTCGGCCGGAGCGGGGATGATCGCCCAGATCCCGGCCTCGTCGAGCGGCCCGACCGTCACCTTGTCGCCCAGCTTGGGCAAGGGGCGGGTCCGGCCATCCGGGGCCCGGAGCGCCAGCGGGCCGCCAGCTTCCTTGGAAGAGGGCAGGTCCAGGTCGACCACCGTCCCCGTGGAAAGCGACTCGCGAAGCTCCCCCTTGGTCCCGGCGAACCAGCCCAGGGCGTTGGCGATCATGATCGGGAAGGCGGTCTGGAGCGGCAGATCGCCTTTCTCCAGGTTCACCGTCAGGACCAGGACTTTCCCCTCGGGCCGGTCGATGGCCGAGTAGAGCGGGTCGCCGGCCAGGGACGAGGCCAGGACCTGGACCTTGGGGGCGATGAGCTTGAGCTGGCGGGCCTCGGGCATCAGGACGTTGTCGAGCCGGACGTGGGCCATCAAGGGGGAGTCGCGGTCCTGCTTGGTCACGATCGGGTTCTGCTGGACCTCGCCGAGCGTCCAGAGGTCGCAAGCCGCCGTCGGCTCGATCACCAGGACCGGCCCCGGCGGGAGCTTGGCGGGCACGCCTTTGTGGAAGACCGTGATCCCCGGTTTCAAGGGCGAGGGGGTCGCCTTGGCCGTCGTGAGGTCGACCAGCGGGTTCGCCTCGAACACCTTTTCGAGGAACAGGTTCCCCTCGGTCACGAGCGTCACCGGCTGGACCTCGCGGCGCGGGAGGGTCGCCCAGGCCCGGTTGTCGACGGCCAAGGGATCGTCGCGGATCAGCCGGGCGAGGAGCCGGCCGCCGTCGGCCGAGGTCTTCTCGAACACCTTGCGATAAGGCTTGCCCGGCTCCAGCTTGAGCGGGACGACGTCGACCGGCTTGCCGTCAAGCTCGATCTCCAGCCGGGTCTCGACCGGCGCGTCGGAGGCGTTCACGACTTCGGCGAGGATCTGGTAGCCGATCGGGTCGACCAGGCTCCGGCGGACCTGGAACCGGGTGATCCCGACGTTGCCGAGCTTGCCGGCCACGTTGATCACCCGGGCGTCGGGGGCCTCGGCCAGCTTCGCCGCCCCTTCGAAGCCGCCGTCGGTCAGGACGACCACCGACGAGCGCCCGGGGCTCGGCTTCTCCCCGGTCGATCCCCCGCCGTCGGCCAGGAGCCGCCGGGCCAGCTCGACCGCCTGGGGAACCCGGGTCGGGCCGTCGGTCGGGCTGATGGCCTCGATCGCCCGGCGGAGCGTCCCCTGGTGCCCGGTCATCCCGGATCGGACCGTCGCCTGGGTGCCGGCGGCGAGGATCGCCATCTCGTCGCGGAACCGAAGGCCGTCGATCAGGTCCAGGGCCTCCTTCTTGGCCAGGGCCAGCCGGTCCGGCCCGTCGGGCTTGTCGCGGGCGTTCATGCTCGCCGAGTTGTCGACGACCACCACCAGCCGCCGGGCCTCGCGGATCTCCCAGCGGAGGATCGGCTCGGTCAAGGCCCCCACCACCAGGGCCACCAAGGCGAGCTGGATCAGGAGCGAGAGCAGGTGCCGGAGCTTCTCCCAGATCGACCGGGGCTGCTTCTCCTCGAAGATCTGCCGCCAGAACAGCGTGGTCGACACCGGAACCCGCCGGAGCCGGATCTTGAGGATGTAGAAGATCACGATCGGGACGGCCAATCCGGCCCAGGCCAGGGCGATCGGGTGGAGCAGGTTCATGATTGAGATCGACTCGCGCCTCGTGATCCGCCGACCCGACGCCGGGTCAGGCCCCCTTCGCCCTGGACACCCGCCGGCCGGCCGACTCTCGGATGATCTGGCCGAAGGTCGCGGTCATCGCGTCGAGGAACACGGTCACTTCCGACCGGACGCTGTTCCGCTCCGAGGTCCGGGCCGTCGCCCTGGCACGCTTCCGGAGCGCCAGCGCCCGCCGCAAGTTGATCCGGAGGTTCTCGACCGCCGCGCGATCGGCCGGATCGGGCTCGACCGGAGGGTCCAGCATCAGCAGCCCCTTGATCTTGCGGGCCAGGTCGGCCCGGTCCTGGAATCTCCGGTACGGGTGCGCGTCCGAGTAGTCGCAGATCACGTCGTCGATCAGGGCCAGGGCGGTCGTATAGCGGCGTTGGAGCGCCTCATCCTCGACGATCCGGTCGAGCGTGGCGCGATCAGGCGGCAGGAATATCGCGTCGGCGTCGGGCGTCATGGACACCTCCCCCGCAAGATTTCCAATGCCCTCTCGGAAGAACCGACCGGCAGGGAAACCAGCCTGTTGAAATCGGCATCCCGGTCGTAATCGAGAAACAAGATGTCGAACTCCGGGATGGTCTCGTCCAGGTCCTCGATCACGTACTCGTTCGAGCCCCGGAGCCGGGAGTTATCCCTCTCCAGTCTATGTTTCCCGACCCGGGCGCGATAGATCCGATAAACGACCGGGCAATAAAACACGATATCGACGTTCCTGCAAATATCGACCAGGACATCGGCCTCTTCGCCCTCCTTCTGGGCCTCCACGCCTTTGACGAGACTTTCGCGCGTCTGAAAGAGGTACTTATCGAACACGTCCCGATCGCGCCAGGGCTCGTAGAGGTCGCGGTAGATCGACATCGGGTTGGACGACTTGGGGTTCTTGGATCGGTACGGATAGAACGACGTGGCGGCGTAGACGAAGTGCTTCCCGCCGTAAAAGAAGCGGTTGAGGCAGCGGGCGAGGAAGGGTTGGGTGGAGTAGAGGTATTTCAAGCCGGGCTCGGGGCCTTGGGTCGGCTCAGCGGACGGCCCCGGCGGTCCGCATCATCTTGAGGATCAGCTCGTCGAAGGGGATGGCGGTGGAGGTCCGGGTGCAGCCCAGGCCGTAGGCGTTGCAGTAGTCGGCGATCGAGGTCTGGAAGCGGTCGAAGATGTCGCGGTACTGGCGGAGGTTCCGCTCGGTGACGGTGACCTTCTGGACCGACCCGGTCTCGACGTCGAAGAGTTCGAGGTCGCCCAGGAGGTTGGGCTCGGCCTCTTTCTTGTCGAAAATCTGGACGACGTGAGGTTCATACCTGTGATGACGAAGGATATCGAACCCCCGGCGGAACCCCTCGGGGTCGTACAGGTCGCTGACGACGACGACCAGCCCCTTGCGCTGCGCACGGTGGACGAACCCTTTGCAGACCCGGGCGAGGTCGGTGACTTCCCCCCGGGCGGGGAGGTCTTCGAGGAACTTCAGGAGCGAGAGGATCCGGTCCTTGCCGCGGGTCATCGGAAAGTCGGCGACGAGGTCGCCGGCGAAGGCGACGACCCCCGCGCGGTCGAGGTTGGCCAGGGCCATGTAGGCCAGCGCGGCGGTGACTTGCCTGGCGAAGTCGAACTTCGGCGGGGTGCCGAAGGTCATGCTCCGCGAGCAATCCAGGAGGAAATAGACGTGCAAGTCTTCCTCCTCCTGGAACCGCTTCAACAGCAGCTCGTCGTGGCGGGCGTAGAGGTTCCAGTCGAGGTAGCGGAAGTCGTCGCCGGGGGAGTAGTCGCGATGGTCGGCGAACTCGATCCCGCCGCCGAGTTGCTTGGTCCTCCGCTGGGCCATCAGGCTCCCCCGGAAGATCCGCCGCGAGACCAGCGAGAGGTATTCGATCTTCTTGAGGAAGTCGGTGCCGAAGAGGGCCATGCTCGTGACGCCGCCAAGGGTGTGTGGTCGATCAGACCGCCGCCATCGAGGACGATCCCACCGCCTCCAGGGCGTTGGCGATGATGTCGTCGGCGGCGATGTTCTCGGCCTGGCCTTCGAAGTTGAGGATCAGGCGGTGCCGGAGCGCCGCGGGGGCGACGGTGGCGATGTCCTCGCGGGAGACGTGGAAGCGGTGGTCGAGGATCGCGCGGATCTTGGCCGCGAGGATGATCGCCTGGGCCCCCCGGGGGCTCGACCCGTAGCGGACGTACTGCTTGGCCATCATCGTGGCCATCTCGTTCTCGGGGTGGGTGGCCAGGACCAGGTTGATCCCGAACCGCCTCAGCTCGTTGGAGATCGGGATCTGGCGGGCGAGCTTGCCCATCTCCAGGATCCGCTCGCCGTCGAAGACCGGTTCCGCCTTGGGGTCGTGCCCCTCGGTGGTCCGGTCGAGGATCGCCTCGATCTCGGTGGCGCTGGGGAAGGAGACGAGGAGCTTGAAGAAGAAGCGGTCGAGCTGGGCCTCGGGCAAGGGGTATGTCCCCTCCTGCTCCAGGGGGTTCTGGGTGGCCAGGACGAAGAACGGACGGCCGAGCTGGTACGTCTTGCCGCCGACGGTGACGGACTTCTCTTGCATCGCCTCCAGCAAGGCCGACTGGGTCTTGGGGGTGGCCCGGTTGATCTCGTCGGCCAGGACGAGGTTGGCGAACACCGGCCCGGCCTGGAACTCGAACTTCCGCCCCCCCTCGGGGCTCTCCTGGACGACGTTGGTGCCCACCAGGTCGGCCGGCATCAGGTCGGGGGTGAACTGGATCCGCGAGAACTTCATCTTGAGCGCATCGGCCAGGGTCCGGACCAGCAAGGTCTTGCCCAGGCCCGGAACCCCTTCGAGCAGGACATGGCCGCCGGCGATCAGGGCCGTCAAGGTCCCTTCCACGATGCTCTCGTGGCCGACGATCACCTTGCCGACCTCGGCCCGGAGGGCGTCGAACCCCGCGCGGAACTCGGCGAACTGCTGCTTCAACTCTTCGACATTCGCCATCGACTTCGCTCCGCGGTCCAAGCCTCCGCCGGGCCCCGGACCGCCCTCGCGGCCTCGCCGTCGAGCCGCCGAGAATCACGAGCGCCCTTCGAAAGCCGGCCGGACAGGAAAAGGGTGATCGATCCACGAAAGGAGCGGGTCCGAGCATCCCTGCCCGAAGCGAGGCGAGCCCCCGAGCATCCGCCTCGGGGCGTTGGGGAGAGGGCAACGCTCGACCCCCGGCCCGGCCCCCCGAGAAGGCCCCGCCCGGAAGTCATGGATGGAGGCTATCCCGAAGGTTTTCGCTTGTCAAAGAAATTCGCCGGGCCTTCGACATTTGTCGTGGATGGCCGGCCGATCGGCTGTTTCCGGGCCTTCCGGGCTCCTCGGGATGAGGCGTTCACCGGGGGCGCTCGTCGGGACGGTCGAGCTTCTTGCTCAGCGATTCGAGATCCCCTTCGACGAGCCGGCCCTCGGGGTCGATCAGCAGGGTATTGGAGACGCCGTTGCCTTCGAGGCCGAATCGCTCGTAGGTCTGGAAGGTGTTGTCGAGGAGCACCGGGAACGGCAGGTCCTTCCCGCCCCAGACGGCCTTCTTGACGTCCGCCAGTTGCCGCTCCAGCGCGGGGATGTCGGCCAGGGTTTCGCCGAAGTCGCAGCAGAAGGCCAGGATCTCGAACCGGTCCCGTTGGGCCTTGTGGGCCTCGTGGAACGCCATCAGCTTCGACAGGTCTGGGCCCAGGCACGGGCCGCGGTTCGGCCCCCAGAAGTAGAGGACGGCCCACTTCCCCCGGAAATCGGACAGCTTGGCATCCTTGGCGACCCCCTTGGCGTCGGTCAGGTGCCAAGGGGGCGGCTGCTTGCCGAAGTTCTGCTTGTAGTCGCCCCAGGTCCCTTTCGCCTTGGCCCGGTCGGTCAGGTTCTGGATCCCGCCGGCCCGAGGGCGGAGGACCAACCCGCCCAGGTCGACCTCCTTCTGGTCGGTCGTGATGACGACCCGGCGATCCTCGATCGTGGCCGCCGAGGCGCCATTGTTGTTGGCGCCCAGGTCGTAGGTGCCTGGGGGCACCAGGAACTCGAACCGGGCCTCGTGGCTGCCGCAGATGGCCATCCTCGTCCGGTTCAACGGGTCCTTCTCGTCAAAGGGCAGGTTGAGGTAAGTGCACGTCCACTGCAAGGGCCCTTCCGCCCCGGCGAGCCGGTTCGTCCCGAAAATCCGGACGAGCGGGGCGAGCCGGACTCCGACGGGTTGATCGAGCCGCTTCGGATCGAACAGGGCGACGGCCCCGAGGCGCCGCTGGCGGTCGTAGATCAGCAGCGTCTTCATCCGTTCGGGCGCGAGGATCAAGAACCGCCCGTCGGCGTCGGTCGCGGACCGGTGCGCCCCCCAGGGCTCCATCTTCCCCTCGTTGTGCCAGAGCTTGTCCGGCTCCTTGTCGCGGACCGCCTCGACCTGCTCCCACCTCAGGCCGTTCGCGCCCCAGAACGCCGAGACCTCAGCCCCCGCCGCCGGCAGGCCCGCCGGGTCGACGACCCGCCCGAATACCACCCCCGGCTCATCCGCCGGCGCCCCGAATGGGGCGATCAGCAAGAGAAGGACGACCGTCGCGAGGCGAATGACCATCGGAGAACTCCCGGCTTGAATGACACCTGTCGGAAAGCCATATGGTACGCGAGTCGCCGATGCGCCGTGAAGGTCTCGCCGCGTTGAAATCGGATCATTCCGCCGCCGTCGGCGAGATTCCGCTGGACAGATGGGCCCGGGATGACGCTAATAGGTGATGCGACCGAACCTTTCCGAGGCCGTCTCCGTACGACCTGCCGGGCCCGGTCGTCCCCGCCGCCCCACTCCGACCCTCGGAAGCGGATAGCCAAAGTGATCCCACCCGCCCACCGTCTCCCCGGCGTCCGGCTCGTCCTCGCCCTTGCGCTCGCGCCGCTGATCGCGCCGGCTTCGGCCCTCGGTGCCGACGAGTCCAAGGCCGCCGAGCATTACCGCGAGGCGATCGAGCCGATCCTGGCCGACCACTGCTTCGCCTGCCACGGCAACGGCTCGAAGAAGGGCAATGTCGACCTCGACGGCTTCGACTCCGACGCCGCGATCCTCGGCCGCCGCGACCTCTGGCTCGACGTGCTCAAGAACGTCCGGGCCGGCCTGATGCCGCCGGCCGGCAAGCCCCGCCCCTCGGCCGAGCAGGTGGCCCAGCTCGAAGGCTGGATCAAGCGGGAGGCGTTCGGACTCGACCCCGCCGACCCCGACCCCGGCCGGGTCACGCTCCGCCGGCTCAACCGGGTCGAGTACCGCGACACGATCCGCGACCTGATGGGGATCGACTTCCGGGCCGACGAGGAGTTCCCCGCCGACGACGCCGGCTACGGCTTCGACAACATCGGCGACGTCCTCTCCGTCTCCCCCCTCCTCCTCGAAAAATACATGCAGGCGGCCGAGACGATCGTCGCCACCGCCGTCCCCACCGTGGCCCGGACGGTCGGCTCGAAGTTCCTCGAAGGCAAGGACTTCCACGACGCCGCCGCCGACGTCCGAGGCGACCGGATGAGCGTCTACAAGGCGGCCAAGCCGACCAAATCGGTCGACCTGGCCAAGAAGGGGTCCTATCGCCTGACCGTCGAGCTGGCGGTCCGGGCTCACTTCGACTTCGAGCCCGGCCGGGGCCGCGTCGCTCTCACCCTCGACGGCCGCGAGCTGGCCAACGACGAATTCGGCTGGGACGACGGCAAGAAGGTCCGCCACGAGTGGACCGAGACCCTCGAAGCCGGCCCGCACACCCTGGCCTTCGCCGTGAGCCCGCTCGTCCCGGTCGACCAGAAGAAGAACTTCGTGGACGCCCGCGTCCTCTCGGTCAAGCTCGACGGACCCCTCGACCCCGCCGATTGGGTTCGCCCCCCTCGCTGGGAGCGCTTCTTCAGCCAGGACGACCCCGGCACGCCCGAAGCCCGCAAGGCTTACGCCCGCGAACAACTCGGCCGGTTCGTGGCCCGGGCCTTCCGGCGCCCCGTCGACCCCCGGACGCTCGACCGCCTCGTCGCCATCGCCGAGGCCGGCTTCGCCCAGCCCGGCCAGACCGTCGAAGCCGGGATCGCCCGGGCGATGGTCGCCGTGCTCGCCTCGCCCCGGTTCCTGTTCCGGGTCGAAGGGTCGCAGGCCGATGGGGCGGGCAAGCTGTCGAGCCCGGTCGATGAATATTCGCTGGCCTCGCGACTGGCGTACTTCCTCTGGTCGACGATGCCGGACGACGAGTTGTTGACCTTGGCCGGTCGCGGCGAGTTGCGCAAGAATTTGCCCGCGCAGATCAAGCGGATGCTGGCCGACCCCAAGCTCGACGAGTTCATCCGCAATTTCCCCGGCCAGTGGCTCCAGGCCCGCGACTACGAGCACTTCCCGATCCAGGCGGCGACGATCCTCCGCCGCGACGACCTCCCGTTCACCAAGAACGACGACAAGGGGCCGCTCCGCCGGGCGATGCGGCAGGAGGCCGAGGCGTTCTTCGCCCACGTCCTCCGCGAGGACCGGCCGATCCTCGACTTCATCGACAGCGATTACGTCGTCGTCAACGAGGAGCTGGCCAAGCACTACGGGATCGCCGACGTCACCGGCCGCGACTTCCGCCGTGTGGCCCTCCCCAAAGGGAGCCCCCGAGGGGGCCTGCTCACCCAGGCGGGTGTCCTGATGATCGCGTCGAACCCGTCGCGGACCTCACCGGTGAAGCGCGGGCAATTCCTCCTGGAGAACATCCTGGGGACGCCCACGCCGCCGCCGCCGCCCGACATCCCGTCGCTCGAAGAGACGATGAAGAACTTCGGCAAGACCCCCACGATGCGCGAGGTGATGGAGGTTCACCGCAAGGACCCGCTCTGCGCCTCCTGCCACAACCGGATGGACCCGCTCGGCCTGGCGTTCGAGAACTTCAACGCCCTGGGGATCTACCGCGAGAAGGAGCGGAGCCAGGCGATCGACGCCTCCGGCACCCTCCTCACCGGCCGGTCGTTCAAGGACGCCGTCGAGCTCAAGGCGATCCTCAAGGCCGAGTACAAGGTCGACTTCTACCGCTGCTTGACCGAGAAGATGCTGACCTACGCCCTGGGCCGGGGGCCCGACTACTACGACGTCGAGACGATCGACGCGATCGTCGCCCGGCTCGACCGCGAGGACGGCAAGTTCTCCGCCCTGTTGCTCGGGGTGATCGACTCCGCCGCGTTCCAGAGGCGGCGGACGGGCCCCGCCCTGGCGGCGAAGGCCGACGCGCCGCCGAACCCGAACCCGCCCAAGACCCACCCGCACGACCCCTCGACCCGCACGGTCATCCCCTCACCCGCCGCCAACCCCGGAGCCGAACGATGAACCCGAGCCTCGACCAGATCGCCGAGCAGGACCGCCTCGCGTCGAGCCGTCGCCGGTTCCTCCGAGGTTTGGGAGCGGCCGTCGCCCTGCCCGCGCTCGGCTCGTTCGCCCCCAAGGGGGCGTTGGCCGCCACCGCGCGGGTCTCCAAGGGGATGGCCACGGCGGCCTCGGGCGTCCCCTTGCGGATGGCCTTCCTCTACTTCCCCAACGGGGCCAACCAGGACGCCTGGTGGCCCGAGGGGGACGGCCGCGACTTCCGGCTCGGCGCCACGATGAAGCCGCTGGAGCCGCTCAAGGACAAGGTCCAGGTCGTCGGCGGGCTCGACCACCAGCACGCCACCGCCGGCCGCGACGGCGGCGGCGACCATGCCCGGGCCTCCAGCACCTTCCTCACCGGCGTGCGGATCAAGAAGACCTCCGGCGCCGACATCCGCGCCGGCGTCTCCGTCGACCAGGTCGCCGCCCGCCACGTCGGCCACATGACCCGCTTCCCCTCGCTGGAGCTGACCTGCGACGGCGTCCGGAAGTCCGGCGGGTGCGACACCGGCTACTCCTGCGCCTACGACTGGAACATGTCCTGGCGGACCCCCAACACCCCGATGGCCCCCGAGCCCAACCCCCGGCTCGTCTTCGAGCGGCTCTTCGGCGTCGGCGGCCCCGGCGAGCGCCGGGCGAGCTTCGCCAAGCGGCAGGCCCAGCAGAAGTCGATCCTCGACTTCGTCCTCGACGACGCCCGGAGCCTGCAAGGCGAGCTCGCCGCCCGCGACCTCGCCAAGCTCGACGAGTACCTCACCGGGGTCCGCGAGATCGAGCGGCGGATCGAGCAGGCCGAGGCCCTTGGCGAAGGCGCAGACCCCTCGATCGACACCCCCGCCGGGATCCCCCCCGCGCACCGCGACCACATCCGGATCATGACCGACATGCTCGCCCTGGCCTTCGAGACCGACTCGACCCGGGTCGCCACCCTGATCCTCGCCCACGACGGCTCGAACCGCGCCTTCCCCGAACTCGGGATCCCCGAAGGCCACCACTCCCTCTCCCACCACCAGGGGAAGAAGGAAAATCTCGACAAGTACGCCAAGATCGACCATTTCTACATGACCGAATTCGCCCGCTTCCTCGCCAAGCTCGACGCCACGAACGACACCGACGGCACTTCGATCCTCCACAACTCTATGATCGTCTACGGCTGCGGCAACGGCGACGGCAACCGCCACAACCACGACAACCTCCCCGTCCTCCTCGCCGGCAACGGAGGGGGAACCCTCAACCCCGGCCGCCACGTGAAGGCCGGCGCCGTGCCCATGACCAACATGTTCCTCGGCATGCTCGACCGCTTCGGCGTGCCGCCGCTGGATCGATTCGGCGACTCGACGGGCCGGTTCGACTCGATCTGATTGATGCATCTGGGGATGAGCGGTGAACCGGGCACGATTTCAGGCCCTCGCCGACGAGCGGATCGTCGACGCGGAAGCCTTCATCCTGGCAGGCCGGTGGTCCGGGGCCTATTATCTCGCCGGTTACGCCGTGGAATGTGGGCTGAAAGCCTGCATCGCCAAGTTGACCAATGCTGAGGATTTCCCCGACAAGAATTTCGTGTTGAGTTGCCATACCCACGTCATTGAAGATCTAGTTCGGCTCGCTGGCCTGAAAGACCAACGAGACATCGATGCGGCCGCGAATCCGGCGATCGGTCGCAGTTGGACGATCGTCAAGAATTGGGGCGAGAAGGCCCGGTATCAATCGTGGAGCGAAGACGAGGCGAGAAAGCTTGTCATCGCCGTGTCCGATCCCGCGAATGGAGTAATGACATGGATCAAGGCCCGTTGGTGATGGAGGAGATCGACGCGGGCGCCGAACTGGTCCGCGAGTTCGATCGTTACAGGCCCGTCAAAGCCGCCTTCTGGTTGAAGATCAGCGATGAAAATCAGCGATATCTTTATATTTCCTCGGACCAGATTGATGACACCAACTTCGATATCGCTTATGGAGAGGTTCTGCGCCTCACCGGCACGATCCGGTCCCCCTACCTCGATCCCTTCCGCGTCAAGGTCATCGGCGGTGACGATCCGCTGACCTTGGCCGCCGTGCAGGTCAATCGGCTCTTCCCGGGTCCGATGGCAAGCCGCTTCGGCAGCAAGTTATTCGGCGGAGTTTTTGTCGATGATGGGTATATCTACCAGTTGCCGCTTTCCGTCAACGGCGACTGATCTCACCGGATCGCTCGCACGACCTCGGCGAGCTTCGATCTCGTCGGGGTCTGCCAGAGGTGCTGGCCGGGGCGGGCGGGTTTGCCCGCGGATTTAGGCGTCCGGTCGTCGAGGATGGGGCCGAGCTTGGCCAGGCGGATCAGGTCGGCGGGCTTGAGGGCGGGCTCGGTGGCCTTGAGGACGATGGCGGCGGCGGCGACGAAGGCGGCGGCATTGGAGGAGCCGGCGGAGACGAAGCCGTCGGTGAAGTCGGCCCGGGAGTCTTCGAGGATCGCGTCAGGCTTGGTCCGGCCGTCGAGGGTGGGGCCGCTGGAGGAGGCGGGGCCGGCGTCGCCGATCGTGAGGACGCCCGGGGCGTCGGCGGGCGGGTAGATCTCGCCGGTGTTGGAGGCGTCGAAGAGGGTGACGGCCTCCTGGAGCATGCTCCCGCCGGGCGGGACGTAGGTGTCCCGGGCGGCGGTGACGAGGATCCGCAGCCGGTCGCCGCGGCCGAAGGCCCCTCGCTTGGACCGGACGCGGATCTTGTAGCCATACTCGGCGTCGGCCCGGACCGTGGGGCTCCGGGGGAGGTCGGCCAGGACCACCCGCTCGCGGGGGTTCCGGGTCTCGTCGGGGCCGAGGTCGTTGTCGGGCAAGCCTTGCGTCAGGGTCGAGGAACCGACGAGCCGCCCGGCCCAATCCTCGACGTAAAGGTCGAGGTCTTTCCGGGTTCCGGCGTCCTCCTGCTCTCGGTAGTCGTTCCAGGTCAGGGTGACGGTCACGGTGTTCTCGTCCACCCGGTTGCGAAACCGGATCGCGGCCACGTCCGCCTTATCCCTCAATTTGAGGTAGCCGTCCGACAGGACGTGGATCGGCGCGTTGAAAACCTTGCCGCCGTAGTTCCCGGCGGCGTTGATCCAGAGGATCCCCCGGCCCACCGCCTCGGCGACGATCCGATCGACCGGCCCTCGGCCATCGCCGTTGCCGCCGCCCTCGAACGAGCCGCTGAAGAGGATGACCTGGACCCCCTGCTCGATCGCGTACCGGACCGCCCGGCGGAGCATCGTCGGCCCGTTGGCGTTGAGCAGGAAAAACTTGGGCCCGCCCGGCGGCGAGCCCGCCACCGCCCAGATCATCTGGGCCATGTCCCGCCCGTGGCGGTTGCCCGGCTCGAACGCCTTGCGGTACTCGGGGTCGCCCAGGTCATTCCGGCGGACGAACCCGGCGTCGTAATCCTCGACAACCTCGGCGCTCGCGGGCAGATACCCGCGCCCCGGGATCAAGCCTTCGAACCCGTAATCGAGGACGGCCACCCGGATCGACTCGACCCCGATGGCCCCGTCATATTCGGGAGACAGCTTGAGTCGCTCGCGGACCCGCTTCGGG
>JAABUQ010004888.1_pt1 | contig 22188 bp, 20 predicted proteins | sample 5560001 | NCBI WGS metagenome assembly JAABUQ01 (sample SAMN10711888, study PRJNA513371) | rock metagenome | isolation source: Antarctica rocks | place: Antarctica: Victoria Land, Finger Mt nord | collected 2015-12-18 | reverse complement strand
CATGGGGGAGGCCCTCCCTGGTGCTGGCGATCGTGGTTGTGAACCAGTCGATCACGGGGCGGCCTCCCCTTCAAGACAAACTGTCAACCCGGTCGGACCACTTTCGATCCACTCTGCGACAGAGCCCAGGTCTGATCTCAACCAACATAGACAGTTTCTGATCCGGTGCCGGCGACAAGTCATTCTTCGACGGGCCCTCCGCCTTACAGGTGCGGGCTCCGCTCATTGACGGCATGGCCGAGGCCCCGGCGGCTTCCGACACAACCTGCTTAACCCTCACCGCAAACACCTCCTGATCGGGGCCGTCGGCACGATCGTCCCGCTCCGGATCGGCATCAAGGCGTTCCGGCGGATGGAATTCTGAGGGCCGCGAACCCGGCCGGCCCGGCCGTGTCCGGGGTGGTCATGGACACCGAAAACGCCCCGTGGAGATCGGAACGCCCGCTCGACGAGGCGATCGTCCGCCGGGTCCTCCGCGACCAGTTCCCCGGCCTCCCCGCCTCCGACGTGGCCTTCCTCGGCGAGGGGTGGGACAGCCAGGCCTATCTCGTCGATGGCGAGTGGGTCTTCCGGTTCCCGAAGCGTCGCGAGGTCGAGGCCTGGCTGGAGCAGGAGCTGCGCGTCCTCGGCCGGCTCGCCGAGTTTCCCCTGCCCTTCGCGGTCCCGAGGCCGGAGTTCGTCGGCGAGCCGTCGGAGGCCTTCCCGTTCGCCTACGTCGGCTATCGATGGATCGCGGGCGCCCCGTCCCAGATGGCCGACCCGTCGACGATCCGCCGCGAGGCCGCGGCCCGACAGCTCGGCGCCGGCCTGGGGCTCGTCCACTCGATCGGCGAGGCCGAGTGCCGAGGGATGGGGCTCCGGGCCGACCCTTACGACCCGGTTGGCCCGTGGCGAGAGGTCCGTTCGCTCCGCGAGACGATCCTCCCGGCCCTCCCGGACGACCTCCGGGACGCCTGCCTCCCCGACCTCGACGGGACGGCGTTGGCCCCGCCCGGTCCCGTCGCCCCGTGCCTGGTCCACGGCGACCTCGCGGCCGAACACCTCCTGATCGGCGGCGACGGCACGATCTCCGGCCTGATCGACTGGGGCGACGCCTCGATCGGCGACCCGGCCGGCGACTTCGCCTGGTCCCTCGCCTGGCTCGGCCCCGAGTTCGCCCGCGCGGCCCTCGCCGCTTATCCGAGGCCGATCGACCCGGCCTTCCGGGACCGGGTCGTCTTTCACGCCCGTCGGCTCGCGTTGGAGAGCCTGGGATGGCATTTCCTGGATCCCGCGACCCAGTGGCACGACCCGGTTCGATACCTCCGGAATGTCTTCGGATGACCCCGAGCCCGGCGGCTCGCCTTGCAACTTGACTCTCCCTGGCTGGACTTTCAAAGGATTCTGACAGGACAGACGAGGGACGAGCCGCCGCCGAAATCACCGTCGCATTGCGAGATTGCGCCGCGGCGGGCCGGGTCCGTCGCGGCGCGAGGTTAGACGGTTTGGCCGGCATGTCCATGCCCATGTCGACGCGGGCATGCCACCCCGCCTCGGATCCGTTAATATGTGGTGACGCCGTGGAACGATCCGGCCTGCGAGGCCAGGTGGACCAGTCGCCCCTTGGAGTAGAAGTAGGACTCCAGCGTGTGGGCGCCCGTCCCGATTGGCACGATCGGCGCGACCCTCATCGTAACAGTCACCCCGTTCGGGGCGGGCACGGCCGAGATGATGCGACCCCGCCATCCATAGATTGTCAATCCGAGCTCCTCGGGAATCCACCGGAAATGCTCGACCCGGTGGGCCGGCACGTAGTCCAGCCGGGACAGTTGGTCGGCGATCCGCTCCTGGACCGCCAATTCCTCACCCTCTGCGTTCGGGTCAGCCTTCACCGAGAGACCCCGGTAGCGGGCGGCCTTCTTCCGCTCCATCGCGAGCTGGATCGCGAGCGCCTTTGTGGTGGCCGGGGTATCCTTGCTCGCGTAGACAGGACGCGCCGCGCCGGCCTGCCGCCGCCCCCTCGGTGCGGCCTCGGACGTCGGCGCCACGGACGTCAGCGCCACGGCGATCAGGGCCGCGATCAGCGTGGCAAGCATCAGCTTTCGCATGGGTTTTTCCTCCGTTCGGGTCCGGGGTCAGGGGGACAAGATCTGGAAATTGTTGTTGTCGATCTTCTTGTAACGGAAATGGAACGTCTCGGGGAAGTGGATCTCGCGGGTCCCCGAGCAGCCGGTGGGCAGCGTGACGCCGAGGTACTGATCGATCTCGTCGACGATCGAGCCGTCGGCGAACGCCCGATAGCCGGCGCCGTCAATCAGGCCCTTCATGTCCGTGATCGTGTCACGGCGACCAGACGGGCTCGCCTTGCTGTTTCCCCCGATCCGGCTATACTTTCAAAGGGTTCTGACAGGACAGACGAGGACGAGCCGCGAGGGGAAGGACGGGACGAGGATGACCGCTCCGATCCGGTTGGGGGCCGTCAGCTATCTGAACGCGAAGCCGCTCTACCACCGGCTGGCGGAGTACGCGCCGGGGGTCTCGCTGACGATGGACGTGCCGAGCCGGCTGGCCGACCGGCTGGCGGCCGGCGAGCTGGACGTGGCCCTGATCCCGTCGGTCGAGTACCTTCGCGGGGCCGCGTCGGGGTATGAGATCCTGCCGGGGTTCGCGATCGCGGCGCGGGGGGCGGTCCGGAGCGTCAAGCTGTTCAGCCGGGTCCCGTTCGGCCGGGTCGAGCGGCTGGCGATGGACGTCGGGTCGCGGACGAGCCAGGCATTGACCCTGATCTGGCTCGACGCCGCCCACGGGGTCCGGCCCGGCCAGGTCGAGCCCCTGCCGATGGGCGTCCCGGCGCTGGAGAGCACGGCCGACGCGGTGCTCGTGATCGGCGACCGCGCGATGAAGGTGCCGGATGCCCCGTTCCACGCCGTCGTCGACCTGGCCGAGGCGTGGAGGGGGCTGACGGGCCTGCCGTTCGTCTTCGCCCTCTGGGTCGCCCGCGCCGGGGTCGACCTCGGCGACCTGCCCGACACGCTGGGGCGTTGCAAGGCCGAGGGGCTCGCCCGCGCGGGGGACCTCGCGGCGACCTACGGGCCGAGGCTCGGCCTCGACGTCGCGACCTGCTACGATTACCTGACCCGAGTCCTGAGCTACGACCTGGGCGAGCCCGAGCTGGCGGGCCTCCGGCGGTTCGCCGGGATGGCCGCGCGGCTGGGGCTGGCCCCCGAGGGAGCTGACCTTGTCTTCCACCGTCGCCGCGATCTTGCAGCGCGCCGTTGAGGGGCACCGGCTGACGGCCGACGACGGGGTCGCCCTCCTGAAGTCGCACGACCTGATCGCCATCGGCCGCGCCGCCGACCTCGTCTGCAAGCGGCTCCACCCCGAGCCGTTCCGGACGTATAACATCGACCGGAACATCAACTACACCAACGTCTGCGCCGCGATCTGCGACTTCTGCGCCTTCTACCGGAAGGTCGGCGCGACCGACGCCTACGTCCTCGACCGCCGGGTCCTCCTCGACAAGGTCGGCGAGACCGTCGCCCTCGGCGGCGACCAGATCCTGATGCAGGGCGGGCTCCACCCCGACCTGCCGTTCGACTGGTACGAGGACCTGCTCCGCGACATCAAGGCCCATTACCCGTCGGTGAACATCCACGGGTTCAGCCCGCCCGAGATCCACTTCTTCGCCAGGAAGTTCAAGATGCCCCTGGAGACGGTGCTGAGCCGGCTCCGGGACGCCGGGCTCGGCAGCCTCCCGGGCGGCGGGGGTGAGATCCTCGTCGACCGCGTCCGCAAGGCGATGACCAGGGGGAAGGTGCTCACGGACGACTGGATCAACGTCCATCGGGTCTGGCACGGGCTGGGCGGCGTGTCGACGGCCACGATGATGTTCGGCCACATCGAGACCCTGGAGGAGCGGGTCGAGCATCTCGACCGGGTCCGCAGCCTCCAGGACGAGACCGGCGGCCTCACCGCGTTCATCGCCTGGACCTTCCAGCCCGAGCACACCGAGATGGCCGACGTCCCCGCCTCCGGGGCGTTCGAATACCTCAAGACCCAGGCCGTCTCACGGCTCTACCTCGACAACGTGCCCAACATCCAGTCGTCGTGGGTCACGCAGGGCCCGAAGATCGGCCACCTGGCCTTGCACTTCGGCGCCAACGACATGGGCAGCCTGATGATCGAGGAGAACGTCGTCGCCTCGGCCGGGACGGTCTATTACCTCTCGCTCGAACAGATCAAGCGGTCGATCCGCGAGGCCGGCTACATCCCCCGCCAGCGCAACGTCCGCTACGAGTACATCGACGCCGAGCCGGCCGCCGAACTCCTGGCGGTCTGAGGTCCGTCTCTGTAGGGTGAGGACATGGTGAGTCCCTCATCCGGGCGGACCCGGCCCCGCTTCCGGTTCGGCCTCAAGCTCGCGATGGGCATCGTCTTGGCCTGGGCCCTGGCCCTCGCGGGGCTCCGCCTCCTCGTCAAGCCGTATCGCCGCGGGTGGCAGGCCGAACAGGAAGTCCTCGCGGAGATCGGGCGGGGGGGGAATGAGGTCGTCGTTTCGAAGATCACGGTCGGTCCACGCTGGCTCCGGCAGCTCATCGGGCCGGGTCCGCAGGCCTACTTCGATCGGGTCCACTCCCTGTCCGTGTTCGGCCCGGAGTTCAAGCCCTCCGCCTCCCTCCTGGCCCGCCTCAAGCACCTCAATTATGTGATGGTCGACGCCTTCGCCAGGGTGGAAATCGAGGGGCATCCGGACCAGCCGGTCGACGTGAAGTTCTACAGGATGGCCCCCTGACCGATGGCCGCAGACAGGGTCCAGGCCGCGGTTCGGTGACCCCTGCCCCGCGATGGCGAGCTATGCTGTCGAGGAAGACCCACGACATGGATGCCGAGTCGCGACCCGGCCGGAGCCCCGGCCCGCCCCCTGCACGAAGGCGATCGCGTGATCCACGTCGAGCACCTGGTCAAGTCGTTCATGGACTACCGGCGCGGCTGGGTGCCGGCCGTCTCGGATGTGAGCTTCGACTGCGCGCCCGGGGCGATCTTCGGCCTGCTCGGCCCGAACGGGGCGGGCAAGACCACCACGCTCCGGGTCCTGAGCACCGTCCTCCGGCCGACCGGCGGCACCGCGATCGTCGCCGGCCACGACGTCGCGACCGAGCCCGAGCGGGTCCGCGCCAAGATCGGCTTCATGTCGGCCAACACCGGGATCTACGACCGGATGACCGCCTGGGAGCTGGTCGAATACTTCGGCAAGCTCTACGGGATGGCCCCGGATCACCTCCGGGCGCGGATGGAGACGATCTTCGGCTGGCTCCAGATGGACGACTTCCGCGACGTCCTCGGGTCGAAGATGTCGACCGGGATGAAGCAGAAGGTGTCGATCGCGCGGACGATCGTCCACGACCCCCCGGTCCTGATCTTCGACGAGCCGACCTCGGGCCTCGACGTCCTGGTGGCGCGGGTCGTCCTCCGGAAGATCGCCGAGCTGCGCGACCAGGGCAAGACGATCATCTTCTCGACCCACGCGATGCACGAGGTCAGCAAGCTCTGCTCCCGGGTGGCGATCATCCACAAGGGGCGAGTCCAGGCCGAGGGGGAGCCGGCCGCGCTGCTCGATGCCTACGGCCAGCCCGATCTGGAGGAGCTGTTCTTCCATCTGGTCGAGCGGGCGGATGCGGAGATGGTCGCGGGTTGAACGGTGACGGGAGTCTCCGGGATCGGCACAAAAACCGGCTCGGTTGCGACGTGCGGGGCCGGAGCGAGATCATCCCGATTCGCGGTCGTCTCCCACCCAGGACAAGGATCGATGCTGATGCCGTGGATAAACACCGAATTCGTCGAGATCATCACGATCCTCGGAGCCGCGCTGCTCCTCGGGGCCGTCTCGGGTCTCATCGCCGTCTACCTGCTGACGACCCGCTCCGGACGGCTCTCGCTCCGGGCCGTCATGGGGCTCGTCGTCCTCGCGACGCCGCTGTGCGGCCTCATCCGTGCCAGGCCTTCGAGCTGGCAGCCGACGGTCGAGCTGTGGGCCCTGACGGCGGTGGTCGTGGGCCTCCTCGACCTCGCCGCATCCTGCCTCGTGGAGCCCTGGCGGGCGACCCCCCGATTCTCGGATCGATCCCTCCGCCGGCTCAGGGCCTGGCTCGTGCCGGCGATCGTCGCGGCCGTCGTGGGAACCCTCGCGGTCCTGAGGTTGCGATTCGACATACCCCTGAATCCGAAGCTTCAGGCGTCATTCGCGGCCGAGTTGACCCTGGTGTTGCTGGTCCTGACGGGCCTCGACCGGGCCGTTCGCATGGCGATGATCGGCCTGGGACGATGGAGGCGGATGTGGGCCGTGACAAACCTTCCGAAAGCCTGACGTAGCACCCCGATCCCCTCCCCCACCCCCTCGAACTCGGGAATCACACGCGCATGCGATGGGCGAACGTCGGCACGATCTTCCGCCGCGAGGTGCGCGACCAGTTCCGCGACCGGCGGACCCTGTTCATGGTATTCGTGCTGCCGATCCTGCTCTACCCGATCCTGGGGATGGGCATGCTCCAGTTCTTCGTCGCGTTCGAGGAGAAGCCGCGCGAGGTGATCGTCCTCGGCGCGGAGAATCTGCCCGAGGTGCCCGCCCTCCTGAACCCGGCGCGCGACGGGTTCAGCCCCGACCTGACCGAAGGGACGGGGATCGCCGGCAGGCTCCGCGTCAAGGTCGAGCCGGCCGGGAGCGTCTGGGCCGACCCGAGGGCGAGCCGGGTCGGCATCCGCCAGGGGCTGGCCGACGCCGTCCTCGCGATCCCGGCCGACGTGAAGGAGCAGCTCGCCCGGGTCAAGTCGGCCCGGCTGCCGATCGACTTCGTGAGCACCGACGAGCGGAGCCAGCTCACCTACCTCCGCGTCCGCGAGATCCTCACGCGCTGGAACGAGAAGATCGTCCGGGGCCGGCTGGAGCAGGACCACAAGCCGAGCGACTACGTCGAGCCGGTCAAGACGACCGGCACCGACCTGGCCACCCGGGCCGAGGCGGGGAGCAACGTCTGGGCGAAGATCTTCCCGTTCCTGCTCGTGATCATGGCCCTGACCGGGGCCTTCTACCCGAGCGTCGACCTCTGCGCCGGGGAGAAGGAGCGGGGGACGATGGAGACGCTGCTGATCAGCCCGGCGTCGCGGACCGAGATCGTGATCGGCAAGTTCCTCACGGTCGTCCTGGCGAGCATGATGACGGCCTTCCTGAACCTGCTGAGCATGGGGCTGACCGGCCTCGGCCTGGCGCGGCTCATGGCCGGCAGCGGGCTCGAGCCGCCGACGCCGGTCGCGGCGCTCTGGATGGCGCTGGTGCTCGTCCCGCTCTCCGTCTTCTTCAGCGCCGTCTGCCTCGCATTGGCCGTGATGGCCAAGAGCATGAAGGAGGGGCAGTACTACATGACGCCCCTGTACATGGTGAGCCTGCCGCTGATCCTGCTGACGCTCGCGCCGGGGGTCGAGCTGACCCCCTTCTACAGCATGGTGCCGATCACCGGGGTCGGCCTCCTGCTCAAGGCCCTGCTCCTGGGGGACTACGGGGTGGCCTGGCGCTTCTTCATCCCGGTCCTGGTGCCGATGGCGATCTATGGCGTTGTGGCGCTCCGGTGGGCGGTCGACCAGTTCAACCGCGAGGACGTCCTCTTCCGCGAGTCGGAGCGGTTCGACCTCCGGGGCTGGCTCGGCCACATCGTCCGGACCCGGGGCGAGACGCCGACCGGGGGGAACGCCCTGCTCTGCTTCACCCTGATGATCTGCGCCGCCTGGTTCGTGATGCAGGTGATCGGGATCAAGGCCTCGCCGCTGGTCGCGATGGGGGTCGGGCACTTGGTCTTCATCCTCGCGCCTCCGGTCGTGATGGCCCGCATCCTGACCTCGAACCCGGCCCGGACGCTCCGCCTCCGATGGCCCGAGGGCCGCTACCTCTGGCTCGCGGCGGGCCTCGCCCTGGCGCTCAACCCGATGGTCCGCGAGCTGAGCCTCTTCGTCGCGAAGGTCTTCCCGCCGTCGCGACTCGTGGTCGAGCAGGTCGAGCTGATGATGCGGGCGATCCCCAACCTCGGCGTCGGGATCCTGATCTTCGCCTTGATCCCGTCAATCACCGAGGAGTTCGCCTTCCGCGGCTTCATCCTCTCGGGCCTCGAGCGCGGCCACTCGACCCGGACGGCGATCCTGATCTCGGCGGTCCTCTTCGGCTTCCTCCACGTCCTGATGAGCCTGTTCAACCAGCTCTTCGCCTCGGCCCTCCTCGGGATCGTCCTGGGCCTGCTGGCGGTCCGGAGCCGGAGCCTCCTGCCGGGCATCGTCTTCCACTTCGTGAACAACAGCCTGGGGATGGTGACCGAGGCCTGGGTGGTCCGGACCGACAGCCCGGTCGCCGCCTGGCTCTTCCGCGACCCGGCGCGCGGGCTCTACCAGTGGCCGATGATCGCCGTCTCGGCCGTGATCTCGGCCGCGCTGCTGGCCCGGCTGATCCGGCCCGGCCGACCGAAGCCCGTCGACCGATTCCCGGCGGCGCTCCCCGCCGGGGACGCCCTCTCCTGATCGCCTCGCCGCCGGCACTCGCGATTTCCGGGCCGGCCGGCCCCCGGCGGCTTGCGACGCGGGGGGGACCGCCGTTAACCTCTCCCGGGGGACGGGTCGGTCACGACGGGATCGGTCGCGGCGAAAGGGCGGTGGCGGTTGCGGTCCGACTCGTTCACGCTGACCGCCCGCTACGTCTTCCCCGTCGACGGGCCGCCGATCGAGGACGGCTGGATCACGGTGATCGACGGCGCCATCTCGCGGGTCGGCCGGTCGCACGGGGTCCGGCCCGACTACGACCTGGGCAACGTCGCCGTCCTGCCCGGCCTCGTCAACGCCCACACGCACCTGGACTTGCAGCCCGTCCCGGCCGAGGCCGACCGCGAGGACGGCACCGAGGACGAGATCCAGTGGCTCGCCCGGGTGGTCGCCCGGCGACGGGAGACGACCCCCGAGGCGTCGCGGGCGGCCGTGGAGGCGAACGTCGCCGCGAGCCTGGCCGCGGGCACGACCACCGTCGCCGACGTCTCCCCCGCCGGGATGAGCTGGGACGCCCTGGCCGGCTCGCCGGTGCGCGGGGTCGTCTTCGCCGAGGTCATCGGCCTGAGGCGGATGCGGGGGATCGAGACCACCCAGGCGGCCTGGGACTGGATCGCCTCGCTCGGGATCGTCGACGACGAGCCGAGGCGACGGCTCCGGCCGGGCCTCAGCCCCCACGCCCCCTACAGCACCGCCGGCTGGGTCTACGAGCGGGCGACGGCCGGCAAGCTGCCCCTGTCCACCCACCTGGCCGAGATGCCCGAGGAGCTCGCCCTCCTGGAGTCGCGGGCCGGCCCGCTCCGCGACTTCCTCGAACGGATCGGGGCGTGGGACGACGACTGGGAGCCGATCGGGCCGAGCCCGGCCGACTACCTCCGCCAGGGGGAGCTACGCCAGGCCGACTGGCTGGTGGCGCACGGGACGTACCTCCGGCCCGAGGAGTTCTGGGGCCTCCGACCCGGCGGGGCGGCCGACCGTCGGGTCGCCGTCGCCTACTGCCCGCGGACCCACGCCCGGTTCGGCCACGCCCCCCACCCGTTCCGGGAGATGCTCGGGCGCGGGGTGATCGTCTGCCTCGGGACCGACGGCCTGGCGTCGTCGCCGAGCCTCGGGGTGCTCGACGAGGTCCGGTCGCTCCACCGGCTCGACCCCTCGCTCGGCGGCCGGCTCCTGCTGACGATGGCCACCCTGTTCGGGGCCTGGGCCCTCCGGCTCGACGACGTCGTCGGCTCGCTCGCCCCGAGGAAGCGGGCCGACCTCGCGATCGTTGCCCTCCCCGACCGGGCCGACGCCGCTGACCCGCATCGCCTGGTCCTCGAAGGCGACCTCCCCGTGGTCGGGACCATGGTCGACGGCGAGTTCGTCGCCGGCCGATGGGCGAACTCCTGATCGGGGTCAGTCGGGCTTCGCCGACGCCGCCTCGGTGGGCGAGGCCGGCTCGGGCGGGTCGTCGGGGATGAAGGCGTCGGCCTCGTGGCTCGGCTCGTAGATGTCGTGGACCTCGGCCCCGTCGACCTCGTAGCGGAGGACCAGGTAGAGGATCGCCGCGGCCGACCAGAGATAGCTGTAGGTCCAGCCGGCGACGATCGTGGAGACTGTCCCGTTCCAGAACCGGGCGAGCCCCGGCAGGCCGGACGACCCGACCGAGGCGGGTTCGGCGAACCGGAAGCCGACGCCCGGGACGGCGCCCAGGCTGATGCACCAGTCCGCCAGGCCGATCGCCACCGCCATGAAGAGGCCGAACAGGACCGCCCCGACGACGCCGATCGCCGCGGCCAGGGCGACGTAGCCGAGATAGCGGAATGTCCGCTGGTTGACGTACGAGTACGAGCGGCTGACCGCGTCGAAGAAGTCCTCGCCGTCGGCGACGACCGTGGCGACCATCAACGGCCAGGCCGCGACGAGCCCGATCAGGATCACCGCGTCGAGCAGGCCGACGATCAGGGGGACGAACGCCAGCGCCGTGGATGCGGCCGGGACGACCCGGGCGAGGAGCCCGACCCAGGCACCGGCCAGCCCGATCAGCCAGGCGACCAGCAAGGGGGCGAGCGGCGCCGCGATCAGCGAGCCGAACCGGGCGAGGCAGAACCGCAAGGCCGAGAGCACCCCGACCCGCCCCGACGTCGCCACCCGGACGACCGCCACCCGGGCGATCGCCCCGCCGAAGAGGCACCAGACGGCCAGGGCCCACAACCCCGCGAGCGCGGCGTGGACCCGGCCGAGGACGGGGACGTCGCGCCTGAAGAGGACGTCGAACGGCCGGATCAGTTCGACCAGCGGCAAGGTGGCACGGGTGAGGAACGGGTCGCGGCCCTCGATCATCGCGACGGGCAGGGCCGGCTCGACGATCGGGCCTCGGCCGCTCCACGGCTGGCCGGCCCACGGCTCGTCGCCGAAGAGGCGGCCGATCCCGCCCCAGCCGAGCCGGAGCGCCACCAGCCCAAGCCCGGCGAGGATCAGGCAGCGCGGGTCGGTGGCCGCCGCGGCCCCCCGGAACAGGAGCGGCCAGACCGATCGGGGCCGCTCGACGGGCGGGAGGGGAGGGATCGGTTCGTCGGCCATGCGGGGCGGGCTCCTCGTCGAGGGCCCGGCCGGCCATCAACGGCGGCCGGTCGGGGCCGAGGGGGCAGGATAGCCCGACGGGGCCGCCGACGCAACCGCCCGGGATGAATCAGGGGACGACGCAGGTGATCAGGGTCGCCTCGCCGCCGACGGGGACGACCTCGCACGCCCCGGCCGAGGCGGGCAGGAGCAGGGTCTCGCCCAGCCGGAGGTGGAGCGACCGGCCCGGGCCCCGGACCTCGACCTCCCCGCCGAGCGCCAGGAGGATCGTGAATCGGTCGTCGCGGCCGAGCCGGGCCGGGCCGGTCAGGCGATACCGCTCGAGGGCGAAGAACTCGGTCGCCGAGAGCCGCTCGACCGTCCCGCCCGGGATCGGCTCGGCCGTGGTCGGGATCGGGTCGACGGGGCCGGCGTCGAAGTCGGTCGACGCCAGCGCCTGCTCGACGTGGAGCTGGCGGGGGCGGCCGTCGGCCCCGACCCGGTTCCAGTCGAAGACGCGGAAGGTGGCGTCGGACATCTGCTGGATCTCGGCGATCATCACCCCCGCGCCGATCGCGTGGACGACCCCCGCCCGGATCAGGATGCAGTCCCCCGGCCGCGCGGGGAACGCGTGCAGGAGCGGCTCGACCTCTCCGGCGGCGATCGCGCGGGCGAAGTCCTCGCGGGCGACGCCGGCCTTCAGACCGGCGTAGATCAGGCTCCCGGGCTCGGCGTCGACGACGACCCAGGTCTCGGTCTTGCCGTTGTCGTCGGCGAGCAGCCGGCCCCGTTCGTCGTCCGGGTGGACCTGGACCGAGAGGTCCTGGCGGGCGTCGATGTACTTGACCAGCAGCGGGAATTGCCGCAGTCCCGCGGACGACTCGCCGAGGAGGTCGGCCCCCCGGTCGCGGACGAGGTCCCGGAGGCTGGCGCCGGCGAGCGGGCCGTCGGCGACGATCGAGACGTCGTGGCGGTGGTCGGCCAGCTCCCAGCTCTCGGCGTAGTCCGAGCCGTCGCCGATCGGCTTGCCAAGGACGGCCCCGAGCCGACGGCCCCCCCAGATCAGGCGCTTGAGGATCGGCCGGAACCGGAGCGGGGGCAGGACGGCCGGGCCGGTCGCGGGGGCCGGGACGGCCCGGGCTCGGGGGTCGGGGCGGGTCGTCGGGGTCGGCATGGCGCGGACGCTCCTCGGGACGGGTTCTTCCACCCTCGCGGGGCGGACGCGGGCCTGCTCCTCGGTTGTAGCGAGCCTAGGACGCGGCGCGAAGCCCTGGCGGATCGGGTGTGGCCCCTGGTAAACTCGGCGACCGGGAACGCTCCCGCCGGCCGGCCGTCCCCGCGAGGCCTCCGGCGGTGCCGCTCGATGGGCATCGGCCTCGGGACCGGCCGGACCGCCCGCGTCTCCTCCCCCACCCCGCCCGAGCGCCGACCGGAGCGTTCCACCGCCCTCCAGGCCGCGCGCCTTCACCCCCGCAAGACCCGGGAGGAACTCCCTCCATGCCCATCGAGAAAGACCTCTTCGCCGAAGAGTCGTCGATGGTGACGATGAGCTTCGGCGACCACATCGAGGAGCTGAGGATCCGGCTGATCCTCGCGCTGCTCGGCCTGCTCGTCGGCCTGGTCATCACCTTCGTCCCGCCGTTCTACCTCGGCCGCCAGGTGATGCTCCGGATGCAGGAGCCGGCCTCGCTCGCGCTGAAGAAGTTCTACGCCGAGGACGCGGCGCGGCGGGCCGAGGATGCCAAGGACCGGAAGGCCCAGGCCCCGCCCGTCCGGTTCGCCATCCCCGCCGACCAGCTCTTCGCCGAGCTGAAGAAGTTCGCCCCCGACGCCGGGCTCCCCGACCCGGCCGCCCTCGAGGGTCGCGACGTCCAGCTGACCATGACGGCGCTGCAGGAGGACACAATCCGCTCGACGTCGGCGTCCGAGAGCGTCAAGTCGGCCGTCGTCACCCTCGCCCCGCTCGAAGGGATCACGATCTTCTTCATGGTCTGCACGATCACCGGCCTGGTGATCACCAGCCCCTGGGTCTTCTACCAGGTCTGGGCCTTCATCGCCGCCGGGCTCTACCGGCACGAGCGGCACTACGTCCTCAAATTCCTCCCGTTCTCGCTCGGGCTCTTCCTCGGGGGCGTGTTCCTCTGCTTCTTCGCGGTGCTCCCGGTGACGCTGGCCTTCCTGCTCGAGATCAACGTCTGGCTCAACATCGAGCCGAGCCTCCGGCTCTCCGAGTGGATGAGCTTCGCCACCATCCTCCCGCTGGTCTTCGGGATCTGCTTCCAGACCCCGCTGGTGATGCTCTTCCTCGAACGGGTGGGCATCCTCACGGTCGACGACTTCCGCTCGAAGCGCAAGTTCGCCATCCTGATCATGATCACGGCCGCGGCGATCCTCACGCCCGGCCCCGACGTCTTCAGCCAGTGTATGCTCGCCGTGCCGATGATCGGCCTCTACGAGCTGGGCATCCTCATGATCGCCCGCAAGCCCAAGGCCCCGGCGACCGCTTGATCGACGGCGGGAGCCTCGAAGGAGCGGCTGCCGCGAGGGCCCTCGCCTCCCCGCCAGCTCTGGCCCTCGCGACTGCTCCGTGCTCTGTGATTCCTGCTCTGTGCTCCTTCCCTCGTGCCCCCGATCTGCTCACCCGTCGCTCCCCGACCACCGCCCGGACCCCGCCCGGCCATGATCCCACCCCTCGGCACGGTGTTCCTGGTCGGCGCGGGGCCCGGCGACCCCGGCCTGCTCACGGTCCGGGGCCGCGAGGTCCTGGCGACGGCCGACCTGGTCGTCTATGACCTGCTGGCCAACGACCGCCTGCTCGACCTCGCCCCCCCCTCGGCCGAGCGGATCTTCGCCGGCAAGGCCAAGGGGAGGATGACGTTCTCGCAGGAGGAGATCAACCGCCTGCTCGTCGATCACGCCCGACGCGGGCGGCGGGTGGTCCGGCTCAAGGGGGGCGACCCGTTCGTCTTCGGCCGAGGGGCGGAGGAGGCCGAGCACCTGCACGCCTCGGGCATCCCGTTCGTCGTCGTCCCGGGCGTCACCGCCGGGGTCGGCGTGACCGCGCTCGCGGGCCTGCCGGTCACGCACCGGGCCTCCAGCTCGGCCGTCGCCTTCGTCACCGGGCACGGCGACCCCGAGGCCGCACCGGCCGACGCCGAGCACCCCCGGGTCGACTGGGACGCGCTCGCCGCCTTCCCCGGGACCCTGGTCATCTACATGGGCGTCACCCGGCTCGGCGACCTCTGCCGGGCCCTGATCCGCCGGGGCAAGGCCGCCGGGACCCCCGCCGCGATGGTCGAGTCGGGGACCCTGCCCCGCCAGCGGACCGTCGTCGCCACCCTCGCCGACCTCCCCGAGCGGGTGGCCGTCGCCGGGCTCGGCCCGCCCGCCCTGCTCGTCGTCGGCGACGTGGTCTCCCGACGGCCCGCGCTCGACTGGTTCGAGCGGCGTCCCCTGTTCGGCCGGCGGATCGTCGTCACCCGACCGGCCGAAGACTCGGGGCGATCGGTCGCGACCCTGGAAGACCTCGGGGCCGAGGTCCTCGTCGCGCCGACGGTGGCGATCCGGCCGGTCGACGACTTCGCCGCGGTCGACCGCACGCTCGGCCGGCTCGGCGAGTTCGACTGGCTGGTCTTCACCTCGTCGCATGGGGTGGCCCACTTCCTCGACCGCCTGCTCGCGACCGGCCGCGACCTCCGCGCCCTCGGCCGCGTCCGGCTCGCCGCGATCGGGACATCGACGGCGGAGACATTAGCCGGCTACCGACTCCGGGCCGACCTCGTCCCGCCGACGGCCCGGTCCGAGTCGCTGGCCGAGGCGATCCGGTCCGGGCCCGGGGGGGGGCGCGTCCTGCTGGCGCGGGCCGATCGGGGCCGGGCGGCGCTCGTCGAGGGGCTCGCCCCGTTCGCCGAGGTCGAGGACCTGGCGGTCTACCGGAACGTCGACGCCGAGGCCCTCCCCGCCGGGGTCGTCCGTCGGGTCGAGGCCGGCACGGTCGACTGGATCACCGTGACCAGCCCCGCGATCGTCGGCCGCCTGTTCGACCTCCTGCCCGTGGCGGCGCGGCGGCTGGTCGGCCCGTCGATCCGGCTGGCGAGCCTCAGCCCGGTCACGTCCGAGGCGACCCGTAAGCTCGGCTGGCCCGTCGCCGTCGAGGCCGCCGAGGCCACCTGGGACAGCCTCGTCGCCGCGATCGTCCGGGAAGAGGCAGGCCGGTAGACCCGAGGGGCTCACGGGTCGCACCTCGGGACGAACGTCCCTTCCGCCCCGCTCCGCTCCGGGCGACACTGGAGGGCGAGGCCGCGGATCGGGAGCCCGCCCGGGTCGGCCGGCGAGCCGTCACGTCCCCTCGACCCGTCCCAGGAGCCGCCCCGTGTCGCTGGCCTGCCCGTCGTGCGGTCGGACGATCGCGATCCAGGATGCCAAGCCCGGCCGGTTCAAGGTCCCCTGCCCCGACTGCGGCCGGCCGTTCGTGCTCGAGGTCGGCGACGGGCCCGATCCCCCCATGTCGGCCCGGCCGTTCGAGGCGACGAGGGGTCAGGCGTCCGGCGACCCGGTCGAGCCCGCGACGACGCCCGACGCCTGGGCCGTCGCCCGCGAGGTCCTCGGCCGGATCGCCGCGGTGGTCGTCGAGCGGGCCGGCTGGGCCCTGCGGGCGGCGACCCGGCGCGGGGCGACGGCCGGCGGGGCCCTGATCCTCCGCGAGCTGGGCCGGACGTCGCGCGGGTCGGTCGCCCGGGGGCGGCAGCTCCTCATCGGCCGCGACGTCCTGGTCCGGACCCTCGCGGCCGACTGGGGCGGGGCCGACCCGATCTCCCGCGCCAGGTCGTGGCGCGAGGCGCTGATCGCCGGGGATGTCATCCACCCGAACCTGATCCGCCGGGTCGACCTCGCCGAGGACCGGGGCCGCCGGATCGTCGTCGAGGAGGCGGTCGAGGGCCCGCCCCTCGCCACCCTCGCGGCCCGCGACGACTGGCCGGGCGGGGACGCGGCGGTCGTGGCGGTCCTGCACGCGAGCCGGGGCCTGCTCGCCGCCCACGACCAGGGCCTCGCCCACGGGGACCCCTCGGCGGATCACCTCTGGCACGACGAGGGCGGCGTGGTCCGGCTCGCCGGCCTCGGGCTCGGGGACGCGCCGGCAGGCCCGGAAGGTCCCGAGCCCTTGACGCTCTCCGCGATCCGGGACGTCCAGATCCTAGGCCATACGCTCGATACGCTCCGCCAGTCGCGTCAGGCCGGCACCCGCCCCGAGGACGACCGGGCCGCATCGATCGCATCCCGGATGAAGGCCGCCGGCACCGCGGACGGCTATCGCGACCTGGCGGAGGCCGTCCGGTCGATCGAGGAGGCCCTCAAAATCCCGCCCGGCGCCTTCCTCCCGAGGGACGAGGAGGCCGATCGCCTGGCGACCGCCGCGCGACTCTACGGGGACGCCCCGCTCGCCCCGCTCCGGGCCAGGCTGATGGCCGGGTTCGTGGCCGCCTGCGTCGGGTTCACGCTCCTGTTCGCACGGGCCGGGCATTTCGGCCTGGCGGCGGGCGTGATCGGGCTGGGCGTCATGACGGCGGCGTCCCGGGGCCTGATCCGGGCGGGGCTGGGGGGGCGATCCGACCTGCTCGGCCGGGCGCGCGAGCTGGCCTTCGGGGGGAGGCGGGCCGACTGGCTGACGGTCCTCGCCGTCGGGGCGGTGGCCATCGGGCTGCTGATCGCGCTCGGGTGGGTCGGGGGATGGGCATTCGTGGCGGCGGCGGCGGCCGTCTTCGCCGTCGGATTCTCGGCCGCCCTCGACGCCCCGATCGACCGCGACCGATCGTTCCCGATCGCCGACGCCCGCGACTTGCTCGGCCGGATGCGTGCCCGGGGCGTCTCCGAGGTCGCCCTCCGCGAGTTCGCCCGCAAGCACGGCGGTCCGCGGTGGGAGCCGATGTTCGAGGCCCTCTTCGGCCTGGAGGAGGCCCGACGCGCCCGGGACGCCTGGCGGCCGTCGCCGCCGGGCCGGAGCCGGGCGGCCCACGTCCGGGGGGCGATCCTCGACTGGCTCGACGCCCGGCTCGCCGACCGGCGGGAGTCCCGGGCCCGGGCCCGGGTCGAGGCGATCGAGGAGGCGGCCCTCGTGGCCTCGAAGGTCAACGAGATGACCGCCCGGCGGAGGTCGCGGCGGGTCGCCGAGGCGCTGGTCGTGGTCGGGCGCGAGGTCCGAGCCGCCTCGATCGCCGCGGCCGTCCCGCCCCGGGCGGACACGATCCGCGTCGTGCCGAGGCCGATCCCCGACCTGATCCGGGAGGCGGTCGAGACGCCCGACCGGCTCCTGACCTCGACCTGGAGCGACGACCGCGAGGAAACCCGGCGGGGGCCGAACCCGCTCCTCGCCATCCTCGCCGCGGCGACGGGCCCCCGGGCCCGGTTCCTCGCGGGGGGGCTGCTGATCGCCGGGTTCCTGCTCTGGGCGGACCAGGTCGGGGTGATCTCGTCGCGCGAGATCCGCGAGCGGGCCGGGCGCGCGATCGCCGACCGCGACGTGAACCCGCTCCAGGACGTCAAGGTCGACCTCGGCCTGGCCCGCGGGGCGGCCGAGTCGCTGGTCCTGCCCGGCATCCCGCCCGCCCTGACCCGGCCCGTCTCGGGCCCCGGCGTCGGCGCGGCGGGCCTGATCCTGCTGGCCTCGGCGTTCGTCCCCGGCTCGCGGATCGCGGCGTTCGCGATCCTCGGCGCGGCGATCGCCTGGGCCGGTCCGAGGCTGGGGCTCGCCGGACTCGGCCCGGTCCCCGCCGAGGGGGTCGCCTCGGCCGTCGGCCTGATCCTCCTCGCCGTCGGGCTCGCCTTCGGGCGACGCCGGTGAGGCGAGGGTTATTCCGGCATCGGGTCCCGGAGACCCGTCCACGCTACGTCTCTCAGGAAGCCCGGGCGGCCTCGGCGGTGGGGAGGGGACTCGTCTCGTCGGCTGCGGGCCGCTCGGGGCGGATCGCCAGGAGCATGAGGATCAGGGCGCCGGCGATGAGCATGTTGTCGGCGAAGTTGAAGATCGCGCAGCGGAACCCGATCGGCTCGACGTGGAAGAAGACGAAGTCGCGGACGTGGCCGAGCGCCAGGCGGTCGTAGCAGTTGCCGACGGCGCCGGCCATGATCAGCGCCAGCGCGATCGTCAGCCGGAGGTCGGTCGCGGCCTTGCGGACGAACAGCCAGTAGACGATCGCCGCGCCGGCGACGACCGAGAGGGCGGCGAAGACCTGGCTCGAATGCGCCCAGTCCCGGCCGAAGCCCCAGAGGGCGCCGGGGTTGTAGCTCGTCTGGAGATCGAGGACGTCGGGGATGATCGTCCGGTGCGCGGCGGGGTCGGGCTCGCCGATCCAGGAGAAGACCGCGGCCTTGGTCGCGAGGTCGAACCCCGCGCCGCCGAGGGCGATGGCCCAGAAGAGGACGACCCGGCCCGTCGTCACCGGAGGGTCGCTCATCCGCGCTTCTCCAGCTCGCGGGCGCACTCGATGCAGTGCCGGGTGTAGGGGATCGCCTGGAGCCTCGGCTTGGCGATCGGCTCGCCGCACTCCTCGCAGGCCCCGAACGTCCCGGCGTTGATCCGCGAGAGGGCGTCGGCGATCTGGTCGAGCGTCCCCTGCTCGTTCTCGATCAGGCTCAGGGTGAATTCCTGGTCGTAGTTCTCGGTGCCGACGTCGGCCATGTGGAGCGGCACGTTCGAGAGGTTCCCCGACGAGTCGGGCTTGCGGAGGGCCTCGTCGGTCATCTGGTCGAGGTCCCCCTTGAGCCGGGACCGGAGCCCCAGGAGCATCTCGCGGAAGGACTCCATCTCACCCGGCTTCATCGCAGTGGCCATTGCTGTCCCACCCCGTTCGAGATCGGTCCGGGCGTCGTGTCGAGTCGTCTGTCCATCGGCCGGCGAGGTCGGGGCGGGACGCAGGTCGGATCGGCCGAGTTGGCGGTCGCGGGCATGCTAGGCGGCCCGCATCCCCCTGTCAATCCGTCCCGCGCGCGTCCGCGTCGCCGACCCGCCCTCGCGGGCCGAAATTGAGGATTCCAGCCTAACCGCTCTCCCGACCGGCGTACCACCCCGAATCGTCATAATCCGTTGCCTTGTCCCGGCCGTATGCGGCTTCGGGGTTGGACGAGGCGACGCCCCGGGGTAGCCTTCCGGTGATCGGAGTCCCCCATCCTCCCGGGACGGCCCAACGATGAGCAGCAGCGCGAGCAAGACCATCTTCCTCACCGGCGCGACGGGCCTGGTCGGGAGCCACGTCGCCGAGGAGGCCCGGCGGCGGGGCCACGCGGTCCGGGCCCTGGTCCGGTCGTCGAGCGACACGACCTTCCTGGACACCCTCGGCGTCGAGAAGGTCCCCGGCGACCTCGAGGACGCGGAGGCCCTCCGCCGCGGCGTCGCCGGGGCCGACTGGGTGATCAACTCGGCCGCGAAGGTGGGCGACTGGGGGCCGCTCGAGGAGTTCCGCAGGCTCAACGTCGGGGCCCTCCGGCTCCTCCTCGACGCCGCCGGCGAGGCGAAGGTCGAGCGGTTCGTCCACGTCAGCAGCCTGGGCGTGTACGAGGGGCGGGACCACCACGGGACCGACGAGACCGTGCCGACCGCCGCCCAGGCCCTCGACGGCTACACCCGCTCGAAGGTCGAGGCCGAGGCGCTCGCGCTCTCCTATGTCAAGGACCGGGGGCTGCCGCTGACCGTGGTCCGCCCCGGGTTCATCTACGGCGAGCGCGACCGGACGGTCCTGCCCAAGCTGCTGGCCTCGCTCCGGTCGGGGGTCTTCCGCTACTTCGGCTCGGGCGAGCAGGCCCTGAACTGCATCTACGCGAAGAACCTCGTGCACGCGATCTTCCTCGCCGCGGAGTCGCCCCGGTCGGTGGGCGAGGTGTTCAACGTCACCGACGGCCGGCGGGTCTCGAAGCGCGAGTTCGTCGGCAAGGTCGCCGAGCTGGCCGGGATCAGGCCGCCGTCGCGGACGATCCCGCTCTGGCTCGCCCGGGTCGCCGCGACCCTGATGGAGCGCCGCGCGATCCGCAAGGGGTCGGCCACCCCCCCGCTGGTGAACAAGGCCCGGTACAAGTTCCTCGGGCTGAACCTGGATTTCTCGATCGAGAAGGCACGCCGGCTGCTAGGCTACGAGCCTCCCTATACGACGGAGCAAGGCCTCCAGGCCGCCGTGGCCGACCTGTCGCGGGCCTGAGGGCCGTCCGAGCCTCACACCCCGAGAGGAGCCCGCCCGATGGAATCAATCAAGGGAAGGCGCGTCGCGGTCCTGGTCGAGAAGTTTTATGAGGACCTCGAACTCTGGTATCCGGTCCTCCGGCTCCGCGAGGCGGGGGCCGAGGTGAGGATCGTCGGCCCGAAGGCGGGCGAGAGCTATGCCTCGAAGCACGGCTATCCCGCCAAGGCCGACGTCTCGGCCTCGGACGTCCGGGCGTCCGACTTCGACGCGATCATCGTCCCCGGCGGCTACTCGCCCGACCACATGCGGCGGCACAAGGCCATGGTCGACCTCGTGACCGAGGCCGGCCGCCAGGGCAAGGTCCTCGCCGCCATCTGCCACGGCCCCTGGATGCTCTGCTCCGCGCATTGCCTCAAGGGCAAGAAGGTGACCGGCTTCCACTCGATCCGCGACGACGTCGAGAACGCGGGCGGGGTCTGGGTCGACGAGGCCTGCTGCCGCGACGGCAACCTCGTCACCAGCCGGACCCCCGACGACCTGCCCGCCTTCATGCAGGGGATCTTCGCCGCCCTGGCCGAGGTCCGTGCCGGTTAGAGTTCCCGCAGGACAACGGGGCCGCCTCAGGGGGCCGTTTCTGTCGGCGCGATCAGGACTCGTCCGCCAGGCCGGATCTCGCGGAAGAATCGTTCATAGGCCGGCTCCAGCATGCCCGGCGACCAACGCCGGGACTCGGCGACGGCGCGGCGGCTCTGCTCGGCGTACCAGGCGGGGTCATCCCAGAGGCCGATGATGGTTCGGACCCAAGGATCGACCTCCGCCGCCGTCGGCAGGTCCCGTGTCGCCGGGGTCAGCCGGGGCGGCAGGCCCAGGACCACCCCCGAGTCGCCCAGCGCCTCCGGGATTCCGCCCCGGTCGGAGCCGATCACCGGGACGCCGTTGGCCATCGCCTCGATGGCGACGAGGGGCTGGTTCTCCCACCACAGCGACGGCATGACGCAGATCCGCGTCACACTCCAGAAGTGGCGCGGGTCGGGCGTGTGGCCCATCATGCTGACGTTCCCGTGGGCCCTCAGATCCAGGCCGCAATCGACCAGGGTTCGCTCCTTCCCCCGGCCTTCGACGACGAGCAGGGGGATGTCCGGGCGCCGCCGGCCGAGCTCGTCGGCGACCCTCGCGAAGACGTAGACCCCCTTCTCGAACGACGGGTTGACGAACGTGATGTAGCGCGGGTCGCGGGTCGCGGCGCAAACCCGATCGAAGTCGATGAGGTTCGGCAACGGCATACATTCGAGGCCCAGGGCCCTGCGATAATAACTGGCCGCGAACCGGGAGGGCACGAGCACCGCATCCGAGTCGGCGAACGCCGCCGGGCTGCGGTAATTGAAGTTGTGCAGGGCGAAGACGACCGCGGCGCCGGCGGCCCGGGCGATCTGCCGGAGCCGGGTCGCCAACGCGTCGCCGCCGAAGCTCACGACCACGTCGGGTCGGAACTGGGCCACGAGCCCTTCGAATAATCGGGCAAATGCCAGGGACTCGGACTGGTCGGGCTCGTGCGGGAGCGTCGTCGGACTCCTGTGGAGCACGACCGCCACGCCCCGCGTGTGCATCCGATAATACGCCGGGCCGTCCGCCGCGGGAGCGGGCGCATCCGTCCGACCGTCCCGGCCGCCGCCGGGCTCGACCACAACCCCTTGCTCGGCCAGCCACGCGGCGGGGTCGACGTCCCGGCCCGCATCGAGCACCGTCCCGGTCACGGCCGCGGCGGCGAAGCCGCGCCGGGCGAGGCACTCCATCAGGGAACGGGTCGCGACGCTCGCGCCGTTGGTGGTGTCCTAGGGAAGATGGATTGACGTAACATGGCCTCTGTTCGCATCCTGGGTGATGTAAGCCGACTCCGTATCACCACCCGGGGTGCCTCGTATCGATG
>JAABUQ010004887.1_pt1 | contig 22196 bp, 30 predicted proteins | sample 5560001 | NCBI WGS metagenome assembly JAABUQ01 (sample SAMN10711888, study PRJNA513371) | rock metagenome | isolation source: Antarctica rocks | place: Antarctica: Victoria Land, Finger Mt nord | collected 2015-12-18 | reverse complement strand
GTGGTGGGCCGGGCGGTGGGAGTGGGCCAAGGAGGGGAGAGTGAGGGGTGTGGGGTTGAGGGTTGTTACTGGGGTGGGGAGGCATTCGGATGGGGGAAGGGGGAAGCTAGGGCCGGCGGTTGGGGGGATGTTGGTTAGGGAGGGGTGGCGGGTTGAGGTTGGGAAGGGGGTTGTTGAGGTTCTGGGGAGGGGGAGGCGGTAAGGGGGGTAAGGGGGTTGGGGTTGTGACTGGGGTTGTACGCTGGTGCATGGGCTACCTTCGAGAGGGATCGTGGGTATTGCGATGGGGTTCTATACGACTGGTGCAGGTGGGGGAGATGCATTTGGGTTTCATCACTCGAGCCGTTTTAGGATTATGTTTGGACATCTTCGTTTGGAGAAGAGCCCTTTGGGTACATTTCCATTTGACGAAGATTGGTTATATCCCAGCCGAGATCTGTCTGCGTCGGATTCCATAGATGGGTCTAGATATCCGCATAGATAAGAATAGAGATTCCACTGCTCACGATCACACGGCTCCATTGAATCCGGCGTCCTAATTTCATCACCATTCACCTCATGAAGCAACGGGTCGCAATCTCGCTTTCCGACCCACCTCGCTTCTACAAGCACACATCACCACCCCAACCCACACCCTCGCGCAAACTCACCACCCTCCCCATAAAAATCCCACCCTCCAATACATCAGTAACAAGCATACCCCCCCTATAGTCAAATGTCAGCCCCCCCCCCTTCCTCCGCTCACCATTCTGGGAAACCAAAACCCAAAAAACTCACATCACACAGCACCTCCCCCCCAGTAACAAACCCCGCGGCCTCACTCCCCAAAAACACCACTGCCCCATTCAACTCCTCCGGCCGTCCCAACCGCCCCGTCGGCGTCAGCGCCTCCCACCCCTTCTTCTGCCCCTCAAGCAAAGCTTCCCGGTTCAAGGCCGTGTCCATGTAGCCCGGGGAGATGGTGTTGACGCGGATGCGGTGCGGGGCCCATTCCGAGGCGAGCGAGCGCGCTAGTTGCAGCACCCCGGCTTTGGAGGCGTTGTACGCGGATTGTTGTTGTGGGTCTGTGAGGGTTAGGATCCCCCTTTCCGCCCCGTGGGGCGGGGGAGAATGGGGGGGGGTTTGGCAATGCGAATGGAGGGGGGGGAAAGGGAGCTTACGCAAGACACGGGTGCCGGCGATGGAGGAGAGGAAGATGATGCTGCCGCCTGTTTTGGCGGTGATCATGTGGCGGGCGCAAGCTTGGGAGATGAGGAAGGAGCCGGTTAGGTTTATGTCGATTAGGCGGCGGAAGGGGGCCGTGGGGTAGGTTTCTGCTTTGATGTTCGAGCTGATTGTTGTTCCTTTTGTGAGTGGGTTTGCCTTTCGGGCTTTCTGGCCTGGGTTCCGGGGGTAGAAGGGGGGGAGCTCACTCTACGACTCCGGCCGAGTTGACTACGATGTCGATTGAGCCGAGTTTCTCGACTACCTTGGCTGTTACGTCCGCGATTGCGTGCTCGTCTGTCACATCGACGGCGTAGAATTGAACGGGGATGCCTGTGGTTTGGTGGAGTTCGGCTGCGGCTTGATCTCCCAGATCTTGCTTGACGTCGAGGAGGGCAATGGCTTTTGCTCCTGCTTCCGCGAGGGCTTGGGACATGTTCCAGCCTAGGCCTCTGGCTCCTCTGGGGAGTCGGATGTGTGAGTATGCGGTTGGAAAAGGCGTAGACGTGAAAGGGGAGTGATGGGAAAGCATGTATTTGGGTTTTCAAACAGGAAAAGGTAATGGAAGTAGATAAAGCGCAACGACTCGTATTCATTAAAATAGAATTGATCAAGGCCAAATGACTCCATAAAAAGTCAGGTGACATACCCCGTAACAAGAGCTACCTTGCCCTCAAGCGTAAACATCTTCATAGTCGGGGTCAACCTATTCACTACACTTTGGTCAAACGGAACAGCGCGACGGCTAGCATCTTTTGCTGCAAGAACCTTAGGCGCTGTATGGTTTTGATCAATTTTGAGAACAGTCCGATCTACCTGGTCACTTTTGGATTTCATGTAGGAAGCCACGGGGACCTCTTTTCTGTCTGCCGCTCTGGAAATGCTCGAGGTCGTCATGAAGCGTGTGGGGACAGAGAAACGGTGTGTGAAAGGCAAAATGGCATTGAGCCCCCGAGATCTTGATATCATGGCTGGGGGTCCTTGGATAAGGATTTCTTCGTGCTTAATGGATCAAAGGAGTAGTAGGTCGTCAGGAATATCTAGTGACTTGTTGGCTCTAGTTCGCTTTCTAGATTTGCCGGCTGTACCAATGCATTGCGGCCTCGACAGCTTCTGCGTGTGAAAAGGAGTAGTAGTCATAGCGAATATATGGTACATACTTAGATTGGTACTTTTTAGCTTGGTCAGATTGGTACCTTATTTAGTATGCGCGAAATTGCAAGATTCATGTTGGGAAGGTGTAGTGAAGGTCATTACTTATCACAAAGAGGAGGGTTGGTACCCAGATGGCTTGCTAAGTTTATCAAATCTATCCACAGCATCAAAAACCTATACGCTAGAGATTCAAGTATGGAAAGGCGGTTACTGGCATCTTCAGACACCTTTTCAAACGGCGCTTTGTGGATCACTCTCTACATAGAAAATGGTCAACTCGACCTTCGCCAAAATATTCAACCACGCCTTCCAGACAGCCTTCGGCGCAACCGCGATCCTATCGCCCGGCTGCAACGCCTTCAAGAAATTGAACACCTGCTCCTGAGAACCCTCGTCCCTTCTGCGGCTCCCGGCGCCGAAGGGTGCACGTGCTATGCCCCAAAACATACCATGAGACTCCCACTCCTCCTAAGCATGTTTGTTCCGCGTAATTTCCGTCTGATGATGCAGAGACCCGTTCCTCAAAATCCCAATGTCGAACCACGTCGCACTCCCTTGATAAGTACCTTTGATGTGGGGAACATTCTTGCTGTGGTCACTATATCCTTGGTCACGACTGACAATAGTGAAAGCGATCCTGTGGACGAGTACATTTTCCGGTATGGGTTGGCTGAGTAGGTATACCTGATCTCTACTGTCTTCGGTGAAGACGAGGACCTCGGACCGGAGTGAATGTAGGCATTGAAATCGAGGTTCCCAGTCGTGTTTGGGTTCAATAGGAGCGGCTGCTGGCTCGCAAAGAACTTGCACTACGCCGGCCCAATCATTATTCTTGAATTTGGCGGCCCGAGTGATAGGACTGTGGCCGTCGTCGTCTTTCTCCGTGACCAGATTCTTGTGACCATGGCTGAGAAGTAGCCTCACGTTCCGCGGACGGCCATGGTCAGCGGCACAATGTAGTGCTGTCTTCCCGTCGTTGTCCCGCGTAGCCGGATTCGCACCCTTCTCCAACAATAATTCGGTGATTTTGGAGTGAGATGCGAAGACATGCTGAACGGCTAGAATTAAGGGTGTCTTCCCCTGAGACTGTTTGGCTTCTATGTCTGCTCCGAGCCTTAGCGGAGTTTTGATTGCTTCGGGCCTGACTGATCCTGTGGCTAGGTGCAATGGGAAATCCCTCCAATGACGGTTCTGTGGTTTATTTCAAAGTGCATTGCCTCCGGAAAATTCCACCAGAGACTCAATCACATTAGTGTGGTTCATGGGTGCCGCCTCATGCATTGCTGTGCTACCATTGTCATCTCGATGCAGGAGTACTTCTGGTCCGTCACCCATTGTTTTCATGTATTCAAGAAGCATGTCAACAATATTTTTTCTTCCCTCATGAGCCGCATCCGACAGACTCGAACGACCATACCAATTGTTCTGGCGATTTAATTCCTCCCCAATTCGATCTCCTGACTTGTGGGCCAACAGCATTCTCACAATATCCGGATATCCCCAAAAAGCCCCAGCTGCCAAACAGAATCGTTTGTCTGTGTTCGGGAGATGTGGGATCAACGCCGTTTTCTAATAGCAGCTCGACCAGGTTGCTACGCCCTGTTCTGCAAGCCAAGAAAAGAGGTGTTACGTTACTTGGTGATGGAAATTTTGGGTCTTTGTTCACGCTCCGCATCCACTCCTGTGTCGTTTCCTCAAGGCCAGAATACGTAATCAAGTGTAGAGCTGGCGTGATGGGTTCGGCATCCTTCCCTTGTTCCGCCCATGAGGAACCACGTGCATACTCATGGAAGTCGGTTTCGTGGAGGGCTGGTTGAAGGGCTTGCCCGATACTGGAGACGTTACATCTCTTCTGAAGCATATTCATGGCCTGCTTCTGTATCTCCTTGAATTTTCCCTCACTGCATAGCTTCATGTGCTCTCTCCAATTGCGAACGGCGTAATCGAGGAATGGATATTTGTGTACGCGTTCCTTCCATTCACACATTGACGTGCATGGACCTGACCGTAGATCAGCGAGCTGAAGATACTGGAGGCATATCTTTGCCATCTGATATTGCGCATTGTCGAAATATCGATCCTCAATCTCCGGATTCTCACAGAACTCTCGTATAGACTTGTGTATCTGGATCGTCGTCGTCTTATCATCGATACTCAAAAAGTAACGGGTGGAATCTATGATCTCTCGTATGCTTGGACCAGCATCCTCCTTGAGCACGGCCGGTCTGCTCGGCCGGAGGGAATGTGTTGCCAAAGCATGCTTGACTTCAGCAATGCTAAGGGAATTCCTTGCATAGATTGTCCAGAGGAGTGTTCTCTTTCCAAATTCGCGAGCGTTGGTACTCGGTTGTGCTTCGATTCTGTCGATGACATCCTGGAAGAGTGCTTCTAGTGTGCCTGGTAAGTCCGCTAGGCGAGCGTCCAATTCTTCCGATCCGGTACAAATTTTGAGCCCAGCGATCTGCAATTCAGCACAGATAAAGTTGCAAACAGCAGCCCTGACAACTTTCTCCACAATGTCACTTCTTTGCTCCTGGGTGGCAACCGCACGAACGAGCTCTGATCTATGGAGTATTTCGCGTTCGGCCTGGACCGCAATGCGGTCGAGCCTGGAGCTTACGTAGGATCGTATCTGCTTGTCCTCGGGATGGACATGTAGCTTGATCGCATTCAGTATCTTCCGCGTATCGGCGTAGGTTTCCGTTCACGTCATCCCTGGAGGTTACAAAGGTCCTGAGAGAAGACGACTCTAACCTCTCCAGTTCGGACAACAGGTCGTTGTAACCCGAAGTGTTTTCATCGAGTGCGTCAATGACGAGATAGGAGCGAGGGAAGTCATTAAGAAGGATCCCCAACAATGTTCCGGTATCAACCGGGCCAGATGTGCGGGATCTCAAGTTACCGCTCTCGAGCCTTGAAGTCTTCGAGGTCCTGAGCCTCTCAACGAGACCAGCTCGTGCCTTTGCCTTGGTCGTATCTAGGCGCTGAAGTTGAAGTAGCAGCTGGCGGCCACTGAGCCATTGTCAGGTGCCGTAGCGTGGCCAGTTAAGTCTCTCCACGCGCTAAGCTGTGGACCTCCCTAGACGGCAATAGCTCCGGGTACTTCGAGCTCCCTAAATTTCAAAATCTGAGTGTTGGTGAAATGGAACATGGCCACGCCAAAATCTGACTCGCAAAGAACAGTATTGAAATGTTATCAATCTTACTTCCAACTTGTTACAGACCTAGGTGTATATATGTTCATTACTGCTCTAGATTTTTCTTGGAATCAAATCTGTATGTAACTGTGGACGATTTCTTGAAATATAATATTCCTGGTGGTTCTCATCGGGCGCGCTTAATTTGGCGTGGCCATGTTCCATTTCACCAACCTTCGATCGTCACCTCAAGATCAAACAATTCTCTCCGGAGACCCTACCGGATAGGCTCAGCGTTCACCCACAGTTGTTGGGAGTAGACCAGTATTCCACTTCTCGCATCATGTTGTGTTTAAAGAAATTATGGCTGTTCCGTATAGATACATTTGGAGATACTCCCGACCAGGTGTTGGCACCCAGTCATTTCGAGTATAAAGAAAGCAGGAAACAAAGCATCATGCATATCCACTGAACTCGTGCCACACTTTTGAAAGCTTTGGGCTCTCACAGCGACCAGACTCCCCGATAATTAGATTGTAAGAGGTTGAGCCCGTCCCTGTTTACAGTTCCTGATTTCGGAATATAATTTTCTGAACTTCCCATTCCGTTGTTGTTACTCACCCGAAGGTCCATCATAAATTGTATGGAGACTTTGAGGCTGCTGAAAGGACGGCATACCACCATCTTCAGCCCTAAAATAGACTCGTTCGGCCATGTTGTACCGGATACTTCCACAAGCATCCTTGTGCGAGCCGGAACTGTATTTACTCTCGGCGTGGAAAACGTTCCAGATCTGCGTGCCATCTGGACTTGTGAAAAATCTGTCTCAAGAGGTTGGTGTCATCGTCATTATCGCAATTGGGGTTGGTCTCGGAAGGGAAATGAGATGATTGGAAAGTAAGTTCAGAAATCCATACCCATTATGCCCAGTGCCGTAGTTTCCATTACCCTTTCTCACTATAGGCTCTGGCTCCTTGTGCCGATGGTCCATATTGGTCGGATCGCCACCCTTATAGCTCAACAGACCTAGCACATAATCTGGCGTGTTACAGAAGCCAGCACTAAATGACATGAAGATCCTGTCCTTATGGTACAGCGCTTGCGGTCCCTCCTTGATAGTGCCACCCTGTATCTCCCAGTCATATCTGGAGGTTTCAGGCGTAGCTATCATGCTACGAGTGCCAGTCTCACTGGGGCTCTTCAGAGGCGCGATGCAGATATTTTGGCTGGGGCCACGTGGATCACGAAAAATTGCGGTCATGGAATGGCAAGACCAGATGAAATAGATGCCGTAAGTTGGAATGGTGATGATCGAGCCGTCGATGCCCCACTCGCCTGTCAAATGGCCAAGATAAGAGTAGTCGTCCCAAGGTATGGTCCCGCCATTGAGGACGCAGGGGACGTGGTTATTGTCAGGATTCCCCGGATTTTTGGCTGTGTAATATAAATGCCAAGTGCCGCCAATCTTGTGAATCTCAGGCGCCCAAAAAGGTTTTCGCAGATTTAACGGATATTGTTTTGATGTCCTTGTGTGGGGGCTGCTTCAGGCCGTTGAGAGTAGTCGCCCGGCGTATCTCCATATCACCGTCCTCGGCTGGAGTGGTGAGAAGGTAGTAAAAGCCTTTTGAATCTCCTTTTAGATCTACTCCATCCGTAGAGTAGACCATGAAAGGATCCCCTCCTTTATTGGCTTTAAGAGGATTTGTAAAATTCTTAGCGCTAATAAGATTCAATGCAGCGCTGAGTACAAGGAGCACGGGTAATTTCATCTTGAGTAATACGGTAGTAAATGTGAATGGAGAATGGTTTATTGGGTTGTTGAATGCTCTTGAAACGCATGGTCTCTGGCGCGCAAGATCATTACCAGAATGATCAAGCCGCGTAGCAATCACTATATTTATTCTCCAGCAAATCTGTAGAAGAGAAGATGTCTTTGTGTTAAGGCCGCGCGGGATTTCCCAAAGCACTCAATAGCCAAAAGAAGTAATTCATACGCGATCTCTGGGCAGGAGCCAAGATGTTGGGTTGTGTGGCTATGTAGCTGTACTGGAATTTGGCAGTCTCACCAGTATCAGATGGGCTAATTGAGAACAGTATAAGACACCTGGTATTTGCACACCAGGGCTAGTATTCATACCGACGTAGGATGCACATAGCGCAATCCTTGATGAAGGGAAGGTGTACATCTTCTCCCTCATGCTTGGATGTTGGAGGTCAACAGTTGTAACGGAAACTTCAAACATGCGAGCCACTTAGCTGGCTACGTCGAATCTCTTTGCGTATGGCGAAACGATTGCCTGCGGTCTCCTTCTAAGTCTTGTTGTGCTAAACATCAGAGATATTAATGTTCCTGTCAACATTGCTCGCCGAAGGATCAAAGACATTCGTTGGAGCTACTCAAGGCTATGAAGCACTCGCCTCATAGCTCTGGCGTATTCCATATCACGTTGTTAGTCTCCCTCAACAACAACTCCAGGTGCGCCTCCTCGAAAGTCCGACCGAGGACACAAGCAAGGCGGTGACATCTTCCGAGCTGCTCAGGAAGCCGCATTATGGAAGGAAGGTGGGCCGAATTGTTAGCATTCCCGGCTTCCGGAGATAGCGGGGCAGGATCAAAATTTCTCAGTCGCAACCAGTGACGGTGAGCATCGTGGGGCGTGTTGAGGTCCGGATAAAGAACAAGGCGCAAGGCGTTGCTTTCTCTCAACCGCAATCCTCCCTACATTCTTTTATCTTTGATCCTCACTCGTTCTGAGTATAGACTCAACTTTCAGATTTTGCGCTTCACATTCCACCTTGACCCAAGCACCTCAACGCTTTCACTTCGTCACTTCCTACATTCAAGCAGTGAGCCCGGCACACTCTCCTTGGAGTATGCTATCTGATAGGAAATGACCAGTGCCTCCCATCGTCACCTGCGTGCGGCACGCTCAAGGGTATCTTCCATTCAAACCCTTTCACCGCGCTCGCTGACCCTTCCAGCGTCCACAACCTCTCAGTTGCGAACCACAAAATCCACGACCCCGATCTCACCCCATTTGGCAAGGAACAATGTCGAACACTCTGCAAGGCTTTCCCCTACAAATTCGTCGAGCTGCTCGTCTGCTCTCCGCTGCGTCGAACAATCTACACCACCCTCCTTGGTTTCAAGCCCGAGATCGAACGAGGCGTAAAGGTCATCGCCCTTCCCGAGACTCAAGAGACGGCTGATGTACCATGTGACACTGGCTCGGATTTGTCTGTGCTGAAGAAAGAGATGGAGGGCAAACCGGTGGACTTGAGCCTAGTGATGGAGGGCTGGAATAGCAAGACTGGTCGCTGGGCTCCCACTTCTGATGCCATTGAGATACGAGCCCGCGAGGCGAGGCAGTGGCTGAAGGCTAGACCGGAGAAAGAGATCGTCTTGGTCACACACGGCGGTTTCTTGCACTATCTCACTGAGGAGTGGACGGACTACAATAAGGTGATGGGTAGGTCGTCCTGGATGTTACCAGCGATGTGCCGAAGCTGAGACATGATTGCAGGTACCGGTTGGGCCAATGTAGAATTTCGCTCCTATGCCTTTGCAGATGAGGAAGGCGACAATGCCACAATCGTTGAGACTGCTCATTCAAAAGAATTGAGGCGCGGAACCCAGAAGCCGCTGACTGGGGCGGAACAAATGGAATGGAACGAGACCGCGAAGAAGACGTGGGACGAGAAGAAAGCTCCTGCGATAGAAGCAAACGTCTGAAGTCGAGGCCATCGTGAGTATAGAGGTCAATGGTCTTACGCAATGACAGACGCACGAGAATAGAGACTGGAATGGGGTCTTCTGAACGTGCCGTTGCCCTTTTGAAGGCTTGCATTGGGGGTTAGTAGTCCAAGGTGTTGCTAGAAAACGAGACGCATGCTCTAGAAATAGATAGACAGACTTCGGATCATGCCTACAGGAAAGAGCGGTCTCCAGCAGCCAGGTATGGCAGGATGCATCCTATCAACCATCCAATTCTTATCATTTGGCTGGAGTACCTATTGTCCTCGTCATCAGATTTGCAGCCGAAGCTTTAAGGAGCAAGGAAGCTGATCGACAAGGCTACAACCCCGCATGGCATGGACGTTGTGGGGAGCATATCTAGGGTGATTGAGCAACCAATGCCAAGCCGTATCCTTATCACTCTCTGCATAGCAGGAAAAGCCCATGGCTTTCCGCTCCCTATGTGAGTGGTGGGTCATTGCGGAACGGACTTTAAATCTGCGAATTGCTGCGTTCTTTGCGGTGTGGTGCATCGGTACCTTAGTGCTGGGTCGTGGCGTTGTGGGAGTGTAGATAAATGCCTGGCCAAGTCCCAGGAAATCTGATTCTCTTCAGCCAGCCCTCCTAAAGTCCCGGGCAAGGCATGCTATTGAAATCTTCTTGCACTGACTGCATCCGACATGGCGAGCTCAGAAGCTCAGAAGGCCGAACAGCCAGTCGAAGTCGTCGTAGAACGCTACATTAGCAAAGGCATCGGTGGTCGAGGAAACCTGCTGGACGCAGGCTTCACATGGCGCTTCCCTCAATTCTTCGAGTTTGTATATTAGCTGGGCTTCTCAAGCCGCCAGGTCTCTGATCACTAGCAACCAGTCCAAAGGACTATTCTCGCCGTGGTGTACAGTCTTACTGCTGTCCTCTTAATTGCAGTTTAGATTGCTGTGGAATCGAGAACGCGTGGGACGACTCGTGGAGATGACGTTCGCCCTGCTTGTCGACATGATCGTCGTCCTCATTCCTGTTTTATTAAAAGCCTTCTTATCAAGTAGTATCCCGTCGTCTAAGGTCACCAATTCCCAATGTTGAAACAATCTGAGTACCAGAACTCATAGTATGCACACTAGGGTGCAACACTGCGGGCCCCAAATTGCCAGATGGAGCCCCAGATGCCCCAGACATAGAGTCCTCTAAGATACCCGAGTCCTTGATAGCCAACAAATCTGCTCTTTTGGCCAGCACCATTTCCCAGAATGTGCTACTCGTCTCTGTCTGTTCCCTTCCTTGCCGAATCGCCCCCATCGCCCCCAAAAGCTCGTTGCAAGTCGAGAGGCTACATTCAATCTTCCCTTGCTTCTGGTAACACCCCACCAGAGTCCATAACGCGTCCCATCTGTCCGGGTGATCGCCGGTGAATGTTGCCGTTTTGTATTTGGCTGGCCTAGAGATATCCAGGAGGGAGGTTTCTGCTTCGTGATATCTCTTCTGCTGGATGAGGATTTTGGAGTGATGATTCTTGTGGCTCAAGACGCCTAGATGATGGTCTCCGAGATGACGGGCGGCCACAGGTAATAGAGAGCTGAGCAGCTTTTCGGCTTCGTCGACATCTCCCATCGCAGCTTTGATACGGCCGAGAGTCCCCTGCGCCATCCAAGTGTGCGGCTGTCTGTCGCCCAGCTGTTCTTTGAGCTGCTCAACAACAAAGTTTGCATGCCTGTATGCAGTCTCAAGGTACGTTCGACCAAGCTCCTTGTCTAATTCCATGTGCACTATGCCAAGTTCTTTGTATGTAATGGCTAATTCCTCCATTGCGATGAGGGTTCCCTTGTCCCTTTCTCCTAAGCACTTTCTCATTCCTAGCACGGCTGTTTCTTGATGCTGCCTAGCAGCTTCAAACCGGAAACAAGCTCGCAGTGTTATACCCAGCTGCTCCAGAACATGATATGTTGCTATGTCTGTGTCTGGGAGCTGAGTCCTCATTCCATCAATAGCTTTGGTGAGTAGCTCAATAGATTCGGCAAATCGACCTTGCTGCCGGCGACTTTCACCAAGTCCTCCCATGAGTCTAAGCGTTCGAGGATGATCCGGGCCCAGAAACTTCAGGTTGCTGTGAAACACCTGCTCCTGGATATATGCTGCTTCGTTGACTCGACACTGCTGGCATAGACAGTCAGACAACGCGAGCGTAACTTTTTCCGTTCTGGGATGATTTGGGCCTAGGAATTTGCGGTTGAAGTCCATCACAGTCCTTAGACAAGTCTCAGTCTCCACAATTTGACCACACTCGTGGTACACTAAGGCAGACTTTGCGATGAACATTGCTCTCCAAGGACTGATGCGTGACTCAAGTGCTGGCCAGAGTCTGTTACGCTTACACCGGTTGCTCGCATATTCTTGTTCAATTTTCCGCTGGAGTTTGCCCACCGAAATAATATGAGGGAGTAATTTTCTGGCGAGATCTCCGTGGGAATCGACCGACTCATTCAGTGGCGGGAGCAAGATACACCGCGAGAGGGTGTGGAGCGCCGCTTCGCACCAGACTGCTTGACCTCGGACACCCATTTGTGGTCTTTCTCGAACCCAAATGTGGACCAAAGGATGCATCGAGTAGCTGTCGAAACCTTCGTAATAGGTAACCAATGACAATTGGGTGAGAAGATACAAAGCTTCGCGGAGTCGGAGATCACAGTCGTCAGAGGAAGTGGACAGCTCTGCGTCTCGAAGGAATGTTGGCAAAATTACGGGGTTTTGATTTTCGAACTGTAATTTCGAAACTGAATCGATCATACTCTGAAGATGGTTCAGCCATGAGGTAAGCTGCCACGCATGGTTGAGAGAATTCGTTCTTTGTTTGCTGATGTGCTGTGCCCCTTGAGCGTCAGCCTCCCGCTGTTTCCTCGGATGTTTGATAGCTGCGGTTAGAATGTGGAAAGATATGTGTTCATGATGAAGAAAAGAGAAGAGCTTAAGAAGTTGTACTGCATCTCTGTATCTCCGCGACTTCATAGCTTCCAGACCCCGGAAAACAATCTCATAGCTTGCATAGATCTTCATGTATCCAGCATCATCGTCATCCTGGCCGGTCGTACGTTGGCTTTGACGGATCATCTGCCAACTTTGTTCGTAATAAGGAATATAGTTGTGCAGCTTACAGTATTTCGCTTTGATTGCGTTGCCTGCGTGGACGAGAGCAAGGGGTAAGGCTCCCAATTTTTTTGTGATTGCTGACACTAATTGCATTACTGTAGGCGTCCGAGGTTCGTGGTTGTCAGCTGCTCTCAGGAGTAGCTCACTAGCCTCATCATCGTCTAGCCGGTCGAAGTGGTAGGAACGCTGACCGATTGTTCCATGCATCTTGACAGATGGATTTCGTGTGGTTATGAGCGTCAAGCCATGCTCACCATCTGGGAAGTATCTTTCGATCTCCAAATTGATATCGTCGGCATTGTCAATAAGTAGTAGCCAAGGTCGATCACTACTCGACAGCCAGCTTTTCGCTGCGCGTTCATTTGGGTCGGTCCCACAAGCTTTGGCGATCGATATAAAACTTTGTTGAGCATTTCCTGTCGAGCTGGCATCAACAGTGAACACGCCCCAGAATCTGAACAATTTAGAAACGCCGGCAAATTGCTAGACTTTTAGGAATTACCGTTGCTTATTGTCCGAAGCGAATTTGCAACAGAATTGAGTCTTGCCAGAACCCCCAAGGCCAAATACGACGAAACGTTTGGGCGTAGGAATGTCCTCGACCAAAGACTGTGAAGAATCGAATGCTTGCTTGAGCCTGTCCAAGTAGCCTTTCCTGCCGGTGTAAATACTAGAGACAGTCCTTGGTGTGTCGAAATGCTTGTTCAGACGAAGTGCTGATGCAACTGCTGTTGCAGATTGAAAAGATTCCTGCGATGATATTAATTTTTGCACGACTTGACAGGCATGTTAGTCACCTACGGTTTCAGTCTCAGTCAGGGGAAGCCTCGACTGTAGAGACGCTATTTGCTTGTGTAATCGAAATCCGAAGTTTTGAGCGTCTTTAGATCCTCTCTGTGTGTACATCCTGTGACGCGTTAGATTGTAATACACTCTTGAAAGTCAATGACTAACAAGTTGAGCAGTGTCAGCGAGAGGTTCAAGCTTTCACGGTGGACTGAGAGCTTCAGCCGAATCTCGTTGAGCTCGCCGTCCTTGGTCTGCTTCCTCAAATGCTTTTTGATCCCGTCCCGCCGTCCAGTCACTTTGACCCCACTCTTTCCCATTATTTTATCTAGCACTTATTGCAACCTTTCGACCGTTTCCGAGCAGGCCTTCAAGGATTTGACAGTTATTTGCCAAATTTCCAGATCCTGAGGCGGAGGTTCCGAATGACCAGAGGTATAATACATGCCGGTCTCCGCTCTGTGTAAATGCTCTATCGATTTGTTGAGCGATTCCAGATCTTCGATCCCGTGCAACAAGGACCCGATTTCCCCTTCAAACGAGGCCCCTGATTCATAGACGTCTTTCAAGTATTTGCCAAGTAGAAGACTCATCTGAATCAATGAACCAACACCAACGACGATGGAAAATGGGTCCATGGCGGAGTGCAATTGTAATGTAAATGAGGTGTTGCGAGATGATTTGGGGGCACTTAGATCTTTATCATTCTCGTTGCCGTGTTTCACGAATGAAAGTCTGTCGAAGTTCTGGGTTGTAGCATAAAGGTAGCGCGGCCATGGGATAGCTAGAGCCGAGGGTCCGAGGTCGAGTCTGTACGCAACGATGAGAACGCTGGGGCACAGATCAGTAATATGCAGATGAACGAATTGACATTAGATTGACTGTGGCGACTGGCAGAGAACTTTAGAGTGGAAGGGAATAACAGTGGCCCTTAAGGACCAGGAGCATAAACACAGCAGATTGGTCGAGGGACTCGAGGCAAGATTTTTGAGAGGTAGCTAGTAGCAGTTTGACTGCCACAACTTTTGTTGGGTGATTTGAGACATGTGGTTGAGAGCAGAGCGCGTGTAACTTACGGAGATGCTGGTTGACACCACTCTTTGAGACTGGGCAAAGAGCCACTCTTGTGTGAGTTCAACAACAGGACAACAATGAGAAGGTCGATCTACAATTGAGGTATAGATGGTAGGAGCCGGGCTGAATTGCAAGCAGTGTGTTACCTACAGCGCAGTATATATGTGCTCCAGTTGTTGCTCTCTACATTCGCAGGGCCCAACGAAGGTTGGATTAATAGCGATTGTGGACGAGTTACAGCTGATGAATCTGCTAATAAAGGAGTCTGTTCGGGAGACTCGAGGGCATATGACCATTGCCGCATAGAACGACGCTTCTCTTGTTGCTCTATGAGAGGCTGAGCATACCTGACAGCCAGCTGGTGACACCCACACTGTAAACAAGTAAGTGGAGGTTGGTTGGTTGGTGATGCTTTACGCGCGCTCAATCGTTAGATCAGGGGCGCTCCGGGAAAGCGGGACGGGGGACTTGTGTGATGTGATAGCCTTATGCTTGTGCATGTCCAACCAGGGACAGGCTGAATCCATCACAGGTCCCAGCTTCCGCTTCCGCCTTTCAGTTCTGAATGTGATACAATGTCTATTTCGAGATGCTTGCTGCATCTAAATCGAAAAGTCTGGGTATCGGGAACCCCAGCTGGACACTGGTGACACAACGCCCAACCACACCACCAAAATATCTACTTTTTCAACGTACTCATCTTGGTCGCTTTTAACACACCACGCACATGGAGGTATACCAAATCTGACCCAACTTAGGTAACCACCTTGGTCGCTTAATACTAACCCCTATTCATACCTTTGGCGACCTTCCGCCGTCGACCTCCCTTGCCCAAGAACTTCGCTAAGCTCGAGGCTAGACTGCCCGACTTATTCCCACCATTCAACTAGCCACTCAGTACGGAGTACAATTGCATGTGAACGCCGCCTAAGAATCTGCCCAAGCCTTAAAGTAGGTTTGTGGAGCTCTCGTTCTAGATAGACTACATTAATATTCATGTTTGTATTGATTTCTGTAACATCAATTGGCTTGAAATTCTTGTTCCATACGGAAAATCTTGTTAGGGAGCTCCGTAAGAGCGCTATGATTGTTAGTGAATGTCGAGCCGAAGTGTTAGTTACCTATCTGCTGCATCCGTACCCCCTCTCCCCCTTTGAGGAGGCGCTTGCACATAGATCCTCTTTGCCGCTTCCTTGAAGCCAAAACAACTTGAAATTTGAAAACACAGGGGAGAGCGAGACTTTGTAGATTTTACCATATTCACAAATACAGCATTCGAGGTGTCCCCATGTCGTCGCCGTGGCCGGAGACTCCTGGTACAAACCAACTAGAGCTCACTGCCAGTATTCGCCCGTATACATTTTACAGCACTAGCCTTGTTGCCGTTCTGATAATTTTCGTGCTATACGCTTCTGTACGACGTGCAAAGACAAAGCGAGTAAGTTGCAGCCCTGGAACCACCTGATTGTGACTGACATAATTCAAAAGGCTGAGAAGCTTTTCGAGCAAAGTCACGGTTGTGGGGCTCCTCGTCCGCTTCAGTACAAATGGCCATTGGCATTGGACGTGGTCTTCCATGCATTTCGCGTTATTGGAGAGAAACAGGTCCTACAGTGGTTCGGTGAAGTTTTCGAACAAACGGGTCCGACATTCGAGCAGAATATTCTCGGTAACAAGGGCATTGACACTGTCGAACCGGAGAATATCGAGTCCATCTTGTCTACTAAATTTTCAGGTAAGAATTCTCGGTCTTTGACTCTGACTTGAAGACTATGAAGCCGGAGTGATTATCTATCGGCAGTCGACTGACTATTCCTGGCAGTATACGGCCTCGGTGCCCGCCGACCCACCTTCGCTCCCCTTCTAGGGGATGGGATATTCACGCAAGATGCCATACCATGGAAGCACTCTAGAGACATTCTGCGCCCCCTATTCTCACTCAATCGTGCAAACATCTTTACACAGGTAGAAGAGCATACAAAGCAATTGGTCAACTGCATACCAACAGGCGAATTCATTGACCTGCAACCTCTGTTCTTCCAAATCACATTCGACACCACTACCTACCTGCTCTTTGGCAAGTCGATGAACTCTTTAAAGGCTACTTCGACGCACGATGCTGCGAGTGCTGCGGAGGCTGAGTTTTCCGAGGCCTTTCGAATATCTCAGTATTATCTTTTCCGTCGCGGACGGCTAGGAGACCTGTATTGGTTGATTGGCGGCAAAGAATTTCAAAAGCATTGCTCGATTGTGCATCGATTCATTGACGAAGCGGTGCAAGAAGCTCTCTCAGTTGAATATCAGGACGGCAAAGCTGCAGATGTGCACAGCTTTTTGGATGCTCTCATTCAGGAAACACGCGACCCCAGATTCTTGCGTGATCAGCTGTTGAATGTGATGCTGGCTGGCAGAGATACAACAGCGTGCTGTTTGACGTGGACATTGTATGTTGAAATTGAATAAGTCTGACTATTGGTCTCCCCACTAACAGCGCACAGTCGGCTTCTTGGACAACATCCAAGTGTTCTTGCAAAACTCCGAGAGGAGATAAGTTCAATCGCTGGATTGGGGAAGCAGTCGAGGTTGCCAGACAGAAATGACCTTAAGAGGATGAAATATCTGAATTTAGTCTTCAAAGAAGGTATGCCCGTATTCATGGGTCTTGCTTGCCCTCGCCCGATGGATGATTCAAGATCCTCTAATAACTAGCCACAGTGCTTCGACTCTACCCTTCTGTGCCGATCAACTCCCGCACCGCACTGGAGGCCACCACGCTCCCAAAGGGCGGCGGTCCTGACGGTACCAAGCCTCTGATGATCAGCAAGGGCGAAGCCGTAGGGTACTCGGTCTACGTAATGCATCGACAGAAAAAGCTTTACGGCGAAGACGCTGATTCTTTCCGTCCGGAACGCTGGGATTCAGATGTGGACAATGCAGTGGATCTCAAGAACATTGGTTGGGGATATTTGCCCTTTAATGGAGGGCCTAGGATCTGCCTAGGGCGTAAGTCTTCCTTCCTCGGCTTCTTTGTAGGAGGTAACCACATCTGATACTGACCTGCCTCAGAGGAATTCGCGTTGCTAGAGGCTGGATTTGTGGTTGTACGCATATTACAGAAGTTTCGGAGCTTTGAGTTGGACCCAAGGGATCAGGATGTTGCTGTGGGTGCTGAGAAGCAGGATGTTACCCTTGTGGTTGCTAGTACAGATGGATGCCGGCTTAAGGCAGTCGAGTGAAGCTAGAGATATTCGAGTTCTGAAGCAGCAATGATTTGTCAAGTAATAGCATTTCCTGTCCGTGGGCTCATGAGCATCCACGAGTAGAACATTGAAAACAAGTGGGTACAAAGCCGAACAGAAGCGAAATGCAGCGAAATGCGGCGAAAGGGAGAGGTATTATTAGTCTGCGCTAAGATGTATGATATTGAAAATATACGTCATTTCCTTGGCAGTGTGGCTCAGTGGCTGACAAGCACACGCGGTTCCACCAAACGATCACTACAAGTATTTCCACTTCTACCTGCATTCCGAACTGCTCTTAATCCTAAGTGCTGCCTTCAATATCACGCCTAAAATGCCTTTTGGTATCAACAATCCATTCCCCACCTCCGCGCGCAGCGAATGTAAAAAGGCTGGCAAGGCAAGTTCCAGGTGTTCCCGTTCTGCCTACGGCTGGGACTGACCGTCCAATTCAGGTCCTCGCATCCTTTGTTGACCCACGGCAAGCATTTGGCCCAGATAAAATTATACCGCCTCAGATATTGGCCAATGCAAAGGTTGGCATAGCCCTTAAGGCCAAGGGAACACTCAATGACTGAGTTACATAGGGTCTTGCCATTATCACGGTCTTCAAAGCTGGTTTCCTAGGATCTGCCCGATTTGGCTCTGGAATCGTCGTTGCCCGCCTCTCTGATGGAACTTGGTCTGCGCCCTCTGCACTTATAACGGGCGGAGGAGGTTTCGGCGGACAAATAGGCTTCGAGCTTACAGACTTTGTCTTCATCCTGAATGACGCTGCAGCAGTCCGAACATTCTCGCAACAGGGCTCTTTGACTCTCGGGGGCAACGTATCTATCGCTGCTGGACCAGTTGGTCGCAATGCGGAAGCTGCAGGTGCTGCGAGCATGAAGGGTGTGGCTGGGGTGTTTTCATACAGCAAAACCAAGGGTCTGTTTGCGGGAGTCAGTCTGGAAGGCGGTATCTTATTCGAAAGGCGAGACGCCAACGAGAAGTTGTACAGAAGCAGAATCACTGCGAAGCAGCTCCTCGAAGGTGGTGTGCGCCCTCCGGCGGAAGCCGAGCCTCTCATGCGTGTTCTGAACTCCAGGGTATTTGCTGGTGTCGCCGCTCCTTCGGACCAGATGTACAACGACATACCAATATACGATGACAACCACGATAATGTCGTCTGGGAAGGCCGCCAAGGAGGTAGCGGCTACAACGAAGGTGCCCGTGCAAAACGGACGGGGTCCGTGTCGGCTGAGGCGAACGACTACGAGTACCACGACAAGCCCCGGCGTGCGAACACTTGGGCAGACGATGTATATGACCGCCAACCTACAGGTGAAGGCCGAAGTCGTACCAACACCTTTGGAGAAGATCACTCCTTCAATTCCTCGCCAAAGCCAAGCAGACCGACGGCGCCAAAGCCAAAGTTCACGCCTAAACCATCCTCAGGCTCAATTGGCAAGGATCAAGCTATCGCCTTGTTTACGTTCGATGCGGATCAGCCCGGCGATCTGGCGTTCAAGAAGGGCGAGGTCATCACAATTACGAAGAGGACGGAGAACACTTCGGATTGGTGGACAGGAAAGATTGGGAATAGGTCGGGCATCTTCCCTAGGTAAGTCTTTCCATACAAAGCCTAAGCTGAAAGCTCGCTGATGAACGTCCAGTAACTACGTGGAAGCTGTATAGAAAGTACAAACCTCAAGAATATTGACAAGCAGCAACAACCAGATGATTCCCATGCAAAGCTGTTTGTGAGCGAAGGAGTTGGGTTGGATGATCCTCATTTGTGTTGCATTTTCTTTCTGTCTTCCGCGGAATCTGCCAAGCAGCGTGTTTCATGCATCGTGTACATAGTATACTAGCTCTTGCGTTCTCTTTTCTGTTTGTCTTCCCCAAGCCCCCTCCCAACGGTATAATGTTGGGGTCTCCATATTCGGTCCAATGCTCACGGGGCAATTGGAATTCTAATACGAACCAATACTTTACGGGGATGGCGTGCCCGTGCTACTCTGAACTGCAACATCAGCGAAGATCTAGAGCCAACAGCAATGCAAAAAACGCTCGCCCACAATCACGTTTCTCGATGTATATTCCGTTACTAAATGATGTTTCAGAGGAACAGGGGTCCAGCAGCCCTCGGCTAACCTGCCCGAACCAAAACATCGAGATTGAAAACACTTGATCCTCTCATCACAACTCGAGTCGTTGATTTCGAGAGACGGCTTGTAACAGCTTCAGATGCGTGCTGTGCATGCATGCATCGAACATGGGCTGCTCAAGAGACCATCATTCGGCCTACCAGCATCCCAGCGGCTGTTGCGCTACTGTTCAACCCCTTCGACCGCAGGTTCTACGAACACGGAGACCGTCAGAGTCACGTATGGCAATGCTGGGCGCCGATGGGTGAATTTAAGGTGAGGCGACCTCCCCGATGCTCTACTTATCTATGTTCTACGAGTGCTGACTCGAATAGTATTCGTCAGCCTCCTAGTCCTGAGCGCAACAATCCTATCATTATCTACTTTAGACGTGGCATCGAAGCACTAGCATTTTCAAAAACCATATATCACCTCGCGTTGAGCGCAAACGCTATCGTTGTGAACCTTGAATATGGCTTGTCCGAACACTACCCCTATCCCGGCCCTGTCCACGATGTAGGTTGTCCGAGACAAGCTACAGAAGCATCAGACCCTAACAGACACCCAGGTACTTGCCGGCTACGATTGGGTGAAAGAAAACCTTGCAGGCTGCCAAGATATAGAAAACAATCATGTGAATTTCCCAAAGATCGGGGTCTGCGGCGAATTGATTGGAGGAAGTCTGGCAGCCATGCTAGCATTGACTGAATGTCAAGTCAGCAACAAATCAAGGATTCGAGCTGCGGCCATTGGCAATCCTACCGTCGATTGGACGGCTCTATTTCCTCTGATCAAATACGGCAGCCTTAAAACCGAATTTCGCAATGTAACAGATCCGCTTTCGCTCAACAATTTACTCCTTCTGCGAAGAACACTATTCCGGAAGCCTGAAGGGTTCTTCGATCCGTTTGCCAGCCCTCTTCTCTATTTCCGAACACCAAGCTACGATCTACCTCCTCCGCCTCCGAATTACCCTGGAATGGATGAGGATGCTCAACCGTCTTCCGGGGAAGATGATCCAGTAACGAAGGTTAAAAAACGTCGCTCTCATCGCACATATCCTCCTTCAGGAACAAGACTCATCCTGCCTACTATGAGAGTGTATGTCGGGCAGGATAGCGTCCTTCGAGATCAGGGGATGGAATTGGCGGAGCTTACACGGAAGAGTATTGCACGGGATGAGGATGGAGACGTGGACAAGAACAAGCGGGTGGAAGCGTTTGAGACAGAAGGAACGGGTTTGTGGGATGCGAGACAGACGATTGAAATTGGGCAGTGGCTTGGGCAAGTTCTTCGCGAAGCTTGAGAAGATGGCATGAAGGCAGTGTTCTTGGGCTTTCGCGGCTCACGCCTCATGGTGAGAGACTGGTCTCGAGTTGTGGAAAAAATGCATGGACTGGGCAACCTCAACAAATCTTCAATTTATTTCGAACCAAACAGCAACCGACACCATAACAATGTCCTCGGGTCTCCATCTCAATCCAATGGACGCTTTGCTGCTCACCTTAATCATTGTCACCATCATCCGTGACAACAGAGGACGCTAAACCAATTTCAATGATTTAGCTGTATATCGTCAAATCACTCGGCCCACCAGGCAGCAACAAACCCTACGCCGAATTATTACCATCATGTTGTCCTGCAGTGTTCTCTCCCCACAGTGGTACCCCGAAAGTCAATCGACGGATCCTGACCCCACTATCCCACTAGCGGCACCGGAAAAGCTTGGCCCCACGCTACTGCGATAAGATAAGCCTTGTGGTTGGCCAGCCACTGCAAGAAATCAATAGTGGGGCTGGCTGGCAACTCCCAAATGGCAACTGGCCGCCTTCCTAACTACATAATCGTGACTTGGTCTTGCAAATTCCACTTCTCTCTCAAACATATACCCATCCATCTATCTCTGCCATCTTACGACATCTACACGACTGTTGCTACGACTGTTACGATTGAGTATTGCGTCCTCTGGCATCTCTGTTGACGAAATAACTTGCGGCTGTTGCATTGCACCTTGGAGCTTACACTTCTTTCGCATATTGTTACGACATAGAGAAAACGAACCTGCTCGACCTACTCCTTTGCAGCCTCCAGAAAGCGAAACACACCAGCCGGTCACCAACTCTCCAAACACACACCCTCCTCCATCTCCATCTCAACCCGCAACCCTTCCATCACACCACCAAACAATCTACCCACCCGCCTTCCCTCTCCATTACAAACCCCCTCCTCGCCCTCCCCCCAGGCTTTACCAGCCACAACACCTCTAACTCAACCTCCTCCAACCCTCCACTCGCACATCACCATCCACCCCACCCCCCCCTTTCCCCCCCTTCAAAACAACAAAAACCAACAAAAAACAAACAACCACCCCCTCCCTCCCCCTTCCTCGGAAAACAAAATGCAACGCAACCTAGTCATCGCGGTAATAATCATCGTCCTCTTCACCGTGCTGGCCCTGGTCGGGTACGCCATCTACGCCGTGCAGAACCGGGTCAGCTTGTTTGGGCGGCGGAGGATCGTTGAGGAGGATGATTGAGTGGATTAATTAATTAATTGGGTTTGTTGGGGGGGGTTTGCGTAGGGGGAGGAGTGAGGT
>JAABUQ010004886.1_pt1 | contig 22201 bp, 19 predicted proteins | sample 5560001 | NCBI WGS metagenome assembly JAABUQ01 (sample SAMN10711888, study PRJNA513371) | rock metagenome | isolation source: Antarctica rocks | place: Antarctica: Victoria Land, Finger Mt nord | collected 2015-12-18 | reverse complement strand
ATCGCTGTTGAAGCAGCATCCTGGCCGGCAGAGCCTGGCCATGAAACGCCGGGGCTGCGGCTGGAGCGAAGCGTTCCTGCTGGAAGTCGTCACCGTATCAACATGCTAGTTTGCGCTGACCCTGCGCCACCCCCCCGGCCTTGACCGCCGGGAATGTCGCCTTCCCTCTGCCGCCGGTCTGGATCACCAAGGTCGGGGAACGCTCGCTGTATCCCGTCGACTGCATCACCGACGGGATGGACGGGGATTATCTTTGCCCAGCCCCCGCGTCGCAGGCTGCTCCCCGACCGAGACGGATCAAGATCGATCGATACGGCGGCTGGGTGATCACGCTGGGAGTGCTACTGACGGTGATCGCCCTGCTGCAACTCCACCGCCCGAGCTTCGACGATGCGGGCAGCCCGGCCCAGATCAGGGCGCTGGCCTTCCGGCACAACCGGCACTTTGCCGGGGTCAGCGTCGCCCTCATGGTGGTCCTCGCGTTCGCCTCGCTGCCGCTCTACGTCGTCGAGATCGAGCGGCGGGGACTCATCCAGGTGATCCTGAGGTGGGCGGTGATCCTCGCCTTCGCCTCCGTTTTCTTCTTTTCCGTCCGACACGGCCGGAAGCTCACCTTGCTCCAGCCGAGGGCGGGCCTGGCGCGATCGAGCCAGGCCTGGGCCGAGGCCTGCGGCGTCGCCCTCGCGGCAGGCTACCTGGCCTGGACGGCCTGGGTCCCGAGCGACGCGTCGACCCTGCTCCGACCGGTCAGGGCGACGGCGTTGACCAGCGGGGTCAGCCCACTCCTGCCGCTGTTCTTCCTCCTGGTTGGCATCTCGGCGTGGGGCTGGGCTTCGCATCGCCTCGAAAAGATGAGCCAATCGCCCGGACTCGGCGTCCAACCGGTCGATGGCGAGGGATCGGGGACGCACCGGCGCGGATCTCGACAGCCGTCGCGAGTCATCGAGCATCGGGCGAGGTTCGACCTCCTTTTCGATCGGCCGGCGGGCCGGGGACGGCCGAGGTCCGTTGACGCTCACGGGGCGGCTAAAGGGGCGTGGAAGCGGCTGCACCGCTGGTGGGCGACGCACAAGTCGCGGCTGCTCATCGTCGCGCTCTGGATCGGCGTCCTCGTCGACTCCTTGATCTTGCGCGGGCTGTCCAACACGGGCGAGGGACGGGTTTTCGACTGGCTCTTCTACGGCACGCTGATGGGGCTCGTCCTGTGGATCGGCCTCGAGGCCGTCCGGCTGACGCGGGCCTGGAAGGAGATGAAGGTGGTCCTCGCCGAACTCGGCCGGAGCCTCGGAGGGGCATTCGCCCGGATTCCTGGCCGGATCTCGTCGTGGTATCTCAACCCGGAAGAAGCCCAACGCGACTACTCCGCCTTGACCTCCCGACAGATCGGCCACGCCAGGAGCCTGCTGGGGCCGCCCTCGGCGGACATGCCGCCAGGCTGGCCGGGTCGGCAATCCTTCGATCTCCGCATCGACCTCGACCTGATCGAGATCTACAAGGACCATGCCCCGACCGACGACCGCCGGCCGGAGGGCTTCGCCGACTTGAAGCGGAGGTATCCGGGCTTCGACGACCTGCCCCAATCTCGGGGATGTGAGCTCGGCGCGATCCGTCACATCGTCGATTCGTTGACGCCGACCTGGGACGCCCGCCCCGTCGCCCGCCTGCCGCGCGGGGCAGGGGCGGACCAGCCGCACGATCGGCTGGTCTCGGCCATGGAAGACCTGCTCGCCCTGGAGGCCGCCCGGTGGATCGGCGGGGCCCTCGCGCGGATCTGGACCCTCGTCGGGTCGCTCGTCGTGGCCTCGCTGGCGCTCCTGCTGGCGATCACCTCCTATCCGTTCCCGGAGCAGTCGCGGGGCATGACGTTGATCGGGGTGGTGATCGCCGCACTCGCGATCCTGGTGCTCCGGATCGCGATCGGGACGAACCGGGACGAGACGCTGATCCTGCTGGCCGACGCCGATCCGGGCAAGATCCACTGGAACGCGACCCTGTTCGGCCACCTCGCGACCTACGTCGTGCCCCTCGTCGGGGTCCTCGCGGCGCTCTCGTTCGAGGCGACGGACCTGTTCCGTTCCGTGCTCGGCCCGATCCTCCGATTGATCCCCTGATTCGGGGCGGGCGAGACGAGCGGGCCGGCCTCCCCAACAGGCTCGGGCCCGACCGGCGTTCCGCGATGCACGCCGGGTAGAGAGCCGGACAACCGAATCGACACCGGGCCAACGACGCCGCCGCCTTCACATAAGTGGAAAAATTATTTGTCACAGGACTGTTGATTAATCAGGAATGCTTCGCTAAGTTGGTCTCTTAAGTAAGAGACTACTCCGAATCCGGTCGTGATAATCTTGCTAGCCTGGGCTTCGACGGGCGCAGCCCGGGCCGATCATTCCACGCCCCGACTCGAACGGTCCGGTCGCCGCCGGTCCGGGCCCGGGTCGGCCTCGGGTGCATCATGGACGCCACGCAGATCGAGTCGTTGTTCTTCCGCTCGCCGGCGAAGACGGCCGCCGAGCGGTCCGCTCGCAAGCACCAGAGCAGCGAGCGATTCCGGCCCCCGAAGGTCGACCGCGGCCGGGCCCCCTATCACCTCGACCTCGCCGCCGTCCTCCCTTCGCGGGCCCGGTCGATCCGCGAGTCCGGCAGGCTCGTCTTCCACGTCGTCGGCGACACCGGCGGCGTGAACGGCACCGGGGCGCAGATCAACGTCGCCGACCACATGGCCGCGCAGATCCACGATGCCTCGGGCCCCGACCAGCCTTCGTTCCTCTACCACCTCGGCGACATCGTCTACGAGCACGGCGAGGACGTCGGCTACCACGACCAGTTCTATCATCCCTATCAGGACTACCCGGCGCCGATCTTCGCCATCCCCGGCAACCACGACGGGTTCACGATCGACCCGGCCGACACCCTCGTCCCCTTCCTCAAGCACTTCTGCTCCGATCGGTCCTATCACTCGCCCGAGGCCGGCCATTCGGACCGCCCGACGATGATCCAGCCCAACCCCTACTGGCGGCTGGAAACGCCCCTGGCCACGTTCGTCGGCCTCTACTCGAACGTCTCGGGCGAGCTCGACGATACCGACCGGGGCGGCACCGAGCAGCAAGCTTGGCTCGCGCAGGAGCTGAGGACGGCCCCGGACGACCGCGGCCTGATCCTCGCCGTGCACCACCCGATCTACTCCTGCGGCAAGCACGGCGGGACCGCCCGGGTCCGTGACGCCATCGAGCGGGCGATGGACGAGGGGGGCCGGGTGCCCGACCTGATCCTCACCGGCCACGACCACTGCTACCAGCGGTTCACCCGGTCGAGAGGGGACCGTCGGGTCCCGGTCCTCGTGGTCGGCGCGGGCGGATTCGCCGGCTACCACGACCTCGCCAGGGTGAATCCAAAGCTCGAGCCGCCGCCCGATGTCAAGCTCAAGGCGTTCGAGGATCGCCATCCCGGCTTCCTCCGCGTCACCGTCGAGGCCGACCGGCTGACCGGGGAGTACTTCACGGTCCCGAAGCCGGGCCGGGAGGATCGGCCGGAGAAGCTCCGCGACCGCTTCACCCTGGACCTCAAGACTCACCGCCTTTCCTGAAGGTCCGCGAGTGATCCACCCCGATCGCCGGGCCGGGGCGTCCGGGGGTGGCTCGTAAGTCCGCCGGCATGAGGCAAAGGGCCGTCACCATGAAAGCGAGCATCACGAAAGCCGGGCTCACGCTCCGGGTCATCGCCGGGACCCATAACGCGATCCTGGGGATCGACCTCCAGGAAAACAAGCGGGCCGGCTGCCTCGGGTTTTCGATCCAGAGGACGGATATCGGCCCGGCGAAGCATCCATTGCCGACGGCGAAGCAGCCGACCCGATGGCTCCCGAACCTGCTGAGGTTCCCGGGAGCAAAGCCCGAGGAGGACGGGGCGGCCCTAACCACCGAGACCGCACCTTTGCAGAAATTCCGGTGGGGCGACTACACCCTGAGCCCCGCGACCCGTTACCGATACCGGGTCGTCCCGCGCTACGGCCAGCCGGGGGCCCTGACGTCCCGCCCCGAGTTGAAGGACGGGGTCGAGGTCGAGGTGACGACCGAAGACCCCGCCTCGCCCGAGACGGCCGTGTTCTTCAACCGGGGGGCGGCGGCCAGCCTCGCGTTCGAAACGAAATTCCCGGGGATCAAGGAGGTCGCCGACCTCAAGGCCGACGACGAGCACGCCAAGCAGGCGCTCGCCTGGCTCTCCAACGGGCTCGAAGAGGCGATCCTCGCATACCTCGGCCAGGCGACGAGCAAGGGCTTCGCCCTGCACGCGGCGATCTACGAATTCCAGAAGCCCGAACTGCTCCGCGGCTTGAAGGAAGCGGTGAAACGCGGCGTCGACGTGCAGGTGGTCGTCCACCACCGCAAGAAGACCGAGAAAGACACGACGGCCGACAAGAACGACAAGGCGATCGAGGCGGCCGAATTGGGGGCCGTCGTCACCCTGAGGAAGGCGGGCCCCCAGGACGCCATCATGCACAACAAGTTCGTCGTGCTGCTGGAGAAGCAGGGCGAGGAATTCAAGCCCCGTGCGGTCTGGAGCGGCTCGACGAACTGGACCGCCGGCGCGATCTACGGCCAGTTGAACGTCGGCCACGCCATCCACGACGCCGAGGTCGCCGACCTATATGAGCGCTACTTCCAGCTCCTCAAGGCGGACACCGACGCCTCGGAGATGAAGCATGCGCTCGCCTCCTTGACGCCCGTCTCGCTCCTGCTGCCCCACGGCCACAAGGTCACGCCGATCTTCTCGCCGCAGTCGGCCGACACGATGCTCCACCTCTACGCCAACCTCTGCCAGGACGCCAGTTGCCTGCTCGTCTCGGCCCCGTTCGCGCTCTCGCCGATCGTCCTGGCGGCCCTCTCCAAGAAGAGCGACGGCGTCCTCCGCTACATGCTCCTGGACAAGCAGGCGAGCCTGGGCAAAGGCGAGGAGGTGCACCTGATCGAGGGCGACCCCTCGAACTCGATCGCCGCGGCGACCACGCTCAAATCGCCATTGCACGACTTCCAGGGCGGTCTGCTCGAAGGCAAGGAGTCGTACCACCACGCCGGCATCCACATCCACTCGAAGATCATCGCCGTGGACCCGTTCGGCTCGGACCCGATCATCGTCACCGGGTCGGCGAACTTCTCGAGGAACTCGACCGAGATCAACGACTCCAACAGCCTGGTGATCCGGGGCAGCACGGCCGTCGCCGACATCTACGCGACGGAGTTCATGCGGATGTTCGAGCATTACCACTTCCGGGCGTCCGTGGCCGCCAACGACGACCCGGCACCGCTCGGCCTCGCGGCCGATGACCGCTGGTCGAAGAAGTATTACGTCAAGGACAGCCGCGAGGAGAAGGACCGGCGGCTGTTCGCCGGCACGTCCTGATCGGTAGCCCTGCCGATCTCGAGCGGGCCCCGGACTCGACCGGCCGCCAGGCTCGGTCCCCCGCGCCTCCGCCTTCGCCGGCCCCGTCGCCGTGACGGCCGGTTCGCAAGGGTCGGGCCCGAAACGGGCCCGGCCATCCCCCAACCCAGGAGCAGTGACATGCCGATCCGCAGCTATGGTGTACTCAAGGGACGCCCCGTCGTCGGGGAAATCCGATCGAGCGGGAGGAACCAGCCCCACTTCCACATCAAGCTCGACGCGGCCGGGAAGTCGTTCGACATCGCCGTCAACGTCCAGTCGACGGACGGGTCGAAAGTCCTCCATCACGTCGAACACGACTTCCACCCGCCAGACCCGGAAGGGCTGATCAACCTGCCCGACGGCTTCACGTCCCTCTCTTTGAAAGGCCAGGGCACCCCCAACCCGCTGGCCCTCGACTTCGTCCGAGAGGGCATCGTCCACCAGGATCAGATGCAGCCCCTGGAGATCGGCGTCCGCGACAGCCAGAACGACCTCCAGAGCGAGGTCGACGACCTGACCAATCGGATCGACCCCCACCCGGACGCCAAGCTGTACGCCTTCGGCTCGCAGTTCTCGGGGGGCATCCATGATATCCACATGAACCAGGGGAACCCTCGGGGCTCCTTCGGGATCGACAACGGGACCTATCAGGACGGTGCGCTGTTCGTGCATCTCCCCTCGCAGGAGCGGTGGCTGGCCGTATTCATCGCCTTCCAGACCCAGGACTGGCAGACCGATGACGCGGGAAACCCCGGAGGCACCCTGGCCTCGGCGGGCGTCGGCGCCTCCGACCCGGAGCCCGAGCGACGCGACGCCCCCGAACCCGAGCCCGCGAGCCCGTTCGAGCCCGCCCGCAACGGCAACCATCGCCGGCACCTGCAACGGTCCGGCCGGCACCACCACTGATCCGGTCGCCCGGGGCCGACACCGGGCCCAGCTTGGCGAGGCCGGAGGCCCGGCCTCGCCGTCACGCGAACCGCGCCCGGCCGCGACCGGGCGAGCAGACCACCGACCCGAGGATTGCCGCCATGCCCGAGCAGCCGGCCCCCCGCACACCAGGCCCCGAGACCCCGTTCGAGCTCGGCCTCGTGATGGCCGGGGCGATCTCCGCCGGCGCCTACACGGCCGGCGTGGTCGACTTCCTGGTCGAGGCCCTGGACGAGTGGGAGAAGGCGAAGGCCTTCGCCAGGGAGCACCCCGACGACCCCGCCGCCCGCGAGTGCCCGACCCATCAGGTCCAGATCAAGGTCATGGCCGGCGCATCGGCCGGCGGGATGACCTCGGCCCTCGCCGCCGGGCTGCTCGGGATGGATTACGAGCCCGTCGTCAAGCAGCCGGCGCCCGACCGGCCGGCGATGCCGAGGAACAACAACCTGTACCGGAGCTGGGTCAACACGATCGACATCGACCCCCTGCTCGGCTCCAGGGACCTCGACGGCGCCTCGAAGGGCCCGGTCCAGTCGGTGCTCGACTCCTCGGTCCTCCTCGACATCGCCGACGACGCCTTCCGGTTCGATCGCCCCGAGGCCCGCAAGAGCCGCGCCTACGTGGCCGACCCCCTGCATGTGTTCCTCACCGTCACGAACCTCCGCGGCATCCCTTACCCGCTCGAATTCACCAACTTCGCCATCTCCGAAAAGGTCAAGCTTTGCGAAATGATGATGCATGCCGATAACATGCACTTCATCCTCAGCCGCGAAGAGCCCCCAAAGGAGCAAGGGGCGTTCTGGCTCAAGCCGTACGACTTCGGCAACCCCGAGACCTGGGGACTCCTCCAGAAGACGGCCCTGGCGACCGGGGCCTTCCCCGTCGGCCTGGCCCCGATCCTCCTGAAGCGGCTCTCGTCCCAGTACGACGTCCGCCACTGGCGCCACAAGGGGCCTCGCGACGAGAATGGCCACCATTATTGCGAGTACTGGAAGCCGATCCCGCCGCGATTCGGCGGCGACGGCCTGGCGTTCGAGTACGACTTCCTCTGCGTCGACGGCGGCGTGATGAACAATGAGCCGCTCGACCTGGCCGACCTCGTCCTCTCCGGCCCGCTCGGGTCCGAGCCGGTCGAGGGGGATAAGGTCACGCGCGCCAATCTCATGATCCTGCCGTTCCCGAACTCGGCCGGCTTCTCGAAGGAATACGACGGCAAGACCGACCTGCTCCACGTCCTGCCGGCGACGTTCCAGAGCCTGATCGGCCAGGCCAGGCCAGGTTCAAGGCGAGCGACCTGGCCATGGCGAACGACCCGGACGTCTACAGCCGGTTCCTGATCGTGCCGAGGCGGGGGTTCCGCCCCGACGGCCAGGTCGAGCCCAACACCATCGCCTGCGGGTCGCTGGGCGGGTTCGGCGGGTTCCTCTCGAGGAAGTTCCGCGAGCACGACTATCAGCTCGGCCGGCGGAATTGCCAGTGGTTCCTCAAGCACTATCTCACCCTGCCGTCCGGGGGGGAGAAGCCCAACCGGATCTTCGACGGGTGGACCCCCGAAGCCCGGGCCAGATTCGCGGTCCGCAAGTCGACCGACCCGACGGTCAGACTGCCGTTGTTGCCGATCATCCCGCTCATGGGCTCGGCCGCGCCGAGCATCCCCGCCCCGACCTGGCCGACCTTCACCGAGGCGGAGTTCCGCGCCCTGCGCCCGAAGGTCAAGAGTCGCCTGGCCAGGGTCGTCAAGTCGCTCGTCGACGACAACATCCAGGGCTACTTCTGGGGACCGCTGGCGCGCGGGGCCCTCAAGTCCGCCTGGTGGCTCAAGGGGGGCGAGGTCGTCGACAAGATCATGAAGACGATCCGCGAGGATCTCGCGAAACGCGGCTTGATGGGCGCCTGAGCCACCCCGCCTCGATCCTCAGCGCTCCTGGGGCCCCGGTGGTCGGGCGGATGACGGGACGGGGATGCAACCCCGCTCAGCGGGACGAGGGGCGGCTCAGGACCATGTACGGCTTGGTCGGCCCCCGGTAGTCGTTGTCCCAGACGCAGGACCAGACCTCGCGGTCCTTGTGGAAGACCCGGAGGTTGACCATCGACATCCGGGCGCACGAGAAGTGCCAGGCCATCGGCCCCCCTTCGGACTCGGGCCTGGCCTCGATCGCCAGGAGGACCTCGGGGTCGGTGGTATGGACGTAGGCGAAGAGGGCGCCATCGAGGACGTCGGGCCGCTTCCCCTCGGTCTCGAAGCGATAGATCGGCTGGGTCAAGGGGCGGATCTCGGACAGGTCGGGCGGGTTGTTGAAGTTCGCCCGGAACTCACGCGCCAGCGCCTTCAACTGGCGGAGCCGCTCGGCGGGCGTGGCCGCCGGCCGGGGTGCGCCGGGGATCGGCTCGGGGCGGACGTGGCCCTCGGGCAGGGCCCAGACCACCTCGCCCTCTCGGCTGGCGGTCAGGGGCGAGGTCGAGAGCGAGACGAATTCGTTGTCCTCGATGCGTCGCCCGTCCAGGTTGTACCGATAGAACGACGCGGCGACCTCGGGCCGCCCCCGGTCGAGCCAGACGAACACCGAGCCGTCGTCGGCCCTCCGCTGCGGGTTGGTCCAGTTCAAGGCCGGCTCCTCGCGGAGGGTCAAGGGCCTCGGCGGGGTCGAGCCGATCGCGATCCGGTACTTCGCCGCCGCGCCCTTCCAGGGATGGTCACCCTTAGTATCGGGCTTCGCCGGCTCGTCGCCCGCCCACGACCCGGCCGCGACGGCCAGGGCGAGGGCAATGGTTCCCGGGATCTTTCGAGCGTTCATGACGATCCTCGCCGGTGGTTCCGTGTTGTCGATGAAGGCTGAGTGCGGTCAGCGGGCCTCGCCTTCGATCGGCGGGATGCCGCGATCGCGGAAGGTCCGGTAGCGTTGCTTGGGGTCCTGCTCGGGGGCGTCCCAGGGGATCGGCTCGGCGGCGAAGACCTCGACCCCCTTGCGGCGGACCTTGAGCCGGAGGTCGGAGAATCGGGCGACGGCGTAATGCCAGGTCGGGGCGGCCGAGGGTTGGCCGGCGGCCTTGCGGGCCTCGATAACCAGGATGACCTCGGGGTCGGTCCCGGCCGAGGTGACGAAGGCGAAGACGGCGCCGTCGAGGACTCCGGGGTCGGTGCTCTCGTAGCGGTAGAGCGGCTGCGGCAGGAGCCTCAGCTCCCAGCGCTTGCCCTCGAGGTCCTCGCTGGTGGCGGAGAACCCGCGGGTGATCTCGCGGACCTGCGCGAGTCGGAGGGCGGGCGAGGCGGCGGGGCCCGGGGCGTCGGCGATCGGGGTCGGCTCGATCCCCGGGGCCTTGGGCGTCCAGCTGTTCGCCCCGCCGGGGCGGGACACCTTGAGCACCGAGGTCGAGAGCGAGTGCAGCTCGTGGTTGAGGTTCCTCGGGCCGCTCGACGGGTAGGAGAAGAAGGTCGCGATGACCTCGGGCCGACCCCGGCAGGTCCAGAGGAAGACCGCCCCGTCCTGCTCGCCGCCCCGGATCGGGTTGGTCCAGGCGTAGGCCGGGTCCTGGCGGAGCTCGACCTTCTCCTGGCGGCTGGCGTCGCGGAAGATCACGTAGCCGGCGGCCTCGCCCCGGTACAGCTCCACGAGCTGCTCGCGTCGGGCCTTCGCGGCGGCCTGGTTAGGGGGGGTCGAGGCGGGGCCTTGCCCCATCAGCAGCGCGGGCAGGCAGGCCACGAGGCAGAGGGTCCGTCGCATCGGCGCAGCTCCGGGGGGACCTCGACGGGTGCCGCGAATTGAGTCGCTCGACGACATTTATCGCCGAACGGCGGGCGATGTCAACGAGATTCTCGGGGATGATCCGGCGATCCCCCGGCCGCCCGATCGAGTTCCCGAAGAATTTCGTTGACACGGCGGACGGGCCGGTGATATTTGTAGTCATCCGACGTGACTCATCCGACCCGACGGGGGTGCTCCGATGCCAAGCCAAGGGCCCCCGGCCGCCGGCCTTTGCTTGCTTTTGGCGTGCGCCGAACCCGAGCTCGATGACGGGGCGGCGAGGCCCAAGGCGGAGGCGAGATAAGCCCATGCGACGCACCTCCTCGATCCTGGCGATGCGGTACGGGGTCGCCCGATTCACCGACATGTCCCTCTCGGTCAAGCACAAGGACGTCGTCGTGTACACGGCCCCCTTGATCCCCTACAAGGCGCCGGTGCCCGACCCGACGCATCGCTACCACCTGATCATGGACCGGACGGTCCCGTCGGTCGAGGAATCGCTAACATCGACGCCCGCCGTTGCCCCGGGGGCCAAGCCGTGAACCCGTTCCATCGCCGGGCCTGGCCGGGCGTCGTGCTCTCGGCCCTTCTCCTCGTCGTCCCCCGGGTGGGGACGGCCCAGGAACCCACGCCCGCCCGCGAAATACCGACGGTCGCCCCCGGGACTCGACGGGCCCTGATCGCCTGCGGGCTGCCCGGCGATGAGGAGCATCGGGCGTTATATGCCGGGGCGGTCGAGAAGATCGCCAGGGCGCTGGCGGAGCGGTGCGGGTTCGCGGCGGCGGACATCTGGGTCCGCTTCGGGACCGACCCGAAGGACGGCGACGGCCCGGCCGTGAAGGGGAGCCGAGGGCTGTCGACCCGCGAGAACCTCGCCGCCGACGCCGAGGCGCTCCGCCTCGCCTCGGGCCCCGACGACGGCGTCTGGGTCATCGCCCTGGGCCACGGCCACTATGACGGCCGGCGGTCGCACTTCAACATCCCCGGTCCCGACCTGACCGACTCGGCCTTCGCCCGGCTCTTCGAGGGGCTCAAGGCGAAGGAGCAGGTCTTCTTCCTGACGACGTCGGCCAGCGGCTTCTTCCTCAAGCCGCTGGCCAAGCCGGGGCGGGTCGCGATCTCCGCGACCGAGGCCGACCAGGAAGTCAACGAGACGCTGTTCCCGCTCGCCCTGGCCGAAGTCCTGGCCGGCCCGCCGCCCGAGGCCGACCGCGACGGCGACGGGGCCCTCTCCGCCTTCGAGCTCTACCTCGCCGTGGTCGCCGACGTCGCCCGACGCTACGTCGAGGACGAGCTGATCCCCACCGAGCACGCCCAGCTCGACGACAACGGCGACGGCCGGGGGTCCGAGGTCCAGCGGACCTTCCTCCCGCCCGAGGCCGGCGGCGAGGCCGAAGCCCCCAGGAAGGGGAAGGACCCGGCCGAGCCCGAATCCAAGACGAAGCCGAAGCCGGCGCTCGGCCCCAAGGACGACGGCGCCCTCGCCTCGAAGGTCCGCGTCGGCAAGCCCGCGGGGGTGCCGAGATGATCGCCACCCTCCTCGCCACCTGGGCGGCCTCGGCCCTGCTCGGCCAGGCCACCGCCCCGGTGGTGGCCGACCGCCGGAACACGCCCGAGCAGCGGCTCGAATCGATGCGGGCGGCGATGAAGGGATACCAGGTCGCCCGCGAAGGGGACCGGCCGGCGCCGATCCGGCTCGCCGAGTCCCCGGCGTTCCGGGTCGGCCGCCAGAAGGGGAACCTCCTCGACGGCGCCATCTTCCTCTGGCTCGACGAGGTCGGCCGGCCCGAGGCGGCGATGGAGGCGTTCATGCTCCTGGAGCAGGACGCGCCCGACGGCAAGTGGATCCACGAGTTCACCTCGCTCTCGACTACGCCCCTATCCGCCAGACGCGACGGCCGGGCCCGATGGCACCCCGACGAGCCCGGCCTGAAGTTCCAGCCCATGCCGGGCGCCCCCAAGCCCGCCGCGACCGCCGCCCCGCGGCTCCGCCAGGTCCGGGCCATCGCCGACGACTTCCGCGCCGACGACAACTTCGGCGACAGCGGCTGGACCCCCCTGCGGATGCTGACGACCCCCATCGCCCGCTACGGCAAGGCCGGCGCCACGCCGGAGGACGGGGCCTTGTTCGCCTTCGTGGAGGGGACCGACCCCGAGGTCTTCCTCTTCGTCGAGGCCCGCAAGGGGGCCGACGGCCTCGAATGGCAGTACGCCCTGGCGCCGATGGGGTGCTGGGCGGTCAAGGTCCAGCTCAAAGGGCGGCAGGTCTGGGAACTCCCCCGCCGCCCGACCGGCGACCCGTCCAAGCCGCTCTTCACCTATCAATACTGGCCTTGATCGCGAGGGGTCTCCCGATGACCGCCATGCTCCTGATCCTCGCCGCCGCCGCTTCCGGGCAAGCCCCGGGCCCGAAGGCCGACGCGCCCGCCCAGGCCGCAGCCCGGCTCTCGGCCATGAAGGCGGCCGCGGGCGGCTACGAGTTCGCCCGCGAGGCCGGCCCGATCCGGCTCCAGCCCGAGCCGGCGTTCCGCCTGGGCAATCAATCCAACGGCGTCCTCGAAGGGGCGATCTTCCTCTGGAACGACAAGGACGGCCGGCCCGAGGCCGCGGCGCAGGTCTTCCTCCATCGCGACCGGGCGTTCCCGGAGGGGAAGTGGATCCACGAGTTCACCTCGCTCTCGACCACCCCGATGACCGCCAGCCGCAAGGGGGCGGTCCGGTGGTCGCCCGACGGCCCGGGCGTGACCTTCCGAGGCCTGCCGGGCGCCCCCAAGCCGGCCGCCACCCCGGCCCAGCGGCTCCGCCAGATGCGGGCACTCGCGGAGGAGTTCAAGGCCGAGGACGACTTTGGGGCCGAGGGGCGGATCGTCGCCCTCCGCCTGCTGACCACGCCCGTCGCCCGCTACGGCAAGGCCGGCGCGACGCCCGAGGACGGCGCCTTGTTCGCCTTCGTCGAGGGGACCGACCCCGAGGTCTTCCTCTTCGTCGAGGCCAGGCCCGGCAAGGACGGCCTCGAATGGCAATATGCCTGCGCCCCGATGTCGTGCTGGCCGCTCAAGGCGACGCACAAGGGGCGGATCGTCTGGGAGGTCCCGAGGCGCTGGCCCGACAACCCGTCGCGGACCTTCTTCAGCCTCGACGACCTGCCCGAAACCGAGAGCGTCAAGGCGGAGGCGTCCCGATGATGCCCTGGATCGCGATCCTCGCCGCCTCGCTCCAGGCCCAGGCGGCCGACGGACCGAAGGTGGACGAGAACCTGGCGTACATGAAGTCGGTCCTCGCGCCCTACCGCCTCGCCCGCGAAGGCGACCGCCCGGGCCCGCTCGCGCCCGGGCCCGAGCCGGCGTTCCGGATGGGCAAGCAGGCCGCCTTCGACATGACCGACGGCGCCATCTTCCTCTGGACCGGCGACGGGGGTCGGCCCGAGGCCGCCGCGCAGGTCTACCAGATCAAGAACCGGCCCGGGCCCGGGACGCATTGGGCGCTGGAGCTCGTCTCGCTCTCGACCACCACGCTCGCCGCCGACCGCGACGGGAAGCCGACCTGGTCCCCCCGGCGGCCCGGGGTCGAGTTCAAGGCCGTGCCCGACGCGCCCAAGCCCTCCGACAACCCGGCCGAGCGGTCGAGGCAGATGAAGGCATTGGCCCGGGAGTTCAAGCTGTCCGACGACTTCCGGAGCCGGGGCTGGTCCGAGTTGAGGCTCCTGCCGACCCCCCTGGCCCGTTACGGCGAGGACGGCTCGGGCGTACTGGAGGGGTGGCTGCTCGCCTACGCCCAGGGGACCGACCTCGAAGCGTTCCTCCTCCTCGAAGCCCGCGAAGCCACGAACGGCCCCGAATGGCATTATGCCTTCGCCCCGATGACCTGCTTCGCCCTCAAGGCGACCCGCGAAGGGAAGGTCGCCTGGGAAGTCCCCAGGCGCCCCTTGAACGACCCGACGAGGCCATTCTTCGGCCTCTTCGACCTGCCCCCGGGCGGGAAAACGCCGGAGGAGGCCCCCCGATGATCCGCCTGATCCTGGCCCTCGCCGCCTCGCTCCAGGGGCAGCCGCCCGGCCCTCCCAAGCCCGACGAGAACCTGGCCACGATGAAGGGGGTCGCCTCGTCGTACCGCTTCGCCCTCGACGGCGACCGGTCCGGGCCGCTCCGGCTCGGGGCCGAGCCGTCGTTCCGGATGGGCAAGCAGGCCGCCGACGACGTCCTGGACGGCGCCCTCTTCTTCTGGTCGAGCGAGGTCGGCCGGCCCGAGGCCGTGGCCCAGGTGTTCCAGGTCAAGGACCGCGACGGCCCCGGCGGCCACTGGGTCCAGGAGTTCATCTCGCTCTCGCCCGGCACGTTCACCTCCGACCGGCTCGGCAAGCCGAGCTGGGCCCCGAGGACGCCCGGCGTCGAGTTCCGCCCCGTCCCCGGCGCGGCCCGGCCGGCATCCGCCGCGGCCCAGCGGTCGAGGCAGATGAAGGCGATGGCCGAGGAGTTCAAGGTCTCCGACCGCTTCAAGGACAAAGGCTGGTCCGAGCTGAGGCTCCTGCCGACCCCGGTGGCCCGCTACGGCAAGGCCGGCTCGGGGGTGCTCGACGGCTCGCTCTTCGCCTTCGCGCTGGGGACCGACCCCGAGGCCTTCGTCTTCCTCGAAGCCCGAGAGGCCGCCGGAGGGCCCGCCTGGCACTACGCCCTCGCCCCGATGGGCTGCTTCGCGCTGAAGGGGAGCCACAAGGGGCAAGCCGTCTGGGAGGTCCCGTACAAGAAGGACGCCTACGACCCGTCCCGGCCCTACTTCGTCCGCCTCGACTGAACCCCCACCTCGACCCTCGGGACTCGCGATGGATACCGCCAAGAACGCCGGCACGCCCGAACCCTCGAACGAGGACGCCGCCATCGTCGCGAGGCTCCGCGACGCCCGGGCCCGGGTCAAGCAGGAGATGGCCAAGGTGGTCGTCGGCCAGGAGTCGGTGATCGACCACCTGCTCGTCGCCCTGCTCTGCCGGGGGCACGTCCTCCTGCTGGGCGTCCCCGGGGTCGGCAAGACCCTGATGGGCCGGACCCTGGCGAGGACGCTCGACATGGAGTTCCGCCGGATCCAGTTCACCCCCGACCTGATGCCCTCCGACATCACCGGGATGGACATCATCGAGGAGGACGCCGCCACCGGCCGCCGCAAGCTCGAATTCCTCCCGGGGCCGATCTTCGCCAACTTCCTCCTCGCCGACGAGATCAACCGGACCCCGCCGAAGACCCAGTCGGCGCTGCTCCAGGCGATGCAGGAGGTCGAGGTCACCATCGGCCGCCGGACCTACCCGCTCAAGCCGCCGTTCTTCGTCGTCGCCACCCAGAACCCGATCGAGATGGAGGGGACCTATCCCCTGCCCGAGGCCCAGCTCGACCGGTTCATGTTCAACATCAAGGTCAAGTACCCGACCGTCCAGGAAGAGATCCAGGTCGTCAAGGGAACCACCGGCTCGCGCACGGCGGAGGCCCACGCGGTCCTCAAGGCCGAGGAGCTGGTCCGGCTCCAGGAGCTGGTCCGGGGCGTCCCGGTGGCCGACTCGGTCATCGCCTACGCCGTCCGGCTCGTGGCCGCCTCCCGGCCTGGCGAGGGGAAGGCGATCGAGGGGGTCCACAAGTACCTGCTCTACGGGGCCAGCCCCCGGGCCTCGCAATACCTCGTCCTCGGCGCCAAGGCCCGGGCGATCCTGGCCGGCAAGTATCACGTCGACTTCGAGGACATCAAGGCCCAGGCCGGGCCGGTCCTCCGCCATCGACTGGTCCTCAACTTCCACGCCAGGGCCGACGGGGTCGACGCCGACGCGATCGTCCGCCGCCTGCTCGAATCGGTCCGCCAGGAGGGATGACCCGCGATGCCCTTCGACGCCCGAGAGCTGGTCGACCCCGCCTTCTTCTCCCGCCTGGAGTCGATCGAGCTCCGCGCCCGGTCGATCGTGGCCGGGGCCATGCACGGCCTCCACCGGAGCCCGTTCCTCGGCATGAGCGTCGAGTTCGCCGCGCACCGCGAGTATTCGCCGGGCGACGACCTCCGGCACCTCAACTGGAAGCTCTACGCCCGGCACGACCGGCTCTACATCAAGGAATACGACGCCGACACCAACCTGAACCTGTACCTGATGGTCGACGCCAGCGCCTCGATGGCCTGCGCCAACGCCGGCCGGAGCAAGCTCCACTACGCCGCCGGGCTGGCCGCCGCCCTGGCCCACCTGGCGATCCGCCAGCGCGACGCGGTGGGCCTGACCCTGTTCGCCGACTCGGTCCTGGCCCACCTCCCCCCCCGCGCCAGGGCCGACCAGCTCGACGAGATCCTGGCCACCATCGCCCGGGCCGAGGCCCGGCCCGCCGTCGGGACCGGCAAGGCGCTGCACCAGGCGGCCGACCTGGCCAGGCGCCGGGGGCTGGTCGTCCTCTTCAGCGACCTCTTCGGCGACCTCGACGCGATCGTCGGCGGGCTCGACCACCTCCGCCACCTCAACCACGAGGTGGTCATCTTCCAGGTGCTCGACCCGGTCGAGCGCGACCTCGACCTCGAGGGCAACATCCGCTTCCTCGACATGGAGAGCGGCGAGGCCCTGACCACCCAGGCCGACGGCATCCGCGACGCCTACCGCAAGGCCGTCGAGGAATGGCGAGGCCGGGTCGAGGTCGAATGCCGGAAGCGGGCGATCGACCGGGTCGAGCTGGTGACCACCGACCGGCTCGACCGGGCCCTGCTCGACTACCTGGCCAGGCGGGCCCGGACCTCCTGACGCCCCGAAGCCCGAAGGACCCCGACCATGACCCCGGCGCTCGCGACCACCCTGGCCCTCGCCCTGCTCGCCCAGACCAAGGACGACGACGCCCCGGCCCGGTTGGCGTACATGAAAGAATCCGTCGCGTCGCTCAACGTCCGCCCGGCCGGGCCCGCCTCGGCCCCGTTGAAGCACCAGGCCGAGCCGATCTTCCGGCTCAACAACGCGGTCAGCGGGGTCAAGGACGGCGGGATCTTCCTCTGGCTCGACGAGGTCGGCCAGCCCGAGGCGGCCATCCAGGTCTTCCTGGTCCCGTCCGGCCTCTGGATTCACGAGTTCACCTCGCTGGCGACCGCCCCCCTGGTCGCCGAGTCCGGATCGGTCGCGACCTGGCACCCTGCCCGCCCCGGGGTCGACTTCAAACCCGTGCCCGACGCCCCCAAGCCGGCCGAATCGGCCGAAGGCCGGCTCCGCCAGCTCCGGGCCCTCGCCCAGGACTTCGCGGCCGACGATCACTTCGAGTCCAAGGCCTGGAACCCGCTCCGGCTCCTGCCCAAGCCGCTGCTCCGCTACGGCAAGCCCGGCTCGGCCGTCGAGGACGGCGCCCTCTTCGCCTTCGTCCTGGGGACCGACCCCGAGGTCTTCCTGATGGTCGAAGCCCGAGCCGGCAAGGCCGGCCTCGAATGGCAATATGCCTTCGCCCCGATAACCTGCTACCAGGTCAAGGCGACCTGGAAGGGCAAGGCCGCCTGGTCCCTGCCGCTCCGCCTGCCGGCCGACGACCCGGCCGGGACGTTCTTCGGCCGGGTCGACGCGAAGGTCAAGTGACCGGGACCGTCACGCCTCCCTCGACAAGGACTCGACGCATGCGACCCTCCCGAGCCGCCTGGATCGTCGCGACGGCCTGCCTGGCCGTCGCGCCCGCCGCCCCCGGGCAACAGAAGGAGGCCGCGCCCTCCTCGACGGCCGAGCGGTCGGGGGCGATGGCCGGCATCGCCCGCGCGATCACGGTCGTCGAGGCGGGCGGCAAGGCCAAGGCGGGGCTGGTCCCCGAGCCGATCTACCGCTTCAACGACCCGACCCGGAACTACTCCGACGGGACGGTCTGGGCGTTCGGCCGCCCGGGCCGGCCGGCCGCCCTGTTCTGCCTCTCGCTGGAGAAGAACGAGCGGGGCGAGCTCTGGTGGGTCCACGAGCTGACCTCGACCTCGGCCGGCCCGGTCGCGGCGAGCAGCCGGCACGCCTACGGCGCCTGGATCTGGAACCCCAAGGACCCCGAGATCAAGTTCCAGCCGATCCGCGAGGCCCCCGCGCCGGGCGACGACGAGGCCAGGCGGCTCCGCCAGATGAGGGAGATCGCCCGCCGCTTCAAGGCGTTCGAGTCGCTCGACCCGGCCCGCGACGCCTCGTCCGACCGGTTCGAGCTCCGGCTCCTCCCGCAGCCGGTCCACCGCTATCGCGACCCCAAGGGCGGGCCGATCGACGGGGCCATCTTCCTGATGTCCTACGGGCAGAACCCGGAGATCGCCCTCCTGATTGAAGCCGGCCGCGAGTCGCCCGCCACCCCGCCGACGTGGTCGTTCGCCCTCGCCCCGCTCTCGGCCGCGAGGCTCCGCGTGAGCCTCGACGACCGGCAGGTCGCCGACATCCCCAAGCCGCCCGACGCGAACTGGAAGCAGCCCTATTGCCTGCTCGTCCGCCGGGCCGGCGACCTCAAGGACTGACCGGCCCCCGACCTCCGAGGCACCATGCAATTCGTCCAGCTCGGCATGCTCGGGGCCCTCGCCGCCCTGTCCATCCCGGTCATCGTCCACCTGATGTTCCGCCGCCAGGCCAGGCCGGTCCAGCTGGGGACGCTCCAGTTCCTCAAGGTGGTCCTGCGCGACAACGCCCGGAAGCGGCGGATCAAGCGCTACCTGCTCCTGGCCTGCCGGCTGGCCTGCGTCGCGCTGATGGCGATGCTGTTCGCCCGACCGTTCCTCCTGGCCGACGAGCCGACCGAGGGGGACCGCCTCGTCGTCGTCCTGGTCGACCGGTCGGCGAGCATGGGCCTGGCCGGCGGGACCCCGCCGGTCGACCGCGCCGCGGCCGATCTCGGCAAGATCCGGGGCCGGCTCGGCCGGGGGACCCGGCTCGAAGTCGCCGCCTTCGACCGCGAGGTAGCCCCGATCGCGAGGCTCGACGACGCCCCCGAGGCGATCGCCGGCCCGTCCGCCGCCGGGACCGACTACGACGCCGCGATGGCCTGGGCCCGCGACGTCCTCGCCCGGTCTCGGGGCCGGTCCCGGGACCTCCACATCCTCACCGACCTCCAGCGCTCGGCCCTCGGCCGGGGCCAGGCGGCGAAGCTCCCGCAGGGCGTGACGGTCCGCGTCGTAGACCTCGGCCGGGCGTTCCCCAGGAACGTCGCCGTCACCGGCCTCTCGGCCTCGCCCGCGGGCCCCCGCCCCGGCGAGCCGGTCTCGGTCTCGGCCACCGTCCGAAACGCCTCCCCCCTGCCCGTCTCGGGCCTCGGCGTCAAGTTCCACCTGGAGGCCGAGGGGGCGACGCCGATCGACGAAGCCCGGACGATCGCCCTCGACGGCGACGCCTCGGCGACCGTCGAGTTCGCCGTCCCCGAGCTTGCCGAAGGGCTCTGGCGCGGCCATGTCGCCGTCGAAGGGGGCGACGACCTCCCGTTCGACGACCGCCGCTACCTGGCCCTCGCGGTCGCCCCGCCGTCGAGGGTCCTGGTCGTGGACGGCGACCCCGGCCGGTCCCCCCTGGAGGCGGAGACCTATTTCCTCAAGGCCGCGCTCCGGCTCGCCCCCGAGGGGGAGACGTACGCCAAGGCCCCGTTCGACCCCAGGGTGGTCGATCTCTTCGAGGCCAAGGGGGGGCTGCCCGACCTGGCCCGGGCGTCGGCCGTGGTCCTGGCCAACGTCGCCGACCTGCCGGCCGCCGACGCACGGGCCCTGCTCCGGTTCGTCGAGCGGGGCGGCGGCCTCGTGGTCTTCACCGGCGATCGGGTGACGGCGGAGGCTTCGGCCTCGCTGGTCGACGCCGGCCTGGGGGTGGGCCGGGTCGTCGGGCCGCTGTCGGAGCCCGGGCGACCCTGGCGGCTCGACCGCTGGGAGGCGGCCCACCCGCTCCTCCGGCCGTTCTCCGAGCCCGAGCACGGCGACATCCGCCGGCCCGCCTTCTCGGGGATCACCCGGATCACGCCCGACCCCTCGGCCCGGGTCGTGGCCCGGTTCCGAGGCGGGGACCCTGCCCTCCTGGAGCGTTCGGTGGGCAAGGGCAAGGTGGTCTGGTTCGCCTCGAGTTGCGACCGGGGGTGGGGCGACTGGCCCCGAGGGCGGATGTTCCTACCGATGGTCCACCAGATGGTGGCCTACGCCGCCGGCCTGGCCGAAGGGGGCCGGGTCCGCCCCGAGCTTGCCACCCACGGCCGGCCGCCGGGACTGGTCGAGGCCGATGGCTTCGTCCGGGTCGTCAACGCCGACCCCTACGAGTCGGAGCCGGCCCGGTGCACCTTGAAGGAGTTCGCCGATCGCCACGGCTTCCGACCGGCCGAGGGGCCGGGGGTCGCCCCGAAGTCGCCCGAAGGCTCGGGGCCGGCAGACGACCGGGTCCGGGCGGATGAAGTCTGGCCCTGGCTGGCCCTGGCGCTGGTCGGCCTCCTGCTGTCCGAGCAATTCCTCGCCAACCGCACGGCGGGCTAACCGCGAAAGGAACGCCCGTGATCCCCGAACCGAAGATCCTCCGGCGCTTCGAGCAAGTCCGGGCCGCCCTCCGCCGCCACCAGTGCCGGCTGGGCCTGGCCGCGACGACCCTGGCGATGGCGTCGGCCCTCGGGCTGCTCGCCGCCCTCGACCACCGCTTCGAGCTGCCCCGGTCGGCCCGAGGCGCGGCCCTGGCCCTGGCCGGCCTGGCGTCGGCCGCCGTCGTGGCTCGTTGGCTGGTCGCCCCGCTCCGGTGGTGGACCCGGCCGAGGACGGCCGCCGAGATCGAGGGGCGGTTCCCCGAGCTGGGCCAGCGAATCCGGACCGTGGTCCAGTTCGCCGGCCTGCCCGACGAGCGGATCGAGGGCGAAGGGGCCCGGCCGAGCCTGGTCGAGGCCCTCCACGACGAGGCGGAAGGTCGGGCCGAGGGCCTTCCCCTGGCCCAGGTCGTCCGCCACCGCAGGGCCTACGCCCTCACGGCCCTGGCCGCGGTCCCCGTCGCGATCCTGGCGAGCCTGGCGGCGACCGGCCCCGAGTGGCGGATCGCGATCGGCCGGGCGCTCCTGATCGAGCGGCCCTACACGACGATCGCGGTCAAGCCCGGCGACGTCCTGGTCGACCAGGGTCGGACGGTCGCGATCGCCGTCGAGCTGCGCGGCCGGCCGAGGAAGTCGGTCCTCCTCCAGACCCGCCCGCTCGGCAAGGCCGACGCCCCCTGGAAGGCCGAGCCGTTGGCCGACCTCGCCCGGGGGACCTCGGTCGAGAAGGTCAAAGGCCCGGTCGAGTACCGGGTCGTCGCCGGACCGGCCGCCAGCCCGACGTATGCGATCCGGGTCCGCTATCCCCTGGCAATCCGCGACTTCCAGGTCGAGGTCAAGCCCCCGGCCTACACCGGGCTCGAACCGATGATCACCAAGGGGGGCGACTTCCAGGCCGTGGAGGGGTCGGTCGCGACGTTCCGGATCAGCTTCGACGCCCCCCCGAGTTCGGCGACCCTGGAGCTGGTCGACGCGTCCCGGAAGTCGCCCAGGAAGGGCGAGCCCGAGCCGGGCCCGACCGTGCTCCCGCTCCGCCCCGAGGGCGATGCGCTGGTGGCGACGCTCGACCTGGCCCGCGACCTCGACTATCAGGTCGCGGCGCGGACCTCGGACGGGCGGATCTTGCCGAAGAAGAAGTACCGGATCGACGTCCGCGAGGACCGGGCACCCCGGGTGGTCTTCGACGAACCCGACGAGGCCCTGGAGGTCCACCCGGTCGCCGAGGTCCGGCACCGGGCCCGGGTCGACGACGACTTCGGCCTGACCCGCGCCGGGATCGTCTTCCGGTTCAACGACGGCGAGGAGAAGATGCTGGTCCTGAAGGATTACCCGGCCGCGCCGGGTCGGAAGCCGAGGACGGCCGACCGGCTGGAGGAGGTGCTCCTGCTCGAAACCCTGGCGGCGACCCCGCAGGACAGCGTCACCTACTACGCCTTCGCCGAGGACAACTTCCCCGGCACCCCGAGGCGGACCGAGACCGACCTCCGCTACATCGACCTCCGCGCCTTCAAGCGGGAATACAAGCTGGCCGAGCCCGCCTCGGGCGACGGCGACCCGCTGGAGCTGATCACGCTCGACGAGCTGATCGCCCGCCAGCGGGTCAACCTGAACCGGGCCACCCGCCTGGCCAGGCGCAGG
>JAABUQ010004885.1_pt1 | contig 22207 bp, 22 predicted proteins | sample 5560001 | NCBI WGS metagenome assembly JAABUQ01 (sample SAMN10711888, study PRJNA513371) | rock metagenome | isolation source: Antarctica rocks | place: Antarctica: Victoria Land, Finger Mt nord | collected 2015-12-18 | reverse complement strand
GCCGATTATGTGGTGGTCGCAGTTATGTGACGTTGGCTGGGGGAAGCCTCGTCAATCGTGGAGTTCGTGGTTTTGAAGACAACATAAGTTGAGGCTCCTAGCATGGGCGCGGGATCAAGGAGGTCCCGATCATGCTGGAGACGCTATTGGAACGTTCGTTTTCTCTCAACCGTCATCGCAACGCCCCGCTGCTGACTGAGCGAGTCGCTTTTCTTGAGTATTTGCAGGAGCAAGGCACACGGCGCACCGCGCTGCGGAACGTGTCTGGGCAGTTGTTTCATGTCGTTCGGCTGCTGAAGCTGGAGGCGATGCGGGATGTGGGAACCGAGGAGATTAAAGAGGCTTCACGGCGTTGGGCCGAGCAGCAGCGGTCGAATCCGAAGGCGCACTCCTACGACAGGACGGCGAGCTACTTCGAGTACGTTGCGAAGAAGTGGCTGCGCTTCGCGGGCAAGCTGCGGTCGCCGCAGACTCCAAGGACATGGTTCACGGACTATCTTGAAGACTTCGCAAAATGGATGACGGAGGAGCGGGGGCTATCGCCGCTGTCGGTGCGTTCGCATCGGTGGAAGGCGCTGAGCTTCCTGTCGTGGTTCGCAGAGAAACACTCTTGCCTCATCCAGGTGCGTCTTCAGGATGTGGATGAGTTCCTTGCCTTGCGAGGGACTGCCGGGTGGAATCGGACTTCTGTGAGAGTGGCGGCCGAGGCGCTTCGCCTCTTCTTCCGTCATGCGGAGCGGCGGGGGTGGTGTAAATCCGGCATCGCGGAAGGGATCGTGGGCCCTCGGAGGTACGTCCATGAGGGGTTGCCGGAAGGGCCGACGTGGGCTGAGGTGCAGCGGTTGCTCGAAGGCATCAAGGGCACGAGCGCGTCTGCGCTTCGTGCTCGAGCTGTCCTGTCGTTGTTCGCGATCTACGGGTTGCGCAGTGGCGAGGTATCTCGGCTACTGTTGAGCGACTTCGACTGGACGGCGGAGACGTTCCTGGTGACGCACTCCAAACGCGGTGGAACGCAGCCCTATCCGCTCCAGCACGATGTGGGCGAAGCGATCCTCGCGTACCTCGCCAAGGGCCGTCCGCGCACGAGCTGCCGCCATCTGTTCGTGACGCTTCATCAGCCCTATCGGTGTGTCGATCCATCGAGCCTATGGGCGCTGACCAGCCGCCGAATCAAGGCCGCGGGGATACTCTGCCGGCGAAGCGGGCCGCACAGTCTGCGACATGCCTGCGCGACGCATCTGTTGCAGGAGGGCGTGACGTTGAAGGAGATCGGCGACCTGCTGGGACATCGCAGCGCGATGTCCACGGGCATCTATGCGAAGGTCGATATCACCATGTTGCGACGTGTGGCGGACTTCGATCTTGGAGGTCTGCTATGAAGCTGTCCGCAGCGGTCGATCTCTACATCGCAAAGCGTCAGGCAGTGGGCGAAAAGTTTTACAGCCCAGCCGCCGTGCTCCGTGCCCTGTCGCGCACGCACGGCGAAACGGAACTCTCCTCTCTTACCCTGGACCAGGTGTCGTCCTTCCTGTCCGGCCCACGCACTGGTCCTGCAACATGGCGGCACAAGTATGGCACGTTGCGTGTCTTCTTCGAGTACTGGCGGCTGAGGGAAGAGTTGCAGGTCGCTCCTCTTCCAGCATCGCCACCAAAGTACACCTCCAGCTTCGTCCCCTATATCTACTCGGTCGCCGACTTGCGGCTGTTGCTCGCGGCCGTTCCAGGCTGCCAGCAGAGCGATGCGTGTCTCATGTCGGCGTCCACGTTCCGCGCGTTGCTGCTTCTGCTCTACGGCACGGGGATGCGCGTGGGCGAAGCGCTGCGGCTGCGTGGCGTCGATGTGGATCTTGGCAGTGGCGTCATCACGGTCCGGGGAACGAAGTTCTACAAGTCGCGGCTGGTGCCGCTTGGGCCAGATGTCCATATGCATCTGCGGGCGTATCTTGCCCTGCCGGGAAGGGTCGATCGTAACGACCAACCCCTCTTCCAAACCCGGCTGCGCGAGGCGATCCCACGACAGGTGGTTGAAAAGCGCTTCCGGCTGCTGCGCCATCTCGCGGGCGTTCGCCGAGACGACGCCAGTCCCTATCAGCCGCGCATCCACGATCTGCGGCACACCTTCGCGGTGCATCGACTGACGGAGTGGTATCGAAAGGGTGCCGATGTGCAGGCCCTACTGCCCGCGCTGTCGACCTACCTCGGGCATATCGAGCTGCACTCGACGCAGCGTTATCTGACGATGACGCCGGAACTTCTGGGAGAGGCGAACTGCCGCTTCGAGCACTATGTATGCGGAGGCGGCTATGAACGATAAACAGGCTCTTGGCCCCTGGGTGCGGCGCTTCCTGATGGAGCATCTGCCAGACGACCGCAACCTCTCCCGGAACACACAGCAGAGCTATCGAGACGCTCTGCGCCTGCTGATCATGTTCGCAGCCGACAAGCTGCGGAAGAAGGCGGACGGGCTTCTTGTCGCCGACATCGGCGCCGACCTTGTCCGAACCTTCCTGCGGCATCTCGAAGAAGAACGTGGATGCACGATCTCCACGCGCAATCAAAGGCTGGCAGCGTGCCATGCGTTCGCCGCCTTCCTCGGACAGCGCAGCCCGGAAGACCTTGGCTGGTCGGCGCAACTGCGGTCGGTGGAGTTCAAGCGCTCGACACGCGTTGCCGTCGGCCATCTGGACAAGCATGAGATCGACGCTCTGCTGGCTGCCCCGGACCGGACGACGAAGACCGGTCACAGGGACCATGTGCTGCTGTTGTTCCTCTACAACTCGGGAGCGCGTGCCGATGAGGCCGCGCATCTGGAGATAGGCGATATGACTCTGTGCAGCAAGGGAAACAGTACCCTGTCCTCGGTGCGCCTGAAAGGCAAAGGAAATAAAGTCCGCCTCTGCCCGCTGTGGGCCTCCACCGTCCTTGCACTACGTGAGATTACAGGCGGGCGGGGAGATCGCGAGCGCGTGTTCCTGAACCGCACAGCCCAACCGCTGACGCGCTTCGGAATCCATGACATCGTCACACGCCACGCGCGGACTGCGACGATGTCTGTTCCAACAATGCAAAAGAAGAAGATCGGACCGCACACCATCCGCCACACCACGGCAACGCATCTGCTCCGTGCCGGAGTGGATATCAACACCATCCGCGCATGGCTCGGACACGTCTCGCTCGACACCACCAACGTCTATGCCGAGACTGACCTCGATATGAAGGCAAAGGCGCTTGGCATGTGTGAACAGAAACAGCCTTCCGGAAGAAAACGCTGGCGGGACAATCCCGACCTGCTCACCTTCCTCGCTCAACTCTAGCCCAAGTTATGTGACGTTCGACACCGCACATCCCCAGTGTTCATAGGGCCTCGACGGCTGAACGTCACATAACTGCGAACACCACATAATCGGCATTATGTTGAGCTCAACATAAAGCCGATTACATCCACCTGTACCACGGCAACGCCGCACTTCTGGCTGAGAGCTTGGAAGTCATTCAGAAGACCTCCGCCCTGATTCTGTCCGCCATCGAGACGGAGCAGGTTGCAGCCGAGCAGACCGAAGCACCCATAGAGGCCCACACGGATGCAGTTTTCGCGGAGGTGGCGTAATGCAGACCATCCTGCGAATCCTCAAGAGAGCCGGAGGGTGGCATCCGGGCCTCTCGCTCAAGATCGAAAACCTGCCTTACATGGCTCTTGTCATTGAGGCAATGGACGAGTCAGGCCCAATGGGACTCCCCGCCCTCTCTATCGTGCACTATGGCGAACAGAACGGCGACCTGATGCGCGACCCCGAGATGTGTTTCGAGCTTGGACTAGCAGGGGAGGCGCACCTGACCCCCTTCTACTGGCGGAACGACTACACCGGCACCGAGCAGTGGAGCCGCAGCATCGTCCGCGACCACTACGTGCATTTGTTCGAGTTGCACAAGCAGCACCAGCGATTCGCCGAGTTGTGGGACAAGAACCTTCGCTTGCAAGGCTTCGCCGAAGTCTTCGAACGGCAGCAGAACCCACGCGCGTAGCGCAACCCTTTCCCCGCCCACGGAGCGGATACAGGGCAGAGCGTTCGCTCCACAATCCCAGCGCAGCGCAACCGCACAAGGAGAACAGTCATGCAGAACAGCAGCGAATTCCAGTACATCGCCATCGACACCATCCACGAGTCCGCCACCAATCCCCGCCGCACTTTTGACGAGTACAAGCTGGGTGAACTTGCCGAAAGCATCCGCAGCAATGGCCTCATTCAACCCATTACCGTGCGGCCCAACTCGGAAGGCTTCGAGATCGTTGCGGGAGCGAGGCGTTTCCGCGCCGCTCAATTCGCGGAACTCTTTTCGCTTCCCGCCCGCATCGTCGATATCAACGACGCCCAGGCTCTCGAATGGCAGTTGGTGGAGAACAGCCAGCGCGTAGATGTTCACCCTTACGAAGAGGCGCAAGGCTTTCAACGTCTGCTCGACATGCCCGGCTATGATGTGGGCGCACTCGCCGAGAAGTCCGGCAAGAGCGTAAGCCATATCTACGCCCGCCTGTCACTCTTACAGCTCATCCCCGAAGTAGCCGAGGCGTTCACCCACGAGCGCATCACGGCCAGCCACGCGAACCTGATTGCCCGTCTTCCCAAGGAAAGCCAGGCCGCAGCTTACGAGCAGTGCTGGCGAAAGGATTGGCAGGACAAGGAAGCGCACTTACTCCCGGCCAAGTCACTCACCGCGTGGATACAGGCCAACCTCTACCTCGCCCTTGCGGATGCGCCGTTCGACCGCGAGGAGACCACCCTCAATCCCGCTGCCGGAGCTTGCGTCACCTGTCCCCGCCGCAGCGGATACAACACCAGCCTGTTTGCGGACGTGCAGGGCGACCAGTGCCTTGACGCGCCCTGCTATCAGAGCAAAACTGCGGCGCACATCGAACGCGAGCTTGCCGCACACCCCAACCTTATTCAGATCGAAACGACATGGAGGAACCCAAAGGAGCAGAGACCCGGTGCGCTCACGCGAGGCAATTATCGGGAGTTACCGCTATCCACCGCGCCGGAGAACTTGGACGCGGAACCGGTGCGGTCGTGCGATGCCGAGCGAACTGCGCTTGTGGTCTTCGGCAAGGGTGTCGGCACGACCGTCCCCGTTTGCCCTGACCCGGACTGCCCGGTCCACACCAACCGATCCCAGCCGCAGCCAATGGAGACCACGGCGACAGCGCCCGTCGTTATCCAACCGGAGACCGAAGGAGGGCTAAGCCCAGAAGAAGCGGAGGCGCAACGCCAACACTTTCAACGAGAGCAAGAACACAGGGAGAAAGCCCGCAAGCAGGAGTTCCAGCGTCAGCAGGAGGATTACCAGGCTGAACAGAACCGCAGAGCCGAGTTGCAGAAGACCCGCGAGACGACGTTCAATCGCATCCTCGACAATGCACCGGCGATGTTCACCGCTGCCCAACTGAGGGTGTTTCTCCGCGCCCTTATCAATCTCGACCCCTATGACTTCGCCGAAGACGTAGCCGAGCACTACGCCAGTGGGGATGAGAAAGACCAACGCACTCCAGAGGAGATTCTACTTTCCACGCTCGACAGCCTCACAGACGACAAGCTGACCGGCTTTGCCCTTCGGCTTGCCTTGACAGGGCACCTGTACCTTCCACGCGAAGGCGATCACGACTTCCTCACCGAAGCAGAGAACGTATTCGCTCCACCCAAGCCCAAGAAGACTGCCCGCCCTAAGAAGCTCGAGAAGTCTATGCCCCTCAAGGCAGACGGCTCCGCTTCGCGGAAGGCTACACCCAAGAAGGTCAAAGCAGCCAAGCAGTAGATCGCGGCCTAAACCATTGGGGGCTGGCAACAGCCCCCTCACTTTTCACCTCTTCGAGACATACCCAAAATTGGTCGAAAGATTCAGGCCTCACACAAAAGAGGATCAGAGGCTTCGCACCATTCTTATGAGTCAGAGACATCGGCCCGAAGCGATCGCAAACGCCTAATATGCTGGCGAATCGGAAAGCACATTCGCTTTCTAGGCGGGTGGGGTGAGTTCTCCTGTCTTCGTGTCGATTGCCGTAGATGTCATCCGGCGCGCAAGTTCTCTTCTGAGACACGCGAACGGGATGAACGATCATTGTGTTTGCACACAGATGTAGCTAGAGGCAGAACTGGCATCAGCGCCCGTGTACTGTGGCCAAGCAGGCCAGACGCACATCGGTCTTGTACGGTTTGCAGATTTGTTCTGGTCGATGGCGATGAGGTTCGCTGGTGCCACGCCTTCGTCTGCCCAGCGATCAAGTACCCCGACAGTGTCGAAGCCAGCGTTGAAGACCCCTTGCCCGTGTCCGAGACCTGGGATGAGGTAAAGGCGCAGGAAGGTATCGGCTCGCTCCTGACCCATGGCCGATACGATCCGTTGATACAGCAGGACGGAGGCATTGGTGGGAATGGTCGCATCGGCAACGCCATGGACCAGGAGCAACTTTCCACCGTGTTGTTGGAACGGCGACAGGTCAGCAAGGCTTGCGTCATCCTCCATTGATTGCTCACGCACCCGTGGCAAATACTCCATAGGATCGTGACCCACTACGCTGCCGCGGTTGGGTTCGATGTTGAAAAGACTCTGTTGTGGGCCGCTGGAGAGGAAAGAACGCACTACACCGTCTCCGAAAACGTAATAGATAGAGTTGAAGAAGGGTATGGCGGGACGGAACGGGTGACGAAACCAACCCATGTTGCCAACTAAGTCTGCGCCGCACAGAACGTTGTAGCCAGGTTCATTATTCATACCGTTCTCGACTGAGAAGGTCGTGATCTGCGGCGCGGCAAACGCCAGCACCGTCCGCTCCTGACCGTCCGATAAACAGCCCTTACGATCTTTCCCATCCTTGCACCGGAGCGCGGCTGGGTTGAAATGACAGCCTGCAGGGTTGCTGATAATGCTGTCTTTCAGGCCGTCCAAAGCGTCACAGACATTCATGACTGCCAAACGGAGAAGTTTCGTTTTGGCTGGCGGCAGCCAGCCGGACTGACCATTCTTGCCCTTTGTGTACATTGCTTGGGTAATCCGTATGAACTGGAGATCAACTTCAATCTGATTCCACGCCGCATATGCGGCTAAAACGCCGTCGTAGTCGTTCGGCCAACGGTCGACTACCTTCATCGCCTCGCGACCGCCCGTGGAGCCCCCAATAAAATACACGCGTGCAGGCCTCGAACCGTACCTGCTCTGCATCAGGGCAACTGCCACGTCATGAGTCTTTTTCAATGCATCTGAAGCGAAGTTCTTACGTTCCTCTTCATTGAGTCCGAAGCGGGCACTCGTTGCGTTAGCTATGTCCGGAAGGAACAGGTAATGATGGTGATGACCGGAATCACTCCCGAAGGTTGCATAGCCGCGATCCAAAGGCGAGAGTTGCTTCTTGTCTCCTAACACGGTGGCGCGACGACCGTCCGACTGCCGAAGGTAACCATTAAAACCGCCACCACCAAATTGAACAGCCTTCTCATTCCACGTTTCCGGCAGATTCACTTCAAAGCGAATGGGGTCTGCAATCGCATCGACAGAGATGATCGACCCCAAGATGCGACAGTATCCGCCTGCGGCACCTTTCGCCAGGCGAGCAGACTGGATCACTGCACCACGGGTGGGAAGCCCGACTTGAGCTGATGCGATCTTCTGGGACTTCAGATCGGAACAGTTGTGTGTAGTTCCGCGGTCAACACGCGCGCTTTGGGCAGCACCAGGAAGCGCAAGACCGCTGGTACACATCAGGGCAATTAAGGAAATTTTGACCAGAGGCCAGTGTTGAGAACGAGAAGGTCGAACCGACATATAAAGAGCTCCTACATTGCGCCTCGCTTGCAAGGCTGAAAGCCAAACCAATCTGTTCTGTAGAGCTCATCTGCCAGCGGTGATACACGCAAGCTAGCCTGCAGGTTCGGCGCCACCCGTGGTTCTTTTCAGAAACATCACAACGATCACGCAACCAGCGCATAGAACCGCGAGATACCTGAAAGCATCTATGTACCCCAGTAGAGTCGCCTCATTATTCACGATGGTTTGCAATCCGTTGTAGGCACGTCGTGTAGCGAGCAACGGGCCTGCGTGACGCTGCATAAGCGCGGTCTGCGACGTGATGTATCTTTGCACGACCAAGCTTGTGCCGGTTACTGAGGCTACGAGTTCCTGACGATGCGTCTGGAGATGCCGCGTTGTAACTGTGTTGACAAACGAGATCCCGATGCTCCCGCCTACGTTCCGCATGAGGTTGAACATTGCGCTACCGGTAGCGAGTTTCTTTTGGGGAAGCGTTCCCAAAGCTGTTCCGGAAAGTGGAACGAATACGAGCGCAAGGCCGGTACCGCTGATTAAGGTCGGCCAGAACAAACTCCAAAAGCCGATTTGCAGTGTGAGGACGCTCGACCAGTACGCGGTCAGGCCGAATATTGTGAAGCCCAAGCCGATTAGTTTGCGCGCATCCATCTTGCTTACGATTACTCCAACTGCCACAGAGGCGAACATGGCCCCAACCCCCCGGGGAGCAACCGCGAGGCCGGCCTTCGTTGCGTCGTACCCTAACAGAGTTTGATAGAAGAGTGGCAGGATTGTCGTAACTCCATAGATACATGCGCCGAAGAGTCCAACCAACAAGCACCCAATCGCGAAGTTTCTGTCACGAAATATCGTTAGGTCAACGAGGGGCGAAGCGGCACTACGCTCGCGGAAGAACCATGCAACGAGGCCAGCGACACACAAAACCGCCATCCATTTGATGAGGCTGCTCCCGAACCAGTCATCCTCCTGTCCTTTATCGCACACGACCTGCAGGGCACCAAGCCCAAGCGCCAGAAAAGCAAGTCCGATAGCGTCAAGCCGTCCTGCTTTCGCGTTCTTGATGAACGGCGGGTCCTCAAGGAACTTGCTCTGCAGAAGCGCGGCGATGAGGCCGATCGGAACGTTTATATAGAAAGCCCAGCGCCATGAGACCCTGTCCGTCAAGTAGCCGCCGAGCGCCGGCCCGATTACAGGTGCGACAACGACGCCTACCGTGAACATCCCGAGAGCTAAGCCTCGCTTTGCGGCTGGAAAACTCTCAAGAAGAATGGCGAGTGCGAGAGGTTGGAGTGCACCGCCTGCAGCGCCTTGAACAGCACGAGCAATGAGGATGAAGGCAAGGCTGTTTGCCGCCCCACACGCAAATGACGCGGCCGTGAAGATCAGCACCGAGGTAATGAGATAACGCTTGCGCCCGAACTTGAGAGAAAGCCAGGTGCTCGCCGGGATAAAGATTGCGTTTGCGACAAGGTAGCTGGTCAACACCCAGGTTGCCTCAGCGTTCGTCGCTGAAATGCTGCCTGCAATGTTCGGAAGTGCAACAGCCGCAATCGAGGTATCCATGACCTCCATGAAGGTCGCGAGCATCACCGATATGGCTATCAACCATGGGCTAAACTTCGGTTTCCAATCTGCGTCGGGAGTTGATGCCATATGCCTGCGCCTCTATCTCAACCAGACTTTTGGTTCAACCGACATTCCAGTGCGCAAGAGAGCGATGCCATCCTGGTCCGGCTTCAGGCGAATCCGAACAGGGAGACGTTGCACCACCTTCACATAGTTACCAGTCGCGTTGTCTGGCGGCAAGAGACTGTATCGCGCACCGGTAGCGCCAGGCATATTTTCTATGTACCCTTGGAAGTCGCGGCCCAGAGTATCGACGTAAACAGTCACTGATTGGCCTGGACGCATCTTGCGCAACTGGGTTTCCTTGTAGTTGGCAGTGATCCAGAGATCTTTGATCGGAGTGACGTCAAATAGCTCTTGACCAACGGACACTTGGGCTCCAACTTCTACAGTCTTATTTCCGATCACCCCGTTGACCGGTATGTAGATCTTGCAATATGCAAGATTCAGCACCGCCTGATCTACCTGTGCTTTGCTGATGTGAGCCGCAGCCTGCCGTGCAGCGGTTGTCGCCTTTTGCACCGCGTTCTGGCGTGACGAGTTCTGCTTCGCTTGAGCTGCAAGTGCGATAGCCTGTTCCAAAGCGGCCTTGCGCTGGTCGACGGTTTTGCTTGCCACATCGGCTGTAGCCGATCGAGATGAAACCATGGCCGCTTGCGCCCGAGCATCGGCTAACTTCTGCTCGTAGGTCTCCCGCGATACTTCGGCCTTTTCGACCAGTTTGCGGTAGCGAAGCTCGTCGGCGGCTGCGTTCGCGGCGTTTGCCTCAGCCTGCCTCAGATCAGCGAGGGAGGAAAGCACTTGTTGCTGTTGGGCAACGTACCCCGCCCGCGCCGTGGTCACATCCAGCTCAGTTGAGGAGACGCTTGTCTTTTGAGTGGTTTGCGTGATCGACACACTTGGGTTCTGAACCTGGATGTTGGCGTCAGCCTGTTCGAGGTTCGCTTTCTGCTGTGCAAGCGCGACATCGTAGTCTCGTGTGTCCAGTTCAACCGCAAGCTTTCCCTGGTCTACGGTTTGATCGTTCTCGACGTTGACCGCGATCACCGTCCCGGTGATTCGGCTACTCACCGCGTTCAAGTGTCCATCGACCTGGGCGTCATCGGTTGATTCGTAACTTTGCAGGTATCGCCACAGGAACCATCCACCGATAAGAACAGCAATGAGCAGAAAGGGGATTGCCACTGTTGAGATGGGGTGGCCGGCAGCCCACTTTCTTGTGCGCGTTAAAAGCGGCTCCTTGGGAGCGTCTTTCTTCTCGGCATCACCTTCCTTCTTGTCGTCTTTATCCTTGTCCGCACCGTCCGTCTTCTGGTCGGACGCCGGAGCGTCCTTCGACTTGGCATCAGGTTGTGAACTCGATTGTTCCCCCTGCCCCGGCTTCTCCTTCTCGTTCGCGTCTGCGCGCGCCCGACCCGCTGTCTGGTCACTGCGTAAGCGGTCGAGCTCGGCCCTCAGCCGTCCCTGCTCGTAGAAAAGAGAGTCGACGACTGTCGGAGACGCGCCATCAGCGTTGCTTTTACCCATCCGCACATCCAAAGGCTGATTAATGTCCGTCGCTTCATCTGATGGTGGCATGTCATTTACTCCTGAGAAGCTGCTTTACGGTGATCTCCGCTTGGCCCATGGCCCGTGAAAGAGCAACTTTTGCCATGTTGTGCTCGAAGACTGCACTGATGTAATCGTTATTCGCCTGAGCGACAGCTTGTTCGGCCTGCACCACTTCAACCGTGTCCGTGACACCTGCCATAAAGCGATCCCGGGCCTGCACGGACGTCTCGTTTGCAAGAGAAACATTGCTTTCGGCTACGCCGACCTGGTCTGCCGCGGCATTCAGGTCGATGAAGGCCTCGCGCACGTCACGATCGATCACTCCGAAAGTGTCCTGGAGTTCGGCTTTGCGCTGGTTCAGCGTTGCGCGCGCCTGCTCAGAGTCACCTTGCACTCTTCCACCCTGGAAGATTGGAACAGTGATCGTCCCAGCAATGGTGAAAGTTCCATGGGCTTGCGCCGGATTCACACCGAGGGCGCCGTAGTCGCCAGTAAACGAGAAGCTGGGGAGGTATTCGGAATGAGCGGCGCTCAACGAACTCTCTGCCGCCTGGACGCCCTGCTTGGCCGATAGAAGGTCGGCGCGATTCTCGTTTGCACGTTTGAGTGCGGCTTCGACATTCAGGTCCTGAAGAGGAGTAAACGGGAATTCTTGCTCTATGCCATAAACGCTGCCATTGGGCAACCCGACGATCCGACTGAGGGTAAGCTTCTGCCTCTCAACATCCGCTTGGTCAGCCCGTAATCGTTGTACATCCGTCTGATATTGCACTTGACTGCGCGTGACGTCGATACGCGCATTCGTTCCGGCTTCAAATCGGTCTGCGGCTTGCTGGTACGAGGCGCGGGAGCTTTCTACCTGGGCGCGCGCCGCGACGACCCGAGCCTGTGCGGCCACAACCTGTAGGTAGCTACCGGCCACTGCCAGGACGACAAGGTCTCGGGCATCTAGGGCAGATGCCTGGATTGATTTCACATTTTGCGAAGCACTACGCAGATTCCTTAATTGAGCGAAGTCGACCAGCGTTTGATTCAGCTTCACGGCGCGCGCATCGAAGAAGTTGATCGGCCCCACTGTGGCTGGAATCCCTGGAATCGGCACAATCGGGCTTCTGAAACCTTGAGCGGCTAAGTTGATTTTTTCGAGTGTTTCCCCAAGTGTGGAACTGACGTTTGGCAAAAGTGCGCTGCGCGCGACGAGGCGTTGACCCTTTGCTTGAAGGACGCTATTCGATTGACTAACTTGTCCTAGGTTGTTGCGCAGTCCAAGTGCCAGAGCATGATCAAGCGTGAGGGGCTGTATGAGTTCTGCGGCAGTCGCACCAGAGACGCTGCCCGCATATGGACCCGTAAGAGTTACTGTGCTGTTGATCACGTTTACGCTGTTAGTGCCGTTATTTGGAACAGACTGAGTAGTGGAAACGGAGCCACTGGCTGCGCCCCGTCCAGACAGGGGCAACTGTGTGGCTGCACTCTCACCTGCTGTCGAACCCGTTGCCACCGGGGTCGCCTGTCCCAGCAAGCGCGCACCGGTGAACGGAATACACCATACGGCAGCATAAAGGATATATTCTGAAACGCCTCTGTGATTTCGTTTCATAGGCTCCAAATTTGAGGTGAGAAGACCCTGTGTCATTCCTAAGGGCATTATCCAAGCATTTGGTGAACCGCTTTCGCGCCTTCACAACAACGAACGGTCGTCAACAGTACGAAAGAACTAAGGATCATTGGACAACGCGTCTTTGCAGTAGGGCCGATCTACTCGCAAGCGAGCACATGGCTTGCTTCTGAGGGCATGATCTCGAATGCATTTCGCCCACGGTCTGTGATTAGACTTCGGAGCTTCGCCCCAACCCGCAAAGCGAACCGCAATCGCCAGTGGAACTTTTGACCTTCGTGAAGTCGTTCCAGAGCTTTGCTCAACGGCGTAAAGACCAGATCATTCTGCACTACCACTGGCCGCTCCAAGGCGAGAGAGATGCCGTGCCTCCCAAAACGGCAACATACCTCTCTACCGTGCGACCCATAAGTCGCGGATTTGGTTCGACCGTGCAAGATGCTTGTAAATGCAAGAGGCATCACGATGAACGACAAAAACCCGGTCTCGTCATGAAGGCGCCTGCAGGTCATGATTCTTAGATGGCTTTGTCGGACATCAAACATTTGCAAATGCTGCAAACCGCATCGAGAGACTCTGTCAAATTGAATGCTATGGCCTTGCGTATAGCGCAACAAAGACACGCACCGCTCACAATGCAACGTGACCGCCCCTTACTTGGGGGCTAAGCCCCTTGGGCATATTCACTTTCTGCTTAGGCAGGACATCAAAGATTAATAAACACTGGAGGTTCGCTAATCCAGTGATCAGACAGATCACTGAGGCTTCTAGGAATGTCACCTTCGAGCAAGGAAAAAGCGTTTGGGGTCCTCACCTTGGCATCGAGGATCCTTTGACGTGCCGAGGACCGATGCCAGGAAGTTCACGAACGCACCTTCCTTTGAAGCCCCACGGAGGCCCCCCCGATAGACCGCGCAAAAATCCAACGGCGGAATCGGCCAATCGTTAAGCAAAGTGACGAGCTTGCCCTCTTGCATCGGCGCGTGAGCAAGCCAAAGCGGTAGCACCGCGATCCCGACGGACTTAATAGCTAGGCGGGAAAGCATCTCCGGATCAGGAATGATGGCCGTGAGAGGTGGACTGAGGGTCAAGTGCTCACGGTGACGGACGAAGTTCCACGTGTGCCTCTGGCCGTACCCGACGCAATCGAATTTACTCAGCTCTTGGGGGTGAGTAGGCTCACCGTGCGTAGCGACAAACTTCGGACTTGCGAAGACACCTTGCCGGACCGCCGGAAATAACTTGAAATGGTTGCGGGACTCATTCGGCGATCGTGTTTTTAACAGTACGTCATGCTCCACCTGTGGTCCCTGATCCCAACCGGCGTTGTAGGGAGAGATCTCGATTGTGACTTTCGGAAACGCTGATCGAAACTCATCAAGAACTTCTGTCAGGACAAAGCGGGAGAAGTTGTCAGGCGCACCAACCTGCAATTTGCCTTCTGGTTCTCTCTGATTCGCCACGAGAACCTGGGTCGCCTGCTCATGTGCATGCAACACATCCTGACAAGCAAGCAAATATTCGGAGCCGACGCTTGTGAGGTGCAGTCCGTCCCCATTGCGACGAACCAGAGTCGTTTCCGCTACCTTCTCGATACGCTTCAAGGCTCGGCTCACTGTGTGGAGCGGCAGGTCCAATGACGCTGCGGCTGCCGTCAGGTTGCGCGCGTCCCCGAGAGCGATGAAAATCCGCATTTCTTCCGGACGTATCCTGTTCGATACCTGCTCTTTTCGCACGTGCCTCGCACCCATTCCGCCGAACGGTCCAGTTCGCGTTCGCACCTCAAGCTGGCCGTTCTCGGATGTCGTCTAGCATACCAAGTGCTGGCTCCGTTCGTTGCCTATACAAGGTGCTCAACATCTACACCGTCCCCAGCGACTTTTTCGTCGAGGCCGCGCGTAAGCTCAACGTCACCGTGCATGTCACCAAGAACGACAAGAAGCGCCGCTCGAACCTGGACCGGAGAACGACGCGGCACACCGGCTACGCCATCAGCCTGAGCAGGCGCTGGCCGGTCGAGAAGGGCTTCGGCTGGCTCAAGCAGACCGGCCCGATCCGTCAGGTAAAGCTCCGCGGACTGCACAAGGTCGACTGGCTATTCGTCTTCAGTTGCGCCGCGCACAACCTCTGCAGGCTACCCAGGCTAATCGTCCAGAGACAGGTAGCATGACTCGGGCAGAGCTGCGCCTGAAGACCGCCGGAGGCCACGAACAGGTAACCGGAAAGCCCCCAAACTCCCCGTCAATACTCAACAAAACAGAGTTTTGAACGAAAATCAATCCAAACATCTCAACAACACCCAAGAAAGACAAGCCAGTCAGCAGAAGTTCAACAAGTTCCTAGGGGATATGCGTCAATATTTTGCAGCTTCGCGGCTCTGCTCAAGCGACTTTAAAAAGAGTTTGCACGTCATGCAAAACTAGTTGACTGTTTGTGCAAGCACGTTGATAACGAGCTTCGCTTTTCATGGGCTAAGGAGAACGGGGCGATTGGATTCTGAATCCGCTCGACTCCCGTTCGCCCTACTGGACCCCGGCGAGTGAGCTGCGCAACCCCGCCGAGGCGCGAACGACCGCGACCTCGCTCTACCAGCCAACCAACGATAAGAAAGGCGAGTTTTTTCCACCGAAACGCCACAGAAGATCTTTGCCCACCTGCCCAAGTACCGTCTGTCCCCGCAGGAGCTTGTGCAATGGATGTCGAACGAGGATGAAATAGACCGGCGCGCTGAAGGAGCGGAACTGGCGCAGATGATCGCCAAGGGCGCTCAGCAGCAGCGCAGTGGCGTCCTCGGCTCTCTTGTCCGTTTCTGACGGGACCTCAACCTCTTCGCTCTGTGCGGAGGGCTGCGCAGATTCTGCAACCTGTAGTAAATGTCTTTATATTTATGGATTGGAGCGTTGTTGTGCCCAAAGCGGGGGCGCAATGCAGCATATAACCCTGACAGCTGTAGACATGCAGTGGAACTGGAGAAGTCAATGTTCAAAACCAAGCTCGATGTTGCTTTTTGGAATTACGACCGGACTCGCGCCCTTGCGGAGGGCAAGGTAAAGATTGCCGATGCCGACGCCACTTTTCATTCGGCACCCATCGTCACCATCATCTTCGAGGGTATGGTTCATGGAAAGTACAACGTATCTGAAATGGGTATGACGTACTTTCTTCGTACCTTCAAAGATGGAGAGTCGCCATTCGTGGCCATCCCCGTCTTCCCAAACCGAGCTTTCCGTCATTCTGCCATTTACATCAACAAGGCGAGCGGAATCACAAAGCCCGAAGACCTCAACGGGAAGAAGATCGGCGAACTCGCTCTGTATAGCCACGATGCCGGCGTTATCCCCAAAGGCATTCTGATGGATGAGTATGGCTTCAAGCCAGAGACCTGCGAATGGATCATTGGTGGTCTGGACTGGCCGATGAAGCCAATCGATTTCGTGCCGGATACGCACCCAGCGAATGTCAGGGTTAGCAACATCGAAAAGGGCAAGGAGCTCGGTGCGATGCTGGAGGACGGCGAGATCGATGTCTTGTTCTCGGCCGACAATCCGAAATGCATTCTGGAGCATTCGCCGAAGGTCGGACGGCTGTTTGACGACTACCAAACGGTGGAGCATGAATATTACAAGCGCACCGGCATCTTCCCGATCATGCATACCGTGGTCATTCGGAAGGACCTCCTTGCTAAGCACCCGGAGCTTGCTTCAAATATTTATCAGGGCTTCTGCGAGTCGAAGAAGGCGGCGGTGGAGGACTACCAGCACGCGAAGATTTTCAACAACATGGGCACAATGTTCCCTTGGTTCAGTAAGCTGATCGATGACGACATTGCACTGCTTGGCGAGGATTGGTGGCCCTATGGCATGAAGGCAAACCGCAAGGCAGTCGAGCTGATCCTGCGCTACCACTACGAGCAGGGAGTTACCGATCGCTTCTATAAGGTAGAAGACCTGTTCGCCGCTGATCTCTTGAACACCTAACGCTCAGTCCTCGGCGATGATGGGATTTGTCAGAAAGGAACGACAATGAAGGTTGTTGGATTGGAAGAACACTTTGTGACTCGGGAGTTGATGGAAGCTTGGCAATCCATCCCTCTCCAGTACCAGGATCTCGCGTTAAAGTCCTCGTCTGAAGGCGAGGCGGGGAAGCTGCTACCGGAGCTTGGACCGAAACGAATCGCTGCGATGGGTGAAGCAGGAATCGATGTCCAGGTGCTGTCGCTGACCTCGCCAGGAGTCCAGAATTTGGATGACGCGACAGCGGTCGATCTCGCTCGCTAGTCGAACGATGCGTTGGTCGACGCAATCCGGACAAATCCTGACAGGTTTCAGGGCTTTGCCTCCCTGCCTACCCCTGCGCCGTATGCTGCGGCGCGGGAGCTGGACCGGGCTGTGAAGCCTAGGGTCCACTTATTTCCGTGATGGCGCCGGATTGGCATCGCAGAGCTGACTGGACCAGCTCTGCAGCAACCTCCCCTACATCGATTGACTGGAAACGGAGTTCCACCGGCAGCACCGCCACAAGCAGGGGGTTGGCATACTCCCGAATCACCGCGTCCACAAGGGAATGAAACTGCGTCGCCCGAAAAATAGACCAGGACAAACCGCTGTCCCGAACAGATGCTTCACATTGAACCTTCGCACCATAATATGGCAGTGGCACTCTGTCGCTGCCCACAATCGAAACGTAGCAAAAGTGCTTCACGCCGGCAGCATTGGCTTGTCGTAACAACAGTCCTGTCGCACGCACATCGGAGTGTGCTGGATCAACGATGTAATCGCTAGCTGCGTGGATGATGAGATCGATCCCTTGCACTGCGCGGGCAACATCACCCTCATTTCCGAGATCCGCTTGAGCCCATTCTGTGCCTAGGGTGTGGCATTTTCATGTGGAGCGGTAAGGGTCATTATCCTCACCTGAAGATTGTTTTGTTTCGTCAGCTCAGCGACAAAGTGGCTGCCCAGATTCCCTGTCCCACCTGTTACCAGCACTTTCATCGAATCCTCCTAGGATTTCTTAAGAATGCACGTAGAGGCGGAATGCGCTTTTCTTGTCCGAGCAAGGTGATCTCATTGAACAGCGATGCCGGTCGTGTTCAGTGCGTCTGCAGCAAGGCTACAGCAATTCCTCCCGGTTTTTGTACCAAAAACAGCTCTAGTTCAGCGGCATCCTGCACCAAAGCACAGCGTTCCGATCTTTGCTCTCAATGCAACACAGTTCAGCTCAACGTGCAAGAAACAACATACGAGTTCAAGCCATCTCTATAGGCATGGAGGATTCACACTATGCAGTACCTCGTTATCTTCACCCCGAAGAAGCAGTTTGCTTCGGACGGACCGCCTTCTGACTTCATGGACAAAGCGCAACAGGAACAGGCCCAGGTGCGCGAACTGTACGCCTCCGGCGGCTTGCGCCAAGTGTGGGCACTGGTGCCACGGACTCATGGCGGCGTGATTCTGTTTGAGGCAGAGTCACCAGACCATCTGCAACAGATGATCAACAGCTTTCCTTTGATTAAGGCGAACTACGCTGATACCCAGATCGTTCCCCTGCAGGAGCATGCAGCGTTCATGCCGCCAGACAGCCCGAAGCGAAACTCCTGATTAGCCTTCTGCTGGTTGCGCAAAGGGGCGCAAGAGTTCAGTTGGCACAGACCAGTTAAGAGGAGCAGGCAACATTATGCTGAAGATGGAGGAGTTGAATTCGCATATTACCTACGAACAACAGTTGCATGAGGACCACCACGGACCGGTGGTCCTCATGATCTTGTTCAGGGTCGAGGCTAATGAAGTTGAGGCATTTCGAGCTGCGTGGGCCAAGGACGCGGCGTTCACCAAAGCTCAACCAGGCTACATTTCCGCAAAGCTGCACCAAGGCATTCAGGGAAGCAGCACTTTTCTAGACTACACAGTGTTTGAAAGTGTGGCTGCCCTTGAAGCAATGACACGGCAGCCGGAGTTTGGTCCGCTCAGGAAACTCTATCCCAACAGCGCCACGGCCAGCCTGCATCTGTTCCGCCAAGTAGCGATCCCTAACATTTGCCTCGGCGCACCTGACATCGGCTAAGCGTCAAAGTCGTCCAACACTCACCACGAAAGAGAGGTTCTATGCCTATTAACGCTGCATCACATTCGATTAATCTTCCCGACGAAATTGCTGAGAAGCATGATGTCCAATTCCTCGTCCACAGCCGCCTTGTGGTTCCAGGCGCGGAACAACTCGATCCTTATCTCAAGGATCACCTGCGCTTCATGAAATCACAAAGCGAAAAGAAGGTTGTCTCGTTTGCCGGGCCGTTCTTCACGCGAGACGGTAAGAATACGGGCGACGGGATGTATGTCCTTCGCGTCGACAACATCGAGGAAGCCCGCCGCGTCACGGAAGAGGATCCGCTTCACAAAGCGGGTGTTCGAGTTCCCAACATCACACCGTGGCTACAGGTCATGGATTGATCGCTGGAATTAGCGGATTACCACCTGCGCCTTGGCCGATAACGGAACAACGAAGGTCGGATCACGAACTTTGTGGTTCCGTGAAGGCGCTTTGGATGCGCGATTATCACGCGTCCGTCTTAGCATTCAGCTTCACTCGGGGAGGACCCTGCGTGGCGGAAGATTCCAATGCTGCGAGCCGCTCCGCGAAGTGTGCTTTTGCCATCTTAATCAACGCCTCGACCTTTGCGGGCAAGACGCGGTCAGGGGTTACTGCGAAGACCACAACAGGGGTACCTTCCCATTCCGGTAAGACCCGGACCAAATCACCACCATAGGTGGGGTGACAAGCAAGGTGCTGGGGCAGCATGGCAACGCCGAGGTGCTCACGGGCCGCGAGCGCAGAAGCCAACACACTGCTCGACGAACATATGCCGCTCACCGCGACCGTCTCGCGCTTCCTGCCCCGGTACAGGTCCCACTTGCTTTCAACAGAGGCGGCTAGATAGCGGATGCACTGGTGGTTATAGAGTTCCTGTGGAGTTTCCGGAGTTCCTTTCTCTCGGAGGTAGGCATTGGAAGCGAACAGCATCCTGGGAAAAGAACCGATTTTACGCACCGGGAAGGAGGAGTCAGGCATTTTTGCCTGGTGAGCCACTGTGAAGGCTACGTCTAATCTATCTGCCAAAAGATGGGGCGATCCCTGAGTGGCGATAATGTCAACCGACGTCTGGTCATTCGTGCGGCAATACTCCGCTATCATGGGCGCTGCGAGTGTGACCGCGAGGTCAGACGGCGTTCCGACTCGAAGATGGCCGGCGATGATTGAGAAATCGACTCGGAACTCCTCTTTCAAGCGCTCGGCTTGCTCTACCATTTGCCCCGAACGCTCCAGAAGTTTTTCCCCTGACTCAGTAAGAGCAAAGCTTCGGGTCGATCTTCGGATTAGCACGATTCCCAACTCTCGTTCCAGGGCAGCGATCCGGCGGGTCAGTGTGGAAGGTGTGATCCCCAAGGCCTTTGCTGCCCGTCCAAAATTGCGCGATCGTGCGACTTCTACGAATGACTCCATGTTCGCAAGCAGGAGCATCTCTTACCTCCCCGAGCTTCCCTTCACGACCAGCAATCCTTCGGCTTAGCGTTGAGGGAGTGATGTCGTGTATCGCTGCCGCTTGCTAAACTCCTGGACTCCGCCGTCCAAACGAACAGGTCCATATCAGCGAGGATTGGCCGGAACACCCTTTCCTGATTATAACGTCCCGTGCAATACAGAATTGCAGGTTTCGCGTATCTTCCAACCGTGTCGCGAACATCTCAGTTTAGGAAGGGGATAAGCGATGCAGTATGTTGCGAGGAACAACGGGCGCTCCGGCTACATGCGTCAGCTCGCATAGCGGACCACTGCTTTACTACGCAATGCACCGCTCATCAATTTACTACACACAAAGGAAAGAACATGCCGAAGCCGCAAATCGTCGAGATGGACCAATCCGTCACACTACAGCAGCAGGGCAAAGCGGACGTAGGTCCGATTGTCTTCATCAACAAGTTCAATGTAAAGCCTGAGCACGTCGAGCACTTCCTTGAAGTGTGGAAGGCCGCTACGCTGTCTGAAAGGAAACAGCCTGGCTTCATTTCTGCTCAGTTCCACAGGGGTATTGCAGGGAGCAATGTCTTCCTCAACTACGCCATCTGGGAGTCTGCAGAACACCACACCAGGGCCCTGGCACAACCGGACTTCCAGAAAGCGCTTGAGATGTACCCTCCAGACGTTGTCGAATCACCGCACATATTCCAAAAAGTGGCGATTCCAGAGGTCTGCGTGGCGTAAGCACTTGCTGGCACTCTGCACAGGCGGTAGAAGCGCTAGTAGATTCTCTTAGTCAGTGTGCCCGCTTCTTAGGCGCGCCACCCATACAGTGACAACGATCCTCAGGAGGTAGAAGTGAGAGTTTTGGTCTTTGGCGCTGCCGGAAAAACCGGCAGCGCCGTCGTAGAAGCAGCGCTGGCAGCCGGTCACCAGGTATCCGCCTTCGTTCAACACGCCGAAGCCTATGGTAAAGCGGGAGTGCGGGTGTTTTCCGGTGACGCTACGCATGGAAACGAGGTACTACAAGCAGTCGAGGGTCAAGACGCTGTCGTCGATACCATCGGCGGAAAGACTCCGTACAAGGGAACTACGCTCGAACAGACTGCAGCCGCGACAATCATTTCAGCGATGCAGCAAGCAGGCGTGCGCCGACTCATTGCGACCTCCATGCTTGGAGTTGGCGAGAGCACGTCAAATGCGCCTCTTTACGAACGCCTGCTGGTGTCAACTTTCTTGCGTGGTGCGGAAAAGGACAAGACCATGATGGAAGATAAAGTCCAGAGCAGCGGACTCGATTGGATCATCTTACGTCCTGCTATCTTGACCGACGATGCCGCCATCGGACAAGTGAAGGTCTACCCGTCTGGAACGGACGAGAAAGCCCACAAAATCGCTCGAAGCGACCTCGCCAATTTCATTGTTGCGCAACTGGTTGACGACACGCATCTTCATCAGGCAATCACAGTAGCAAGCAGTTGACGGCCTTCGCGAGATTACCGCACCCTCCAATCATACGAGGTCATATCCGAGACGTGTAACGGCAGCGTCGATCCACATCTGCAATTCAAATTCGAAACTGCTGGACACCAATATGTGCACAAGGTTGTAACCGTCGCGAACTATCAAGTTAGGCATACGAAGCAAGACCTCTCGCACCCAGATCGCAAACTTGATTGGTAGCGAGGGAACCGTGACCAGATTCACCTCTGACTGCGACGATAGTGAAAAAACAAGGCGACCAAAACGAGCCGCGGCAGCCGTGCCTGAGCACACCAAAGCTCACGGCCGTCCACAGGTGCACACACTGCGGAGCTGTTACAGAACGCGACGCCACCACCGAAGAGGCGATGATCACCGGTGTCTTCGCATGTCCCCAATGCGGTCGTTCAAGTTCACTGCATGTCGTCGTGATCGATCTCTGATCGATCGCGAGCGTTCATGACGCCAGACGTAGGCCCATCTGTCTAGAGCGGTTCTCCACAAGCTATAGAGCGGCAAAGGGAAGCCTGAACCATGCGGTTGCGTCCTTGGGTGTGATGGATGGGAGCAGTTGGGCGACGGCGTGATGGAGCGTATCTT
>JAABUQ010004884.1_pt1 | contig 22214 bp, 18 predicted proteins | sample 5560001 | NCBI WGS metagenome assembly JAABUQ01 (sample SAMN10711888, study PRJNA513371) | rock metagenome | isolation source: Antarctica rocks | place: Antarctica: Victoria Land, Finger Mt nord | collected 2015-12-18 | reverse complement strand
GCCTCCAAATCGGTGCGCGATAGGCTCGGAAGGTTGTGGGGTGTTGCCATGTGCCAAGCGAATCGTACTCGCCCGCTTCAGGGAAGCCCTAAAATGCAATCAACCCCGGGGTTTTGCCCCGGTTACCCGTTGCGGTAACTGGGGCAAAACCCCGGGCACGCAGTTGCAGCAGAACAAAGGTCAGAGTGGGTCGGTAACTCTACCACCTTGAATATATGCGGCTTTTTTCGTTCTTTTAGTGATATAGATTGGAATGCGGTTCGTCTTTGCCCGGGGTTTTGCCCCAGTTACCCGTTGCGCTCCTAACCCCCGGGCAACGCAAGGAGAGCCGCGATGGCAGTCAAGGTCCAAGGCAGCAAAGTCCGCTACGCCGTCGTCGGCGCAGGCTGGATCAGCCAGGCCGCCTTCATGCCCGGCGTCGCCCATACCAGCAACTCCGAGATGACCGCCATCGTCACCGGCGATGAGGAAAAGGCCCAGGCCCTCGGCAAACGCTATGGCATCACCAACACCTACCACTACGACGCCTACCTCGCCGCTCTCGACAGCGGCCAGTTCGACGCGATCTACATGGCGTTGCCCAACTGGCAGCACCGCGAGTTCACCGTCCCCGCCCTGGAGCGCGGCATCCACGTCCTGCTGGAAAAGCCGATGGCCACCAGCGAGGAGGACTGCCTCGCCATCCAGGCCGCCGCGGAGAAAACCGGCGCCAAGCTGCTGGTCGCCTACCGCCTGCACTTCGAGCCGGCGACGCTGGAGGCTATACGCATGGTCCGCGCCGGCGAGTTGGGCAAGGCGCGGCTGTTCACCTCGGCCTTCTCGCAGCACGTGTCCAAGGACAACCACCGCGCCAAGCACGGCTTCTGGGCGGGTCCGGTCGCCGATATGGGGCCGTATCCCATCAACGCCTGCCGCAACCTGTTCGGCGCGGAACCCATCGAGGTTACGGCGATGGGCCTCCGCCACCCAGAGTTCGGCTTCGACTTCGACGACACGGTGTCGGTCACGCTGCGGTTCCCCGGCAACCGGCTGGCCCAGTTCACCGTCGCCTACGGGCTGAACAGCCACAACCATTACCGCGTCCACGGCACGGATGGTGACCTGCTGGTCCAGCCGGGCTTCGCGTTTCCCGGGCCGCTCAAGCATACCCTGACGATGGGAAAGACTACGACCGAGCGCAGCTTCCCCGCCGTGGACCAGTTCGGCGGCGAAACCCAGTACTTCTCCGATTGCATCCTGCACGACCGCCCGGTGGAGCCGGACGGGGAGGAGGGCCTACTGGACGTGCGCGTGGTTGCCGCCATCGGCCGAGCGCTGGAGACCGGCCGTCCGCAGACCCTGCCGCCTGCGGTGCGCGACAAATATCCGATGGTGGCGCAAGCCACCACGCTGCAAGCCGTCAAGCCACCGCCGTTCGTGAACGCCCACGAGCCATCGGAGGGCTAGCTGACGCCACTCCGCCCTTGAACACCACGAACTCGCCGCGCCGCATCGTCGTCCAAGTCTCGTCCCGCGTCAGCGGCCGGGTGGCGACGACGCTCACGATGTCGCCCGGCGTCGTCACCTGGCTGAAATCGGCCGTCAAGTCCTCATCCACCAGCGTCGCCGGGCCGAACGGCGCCCGGCGGGTGATCCAGGCGAGCTTGGTGCCGCAGAAGCAGAACAACTGCCGCCCATCGCTCATCAGCATGTTGAACACCCCCAGGTTGGACAACTGCCCGGCCAGCGCCGCCACATGCGCGGACAGCGTCGCATCCCCCGGCGGCGATGGCCACCGCGCCCGCAACTGTTCCAGCATCCAGCAGAACGCATGCTCGCTGTCCGTGGTGCCGATGGGGCGATGGACTCCCAGAGGCCAGCGCTTCACCCCGCGAAGCTGGCCGTTGTGCGCGAACGTCCAAGCCCGGCCCCACAGCTCCCGCGTGAAGGGATGCGTGTTCTCCAGCGACACCCTACCGCGGTTGGCCCGGCGGATGTGCGAGATCACGATTCCACTGCGTATGGGATGGCCGATCAGGAACTGGGCGATCTCGCTCTGCGCGCTAGGCTTCGGATCGTGGAAGGCGCGGCAACCCCGGCCCTCATAGAAGGTGATGCCCCAGCCATCGGCGTGCGGAGCCGTCGCTCCGCCGCGCGGCACCAGGCCGGCGAAGCTGAAGCAGATGTCGGTCGGCACGTTGGCGCTCATGCCAAGCAATTCGCACATGGTCCGCGCCAGGCTACGCCCGGGCTGAAGCCAGAGATAGAGGTCGTCTTATGTGCCCGGCGTCGAGCCCCCTGGATCGCCTCGCGACCGCGGCGGCGCAGTGCCACCTCGGTCCGCGCCTACACATCCCGGCCGCCCGGCGTAGCCGCAGTCAAAGGATTGGCCGCAGGCGGAGCGGGCGGTGGCACCGCGGCACGCACGAAGTTGTCGAACACGTTCGGCGGCAGCGCCAGCCGGGGCGTCAGGCGCTCGTGGTGCTCCTCTGCCACGTAGAAGCGGTTCAGCGCGTCGAACCATGCGAACCGGTAACTCGCCGCGAGCAACAAATCCTCCCAGGCGGCGTGGTTCGGCTGCAGGGTGCGCGGGTCCAGCGCTTCGACCAGCACGACCCAGGGACGCCAGCGGGTGAAATCTGCGCCCTCCATCACCGCGCGCTACGCCCCTTCGCAGTCCACCTTGAGGAAATGGATCGGCCCGGGGGCATGGGCCTCACAGACCTCCGCCAGCGTCAACACCTGCACCGTCCGGCGTACGACCCCATAGCCATGCACGTCGGCCGCAGAGGCGGCCAGCGCCGGGTTCAGGGTGGACAGGCCGTTGGCTTCCACGTCGAAAAACTCCGCCGTCCCCGGAGTGGCGCCTAGGGCAGCGAGCAAGTTCACGTCGCGCGGACGTCGCGCTTGCAGGGCCGCGTGCCGGCTGGGCAGCGGCTCGACGTTGATCCCGCTCCATCCCCGCTCGCTGAACGCACGCGTGACGGAATCCAGGTCGGGGTCCCAGGCGCCCACGTCCACATAGAAACCGGCCTCGACGTCGCGCAGCGCGCGCCACAGGGTTACGTCCTCGAAGTTCTGGGCATAGGAGGTGAAGCTCATCGCCGCCGCAGCCTAACCTGGCCCCGCGGCACGACAGTTGCCCCTGGCGCCATCGCCTTGATCTCCCCTTGCAGCGCCGCCCGGCGCTCGTGGATGGATACCAGCACCGGACCCATCGGCACGCCAAGGTCCACCAGCACGGCCTCGGACAGTTGCAGGCTGGCCTCGATGGTTTCCGGCACCGCGTCCGACGCGCCCAGCGCATACAACCGCGCCGCATGCCGGCCGTCGCGGGCGCGGGCGACAATCAGCAAGTCCGGCCGTTCGGCGCGGGCAGCCTGCACCAGCGCGTCGGCGCGGGCGCGGTCGTCTATGGTCACGACCAGGGCGCGGGCGTCTCCCAGGCCGATCCGGCGCAGCAGCTCCGGCTGGGTGATGTCGCCGTAATAGACCTCCCTGCCCTCTCGCCGCCGCGCCGCCACCCGGTCGGCGTCGCTGTCCACCGCCACCCAGGGCAGGGCGTGCGCGTCCAGCAGGGATGCCACCGTCTGTCCGACCCGGCCGAACCCTGCCAGGATCACCCGCGGCGGCCCATGCCCAGGTATCTCCGGCGGCAGCAGGTCCGGCGCCACCTTCACCGGTCGCCTGCCGGCCAGCAGGATGCCGAGGCGGGACAGCAGCGGGATGGTCGCCATCGTCAGCGCCGCCACGATGAAGGCGAAGCCGCCCAGCGCCGAACCCACCAGCCCGGACGCCTGGGCCAGCCCGAGGATGACGAAGCTGAACTCGCCCCCTGGCCCCAGCAGCAAGCCGGCCGGACCGCCGACGCGCAGCCGCAGCCCGAAGCCGCGGGCCAGGACCGCCGTCACTGCCGCCTTTATCGCCACCAGCCCCAGCGCCGCTCCTAGCACGGGCAGCGGGTCCCGCGCGATGCGCCCCAGGTCGAGGCTCATGCCGATGGAGATCAGGAACACCCCCAGCAGCAGACCCTTGAACGGTTCCACCGTGACCTCGATCTGCCGACGATACTCGGTTTCCGCCAGCAGCAGCCCGGCGATCAGCGCCCCCAGCGCCATGGACAGCCCGGCCGCGTCAGCCGCGACGCCGGTGCCCAGCACCACCAGCAGGCAGGCGGCCATGAAAAGCTCCGGGCTGCCGGTGCGGGCGACGCCACGGAACAAGGGCCGCAGCGCCAGCCGGCCGCCGCCCACGATGATCGCCACCATGCCCACTGCCTTCAGCGCCGCAACGGCAAACCCGGTCCAGCCCGCACCACCGCCCGCCGCCCCCAATCCGAACAGCACCGGAACCAGCATCAGGTCCTGGAACAGCAGCACCGCAAAGCTGATGCGGCCAACCAGGCCGGTCATTCGCCGCTCCTCTGCCAGCACCTGCGCGACCACCGCCGTGCTGGACATCGCCAGGGCGAGCGCCACCACCCCCGCCGCGGCTGGCGGCACCCCCAGCAGTACCACCGCGCCCGCTACGGCCAGGGTGCTGCCAACCAGTTGCGCCGACCCCAGGCCGAACACTAGGCGGCGCATGGTCTTGATGCGCTCCCAGGACAGCTCTAGCCCGATCATGAACAGCAGCAGCACGACGCCAAGGTCTGCCAACGGCTCGATCCGTCCACGGTCGGCAATAGTGATCCAGCGCAGCGCCGGCAGCCCCTCCGCCAGCGTGCCCAGCCCGGCGGGGCCGACCGCCATGCCCACCAGGATGAAGCCCAGCACCGGGCTGACCCGCAGCCGGTGGAACAGCGGGATCACCACTGCCGCGGCACCCAGCACCACCAAGGCGTCCCGCATACCTCCTGCCCCCGCCATCGCCTCGGCTGCCATGCACCCTCTCCGCAACAATTTATGTTGCACTGCACAAAACCCCGTCCGATGCTTATGAGCAAGACGGAGGCTCACCGATGATAGAACACCTGCCCACCGACATGGGCCGGCAGGACCTGGCGGCGCTGGCTTGGTTCCTGGCGGCGTGGCTCGGCTATGGCCAGGCTATCCACGCCATGCCCTGGCCCGGCAGCATCACAGCACGCATGGGCCAGGTGCGCCGGGCCTGGATGGCGACGATGCTGGGGCGGGACAACCGGATTACCGACGCCTTGCTGATCGGGCACACCGTCCACAGCGCAACGTTCTTCGCGTCCACGACGATGGTGGCGATGGCGGCGCTGCTCGGCTTGCTAGGCGGGTTCGACCGCACCTATGCGACGGTTCAGGAGCTTGCCTTCACCGCCAAGACCGGGCGCGTGTTCATGGAAGGCAAGCTGGTGTTGCTGCTGCTGCTAGTGTTCGCCCACATCTTCCTGAAGCTAAGCTGGGCGCTGCGCCAGCTCAACTACACCCTCGCAATGATCGGAGCCGCGCCGACCAAACCCCGCGTCGCCCAACGGGACCGCATTGCCCGGGAATTGGGCACGCTACTGTCCCTTGCCGTCCGCAGCTTCAACGCCGGCATCCGCGGCTATTACTTCGCGCTTGCGGCCCTGACCTGGCTGGTTGGACCGGAGGCGTTCATGGCGGCGACGTGCGGGATCGTGACGATGCTGGCGTGGCGGCAGTTCGCCTCCGGCACCGCGGAAGCGATTCGGCGTAGCCATGTGGCGGTGCTGGGCGAGGAAGAGGGGGGGGTCGCCGGAGCCGTACAGCTCAGGTAGCGCTTGCTACGCGGACATCGAACTGACCAGCAGCGCAGAACCGAACGAGGGCTGACCCGCTAAATCCCCCCCTGGAACGTGTTGCACGCGGCAATCGTGCCCTGCTGCAGCCCAGTCCCCAGCCAATGCGTCCGCTGCTCCGATGTGCCATGCGTGAAGCTGTCGGGAACAACGGCCCGCCCTGCTTCCCGTGCGATGCGGTCGTCGCCGATGCTGCTGGCAGTGCGAGCAGCCTGCTGGATATCGTTGCCGTCCAGGTTGGCATGACGCTCGTTCATCTTGTTGGCCCAAACACCGGCGAGGCAGTCTGCCATCAGCTCCGTCCGGACCGACAGGTTCTTAGCCACCGCTGGGTCCTGGGCATCCCGCTCCGCCGCCTGCACCTTGGGCAGCAGCCCCAGCAGGTTCTGCACGTGATGGCCGATCTCATGCGAGATCACATACGCATAGGCGAACTCGCCGCCGCCGCCGAACCGCTGCTGCATCTCGGCGAAGAACGCCGTATCCAGATACAGCTTGCGGTCCAGCGGGCAATAGAACGGCCCCGACGCCGCCTGCGCCGTGCCGCACCCAGATTGCGTGCGCCCGGAGAACAGGACCAGCACAGGCCGGACATACTGCACGTTGGCCTGCCGCGGCAGCTCTGCGGACCAAACGTCCTCCGTTTCACCCAGGATCTTCGCCACGAAGGTGCCAGCCGCATCCGTCGGCGTTCCGGCCTGGACCTGCTGCTGCGGCTGCTGTGGCGCATACTGGCCCGCAGGCTGCCCGCCGCCCGTCACCACTTCAGCGCCGCCGATCAGCACGCGGGGGTCAATCCCAGTGGCCCAGCCGATCAGGCTGAGCACGATGATCGCGCCAATGCCCAGGCCACCCCGTCCTACGGTGAAGCCGCCTCCACCTCCGGACTGCCCACGCCGGTCCTCGATGTTGGAGGAGGGTCTGAGGTCGTCTTCCTGCATGGGGCTGCTCCGCCGGTCTATGGCATCCCTACGTTTGAAGGCGCAGATCGTTCCTTAGGCGTCCCGACGCGGGGCAGCTCGTCAGCCGCCGGCGCCAAGCCATAGGGCGCGAGCAGTGCCCAGATGTGCCCCGGCACCATCGTCCGCAGCCGCCGGGGATGGGCGCGGCGCAGGTGCAGGACGGTTTCGGCCGCTTTCATCTCGACGCGCGTGCGCGCGAACTCCAGTCCGCGCGGACCGACCCGGGGCATCAGCCAGCCGACCACCGGACGCAGCCAGTCCGGCATGGAGCGCAACGGCAGGCCACCCGCCGCCCGCGCCACATTGGCGATGAAGCCGCGCACTGCCCCGGCCCGCTTGCCGGCGCTGCCCGGCGCCGACACCTGGACCTCGTCGCCCAGCGCCGCCAGCAATTCCTCCCCACGCTCGTTGCGGACCAGCAGCCACTGCTCGCCCTGCCCGCCCATGTAGCCCACCGTGATGTCGGCCAGGACGTTGGTGTAATCCACGCAGGTCCGGCAGGTCAGCGGGAAGAAGTCCGGCGGCAGCTTGCTGATCGGCAGTTGCAGGAACGGGATCAGCCGGGTGCGGCCGTCGGTGAAGCGAAGCTCGACCCGGTAATCCGCCCGGAACTCCAGGTATGTGATCGTGCCAGGATCCTCGGCCAGCAGGGCCAGGAACTGGTGGAAGCGTTCGGTGGTGGTGTTGTCCGAGCAGGGCGTGCCGATGACAAACAGGCGGTCGAACCCCAGCGTGGCCTCGATGGAGCGCAACGCATGCACCTGGCAGGGGATGCCGATGACGGCGACCCGGCGGTAGCCGCGGGCGCGGGCCGGTTCAAGCAGGGCAAGCAGCGGCGCAAAGCCCATCCGCATCCCGCGGCACTCGGCCATGCCCGCAGCCTCCGTCACCAGAACCGGGACTGGGCGCCATCTATCATCCGGGTCGGGCGCCATCGTCAGCACGGCATCCACCGCGCCGGTTTCCAGCAGGCGTTCGGCGATGCGGGTTGTGATCCCCGTCCACTGCGCGCCTTCGCTCGGCTGGCGCAGGGAGGCGCGGAGCATGCGGCGGAACGGGCCGAAGTGCAGCTCGTCGGGCCGGGCCGGGTCGCGCGGACGGCCGTGAACGCGGGTTTCCAGGCCGGGGTAGTCAGGGGCGATGAACTGGCAGGCCGCGCCGCACAGACCGGGCGTGTTGGTCCGGGACAAGCCGCAGTCGGTACACAGGCCGCGCGGCGCAGCAGGTGGGAGAAGCGGCGCCCACACTGGGCCGTTCGCATCGTTCATTCTATTGCTCCCCGTAACGCCGCCCCGGCCGCCAGCGGGCACAGCGGCAGTGCACCGGCCAGGACCGCCGCCAGCAGCAGCAAATGCGGCCGGGGCGTCAAGCCGGACTGCGCCGCCTCCGCCGCAGCCGCGCCGAAGATCAGGACTGGCATCGCCAATGGCAACACCAGGAGCGGCAGCAGCACTCCACCGCGCCGCGCGCCCAGCACCACGGCAGCACCCATCGTGCCCAGAAGGGATAGCGCCAGAGTCCCGGGCAACAGTCCTGCCAGCAGCACCGGCACGACGGCGGGATCCAGTTGCAACATCACGGCCAGCGGCCCGGCCGCCAGCAGCAGCGGCAGCCCGGTGCCGAGCCAATGCGCCAGCGCCTTCACCGCCGCGACGCCCGCCGCCGTCAACCCGGCCAGCATGAGTTGGTCCAGGGACCCGTCCTCGAAGTCCGCGCCGAACAGCCGGTCCAGCGGCAGCAAGGCCGCCAGCAGCGCGCAGACCCAGACGATGCCCGGCGCAATCCGTCCCAGCGTTTCCGGCGCCGGGCCGATGGCGAGCGGGAACAGCGCCCCGGCCAGCACGAAGAACAGCACCGCCGCCAGCGTGTCCGCCCCATGCCGCAGGGACAGGCGCAGCTCCCGTTGCAGCAAGGCCAGGGCGCCGGTCATGGGGCTGCCGTCATTGCGATCCGCCAGCGGTTCAGCAATCCGCAGTCTGGCAGGACTACGCTGGCCGCTCCTCGATCACCGCGGGGATGCGGCCCTCGCGACAACAGGTTCCTGGACCCAAAACAATCGTTCAAGCCAGGCCTCACAACCGCAATTCCGCCGCGTCCGGCAAGGGCAGCGGCAGGTGCGTCGCCGTCACCACCACCCCGCCCCCGGCCCGGTGCGCGGCGAGCAGCCCGCCCAGCCGTTCGACCGCCGCCGTGTCCAGCCCCAGCGTCGGCTCGTCGAGCAGCCAGACCGGCGCGGGCGACAGCACCAGCCGCGCCAGCGCCAGCCGCCGTTTCTGCCCGGCAGACAGCAGTCGCGCCGGCAGGTCCGCCAGGGGCAGCAGATCCAGCGCCGCCAAGGCGTCCCGCTGCGTCCCCTGCCCGGTCCGCGCGGCGAAGCCCAGGTTCTCTGCCGCTGTCAGGCCGGGCTTCACCGCGTCCTGGTGGCCCAGGTAGGCGACAGGCCAAGGGTCCGCAGCCTCCCCCATCCACAGCACCGCCCCAGCGTCCGGACGCTTCAGCCCGGCCAGCACGCGCAGCAGTGTGCTCTTGCCCGACCCGTTCGCCCCCAGCAGCAGCAGCGCGCCGCCGGTCGGCACGGTGAGGGATACTCCACGCAGCACCAGGCGCTCTCCCCGGAAAGCGCTGACGTCGCGTGCCTCAAGCCCTGTGCTCACCGCCTCCGGCACACTGCCTCCCATGCTTCCACGCGGTTCTATCCGGCATCGCATGACATGGGCACCCCCGGCTTGAAGACGCGAACAGGCTTGGACCAGGCAGCCTGGCGGCCTATGATGTCACACATGGATGATCCCAAGCTGCCCGGACAGGACCCGCCTCAATGGCTGCTCGACGTGTTAGAGGAGTCGGAGGCTGACCTGGCAGCAGGCCATACCTCTCCGTGGCCTGAAGCCTTGGCCCGCCTCGAAGCGCTAAATGCTGAACTTGATTCTGAGCAGGCGAAACGGGACGGGTGGTCCGGCTAAGCCGGCGGGCGGAGCAGCAGGTTGCCGAATTGTCCCGTCACTATGACCGGCTTGGACGTCCAGAAGCGCGCCAGTCCCTTCTAGCTGCGCTGCGTCAGGCGGCACAGGAAATAGAGGAGGCCCCAAGCTTCGGGTTGCCTGCCCCACGACCATACCCCTCGCTTGCCTCACCAGGCCGGGCAGGGGTCAAGTCAGGGCGCTACTGGGTCGCTTACCGGACAACCGACCCGCCGTTGATTGTAGCCGTGTTCTTTGACGGAGCCGATATCCCCGGCCGCCTCTGACGCTGCCCGAAGCGTCTCCGACCCCACCAGTACATCCCTTCGCACACAGGTGCTTAAACCAACCCCGCCCTGTGGACGCCACGCCCTCGCAGGGTTACACCCCGCGCGCACATGACAGTTCAGACGCCGCCCGCCCGTTTATCCCAGCGCGCGGCTCATCAGCAAAGGCAAGCGCCATGAAGATGATCGGCCAGGACTCCCTAAAAGCCCGACGCACGCTGGACGCCGCAGGCAAGCAATACGACTACTTCTCCATCCCCGAGGCCGCCAAGGCGCTGGGCGAGCCGACCGACCGCCTGCCCGTCAGCCTGAAGATCCTGCTGGAAAACGTGCTCCGCTTCGAGAACGGCGGCAGCTACACCGTAGAGGACGCCCGCGCCATCGCCGAATGGGCGCGCGAAGGGCGCAGCACCAAGGAAGTCCCGTTCCGCCCCGCCCGCATCCTGATGCAGGATTTCACCGGTGTCCCCGGCGTCGTGGACCTCGCCGCCATGCGCGACGGCATCATCAAGCTCGGCGGCCAGCCCGGCCAGGTGAACCCGCTCATCCAAGTGGACCTGGTGATAGATCACTCAGTCATGGTGGACTATTCCGGCACCACCGACAGCCTGCACAAAAACATGGACGCGGAGTTCAGCCGCAACGGCGAGCGCTACAGCTTCCTCCGCTGGGGCCAGACCGCGTTCCAGAATTTTCGAGTTGTCCCACCCGGTGCCGGCATCTGCCACCAGGTCAACGTGGAATTTCTCGCCCAAACGGTTTGGACCGCGGACATCGAGGGCAAGACGGTTGCTTACCCCGACACCCTGTTCGGCACCGACAGCCACACCACCATGGCCAACGGCATCGGCGTCCTGGGCTGGGGCGTCGGCGGCATCGAGGCGGAGGCGGCGCTGCTCGGCCAGCCCATCGCCATGCTGATCCCCGATGTGATCGGCTTCCGCCTCACCGGCGCTCTGCCGGAGGGCAGCACGGCCACCGACCTGGCACTGCAAGTGACGCAGATGCTCCGCAAGAAGGGCGTCGTCGGCAAGTTCGTCGAGTTCTTCGGCCCGGGCCTGGCCGAGTTGTCCGTCAGCACCCGCCTGACCATCGCCAACATGGCGCCCGAGTACGGCGCGACCTGCGGCATTTTCCCGGTGGACAGCACGACGCTCGACTACCTGCGCCTGACCGGCCGGGACGAGGGCCGGATCGCGCTGGTGGAGGCCTACGCCAAGGCACAGGGCATGTGGGTGGACGCGGACACGCCGGATGCGGTTTACACCGACATCATGGAGCTGGACCTGTCCATGGTGCTGCCGAGCATCGCCGGGCCGAAGCGTCCGCAGGACCGCGTGCTGCTCAAGGACGCCAGCACAGCCTTCAAGGCGGAGCTAACCAAGGGCCTGGGTGTTCCTGTCGCGGACGCCGGCAAGAAGGCGGCCGTCGCTGGCAAGGGCTACGAGATCACGCATGGCGACGTGGTGATAGCCGCTATCACGAGCTGCACCAACACCAGCAACCCCTACGTCATGCTGGGCGCCGGGTTGCTGGCAAAGAAGGCGCGCGAGAAGGGCCTGCATCCGAAGCCCTGGGTGAAGACCTCGCTGGCCCCGGGCAGCCAGGTCGTTACCGAGTATCTCGACAAGGCCGGGCTGTCCGAAGACCTGGATGCGCTGGGCTTCCAGCTTGTGGGCTATGGCTGCACCACCTGCATCGGCAACTCCGGCCCGCTGGATGAGGCGGTGGTGGAGGCCATCGAGGCCAACAAGCTCGTCGTCGCGTCCGTCCTCTCCGGCAACCGCAACTTCGAGGGTCGGGTGCATCCGAACGTGCGGGCGAACTACCTTGCCTCGCCGCCCCTAGTGGTCGCCTATGCGCTGCTCGGCACCATGAACGAGGACATTACGACCGCGCCGCTCGGCACGGGGCGGGACGGCCAGCCGGTTTACTTGAAAGACATCTGGCCCAGCAACGCCGAGATCACCGCCACCGTCCGCTCCAGCCTGTCGCGCGAGCAGTTCATCCGCCGTTACGGCGAGGTGTTCCAGGGCACCAAGGAGTGGCAGGCCATCGAGGTGGACGCCAGCAGCCAGACCTACCGTTGGAACGGCGGCAGCACCTACGTGCAGAACCCGCCCTACTTCGAGGGCATCACCATGACGCCCGGCGACGTCACCGACATCACCAGCGCCCGCATCCTGGCGATGTTCGGCGACAACATCACCACCGACCACATCAGCCCCGCCGGCAACATCAAGAAGGCGTCGCCGGCCGGCGACTACCTGGGCGAGCACCAGGTGATGCAGCGGGACTTCAACTCTTACGGCTCTCGCCGCGGCAACCATGAAGTCATGATGCGCGGCACCTTCGCCAACATCCGCATCAAGAACGAGATGGTCGCCGGCGTCGAGGGCGGCTGGACCCGCTACCAGCCCGGCGGCGAGCAGATGCCGATCTACGACGCGGCCGAACGCTACAAGAAGGCCGGCGTGCCGCTCGTGGTGTTCGGCGGCAAGGAGTACGGCATGGGCTCGTCCCGCGACTGGGCGGCCAAGGGCACGGCGTTGCTGGGCATCAAGGCCGTGGTGGTGGAAAGCTTCGAGCGCATCCACCGCTCCAACCTGGTCGGCATGGGCGTGCTGCCGCTGCAGTTCAAGGACGGCATGACCCGGCAGAGCCTCGGGCTGACGGGGGCGGAGACCATAGACATCCTGGGGCTGGAAGGCCTGCAGGCCGGCATGGACCTGCAGATGCTGGTTCACCGCGATGGGGGCACCACCGATACGGTGATGGTCAAGTGCCGCGTGGATACGGCCGACGAGGTCGAGTACTACCGCAACGGCGGCATCCTGCACTACGTCCTACGGGAAATGGCCCGCGCGGCGTAGCACCAAAGTGGCCTTCTCCCTCTCCCTCCGGGAGAGGGCTGGGGTGAGGGGGTCTGCAAGCGCGGTCCATGGTCAGCAAAGGCCGCCTCCCGGCAGCAGCGGTCGTGCCCGGTTCCGCAAGCAAGACCCCCTCATCCCAACCCTCTCCCGGCGGGAGAGGGAGCGGTGCCGCCCTTACTGATGCCATCCCGTTGGCGTCGCGGCCCTGACGCCGACCTCGGGCACCTGCCCATCAGCCTCGACTTGCGGGCGCTCTCTATCGCGGAGGGCATCCGCGCAGCCCTTTCCGTCGCCGTGCTGGTCGCTGCCAATGAATGGCTGCGCCTTCCGGCCCTGAACGAGGCCGCCCTGGCCGCCCTGTTGACGTGCCTATGCGATGCGGGCGGCCCGGTGCGCCGGCGCGTCCCGGCACTGCTGATGTTCGCGGTGCTGGGCGCCACCCTGACAGCCGGGCTTGGCGCCTTCCGGCCACTCGGCCTGCCGGTTGTCGTGCCGCTGGCCTGCGCCGTCATCTTCTGCACCAGCTTCGCCCGCGTCTGGGGCCAGTCGCCGCTTCAGGTCGGCAACCTGCTGACGGTGGTGACCGTCCTGGCGCTGGACCGCGGGGAGGACCTGCGTACGGCAGCAACGCTGGGCCTGTTTTTCCTCGGCGGCAGCATTTGGGCACTGCTGCTCACGATGGTGATCTGGCGCCTGCACCCTTACCGCCCCACCCGCCGCGCCGTGGCGGAGGTGTATCGCCGTCTTGGCACCCTGGCCGGCGACCTGTCGGTCCTCGCCGCCACCGCCGAGCCACCCACCCATGCCTGGGCCGACCACGCCCGCGCGCACCGCCGCCACGTCCGTGACGGGATCGAGGCTGCGCGCACCCTGCTGCTGGACACCATACGCGGCCGCGGCGCCGCCAGCCCGCGCGCCGGGCAGACTCTGATCCAGGTCGAAGCGGCGGACCAGCTCTTCGGCGCCCTGATCGCCCTGTCGGACGTGCTGGAGGCCGCCGATGCCCAGACCCGCGCCGCCGCCGCCCGCGAGCTGAGCCTAGTCCGCCTGCTGCTGGCCGCCATCGCCGACGAAACCCGGCAGGACGAGCCGACCAACGACCCCGCCGCCCGTGCCACCCTGGAAGAGATGCTGGACAAGCTCACCCATCTCGGCGCCGGCTCGCTGGCAGGCATCACGGCCAGCATGGTGACGCGTATGCGGATCGCCTTGCTGCTGACCACCCCGGCCGGAATGCTGCCGGACTCAAAGCCCGAGGCAGGAGGACCCAGTTGGCGGACCCGGCTGACCCAACCGCTGCGCGCGAATCTGGCCTGGTCCTCCGCTGGGTTCCGCCATGCGCTGCGGGCAGCCGTGGTGGCGGCGCCGGCGCTGGCTCTGACGCTGCACCTCGGCACCACCTATGCCCATTGGCTAACGATCACCCTGGTGCTTACCCTTCAGCCGTTCTTTGCCCTGACCTGGCAGCGCGCGGTGGAGCGCATCGGCGGCACGGTGCTGGGCGGGCTGATCGCGGCAGGCGTCGCGGTGGTGGTGCACACGCCCTTGGCGATGGCAGGGGCGCTGTTCCCGCTGGCGGTGCTGGCGCTGTCGGTACGCTATGTCAGCTTCGGCCTGTTCATGGCCGGCATGACGCCCTTGGTCGTGCTGCTGTCCGAGCTGGGCCGCCCCGGCACGGGCGAGCTGGAGATCGCCCTCCTGCGCGCTGCCTATACCCTGGCCGGAGGCCTGCTTGCGGTTCTGGGCTGCTGGGTATTGTGGCCCAGTTGGGAGCCGAACCGAGTGCAACAGGAGTTGCGGGGCGCGCTGCAAGCCCATGCGAAGTATGCCGACCTGGAACTCGCGACGCTGCTGCAGGAAGCGCCGGATGCCGCACTGGACTCGGCGCGGCGCGGCGCGCAGCCGGTATGGCGAGCAACAACCTGGAAGCGTCGCTGTCCCGGGCATTGCAGGAGCCGCGCCGGGCTGCTCGCGCCGGGCTGGAAACCGCGATGACGGTTGACGCCGCACTGCGCCGGCTGGCAGGCCGGCTGTCGGCCTTGCAGCACGACCCGGCCATGGCCGGCAATCCCGGGCCAGAAGCCCTGCGGGCCTGGCGCGAGTGGCTGGCAGCGGCTTTCGCGGCCTTAACGGCCGGGACGCCGCTGCCCGGCGGCTCGCCTGCCATCGAGGGCACCGGGCCGCTGGCGCGGATCGCCCGGCAGTTGGAGCTGATGGACGGCGCGTTGCGGCGGCCGTCGCAGCCCAGCATCGCAGCCGGCTCTAAACTGCACTGAGTGCGACCAGCGCCAGATGCCCGGCCAGCGCCGCACAGGCGAGGAAGTTGATGGTGAACACCCTGCCCCGCAACGGCACGTCATCCGTCAAGGTCTGCACGCCGGTATGGATCACCCGTCCGGCAAAGAACACCCAGGCGAACGCGACATCCCATGCCCCCAGTGCCCCGAACTGCATCAGCAGCAGCACGGCGGCATAGGCGATCACCGGCAGCTCGAACTGGTTGCCAAGGTTGCGGGTGATCCGCGCGATGTCCGACGGCTCGTCGCGCCCGAACTCGAAGCAGCCATATTGCACACGACCCATCCGCACCGCCTGAATGCGCACGTAGCTCAGCCACGCATACAGGACGAAGATGAGCCCGATGTGGGCGAGGATCGGCCAGAGGATGGCTGTGGACATCGGCAGATCCTTGCGTCCGGGACAGCGCTGCAAAGCGGGTTGCGGTGATCCTGCACCCGATTGCTGCCGGCGTGAATGGGATCAGGCCGCCAGACCTATGGCTGCCGCCTGCGGCAGCGTCGCCGCAGGGCGCCTAAGCAAACATCTGAACGTTTGCGCACAGATGAAAAGCTAAGCAGGCTCGCGCGGCCTGCCACGGCCGCAGGCCATCTGTGTGGCAGGCCGCGCAAGCCTGCTTAGCCAGGCCCCGGCACCCGCCGCAGCCCCGGCGCTGCCGTCATCCCAAGCCCACCCACGACAGCCATTACCAGGAACGTCAGGCCGCCCAGAGTTCCATATACCTGCCCGGCTACCCACGTCAGGACCGCCACTGGTGCGGAGAAGCCCAGCGCGGACATCAGCGCCTGCGCCGTCCCGGCTCGCGACGTCGGCAGGGTCCGCAGCACCAGCATCGTGGACCAGTGCTGGAACGCAAACGTTCCGGCATGGAGCACCTGCACCACCGCCAATGCCGGCACCGCCGTTACGAACGCTGTCAGCGTCCATCGCAGCGCCGACAGCCCGGCTGCCAACGCCGTCAGCCGCGCCGGTCCCAGCCGCTCCACCAACCGCCGCCCCCAAACGAACAGCGCGACCTCCGCCACGATTCCCTCGGCGACCAGCAGCCCGATCGTCCCGTCTGGGATGCCGAGCGAGCGCCAATACAGCGGCGCAAAGCCATAATAGGCCGCATGCGCGCCCTGGATCAGCGCCGTCGCCAGCAGTGCCCTGCGGAAGGCCGGCAGGCGCAGCGGGTTGTCGCTGCCGCGCCGCCTGCCTGGCGGGACCTCTGGCAGCAGCGACGCGAACCCAGCCGCCGCGCCGTATCCTGCCGCCAGAAGCCAGGGGACCACCCAGCTTCCAGTCCGGCCGATCAGCCCACCGGACACCGCCGTCGCCAGCATGTAGGACGCCGACCCCCAGGCCCGCGTCCGCCCATAGTCCAGCCGCCGCGCGCCCGCCAGCGCCAGGGACAGCGCATCCGCCAAGGGCATCAGCGCCGACGCAGACATGCCCTGCACCGCCGATACCACCAGTATCGCCCAGTATCCGCCAGTTCCCGGCAGCAGCGCCGCGCAGCCCCCAGCCAATGCTGCAGCCCCGAACAGCACTGCCTGCCGCCGTCCCAACGTGTCCGCCAGCCACCCCCAGCCCGGCACCGCTACGACGCGCAGCAGCGACCCAAGGCCCAGCACCGTCCCGATCTCGGGCGCTGTCAGCCCCCGGTCGGCAAACCATAGCGGCAGGTAGGCCGAGGTGACGGCCGCAGCAGCGAAGAACGCCGCCAAGAAAAGCCCGACCCGGGCGCCATCTGGCACCCTAGGCGGCGACGGCCGCCTGCTGCGCTACGTCCCGGATGCGCCGGGCCATCGCGGCAATGCCGTTGCCGCGGTTGGTGGACAGAGCCTCCAGCAATCCGAGGTCCTTCAAGAACCGTGGATCAGTCGCCAGCACTTCCGCCGGCGGCCTGCCCGAATAAACCCGCAGCAGCAGCGCCACCAACCCCGAGACAATGGCCGCATCCGACGCTCCGGCCAGGAACAGGCGGCCGTCCCGCAGCGCCGCCTCCATCCACACCTGGCTTTGGCAGCCGGGCACACGATGGGCATCGTTCTGCAGCTCCTGCGGGAACGGCGGCAGCTTGCGGCCCAGCTCGATGATGAAGCCATATCGCTCCATCCAGTCGTCGAACACCTCCAGCTCTTCGCCAATGGCGGCGATGGCGGCGGCCGCGGTGGGTTCCTCGGGGGTGACGAAGGGCTCGAACATGGAGGGGATGTGCGGCCCCACCGGGCATTGGTCAACCTGCACGGGGGCATGCGAGTGTCACTGTGCGGTGTTGGGTGTTAATCGGCGCCCGGCCTCCGCGAGTGCCGCACGGCTGGCCGTATTCGTTGTGGAACTGTTGCGGCCTGTGATAGCGATAGGCTGCGATTAACTCAAACCAGCGTGTCAGACGATGGCATTGCCGAACGCCGCGCCCGTTCTGACGATCGCGGCCAAGAGCGCAGCCCGTGAGCGTGCCCGCGGCACGGACGCGAATCCGGAACTGGGCGAGGTCCCGGCAGGTCCGGCTGGTGCCCGGCTTGCGGCAGTCGTGCATCTGGACATGGTCGGCTACAGCAGGCTTGTGGGGCTCGACGAGTTTGGCACGCTCACGCGGCTGCAAGAGGTGTTCGGGAGCGTGCTGCGCCCGCTCGCGGCACACGCCGGCGGACGTGTGGCGAACACTGCGGGGGACAGTGCCCTGCTGGTGTTCCCTGGGGCGGGAGCTGCCGTGCGCTTCGCCCTTGCCTTCCAGCAGGCGTTGGCTGAGCGGGAACGGACCTGGCCAGTGGAGCAGGCTATGCGGTTCCGCGTCGGAGTGACGGTTGCGGACGTTCTGGAAACCAGCGGCGCGGACGTGCATGGGGACGGGGTAAACGTCGCCGCCCGACTGCAGGCCGCATGCCCGCCTGGGATGGTTTGCGTGTCCCGGGGCGTGCGCGACCAAGAGCAGGACAAGGTGGATGCCGTGTTCGAGCCGTTGGGGGCACTGCAGCTCAAGAACATAGCCCGCCCGGTCGAGGCTTATGTTGTGCATCCGCTCGGACATCATGACACGCAAGCACGCTGGCGAAAATTTGCTGGGCGGCTTCGAGGAGGCCTGCGCGGCAAGGGTTGGACGGGGCTTGCTGTACTGACGCTGCTCGGCGGTGGCGCAGAGGCGTGGCGGTCCGTGCACGTTGCTTCCGCTCCAGCTGCCGTCCAGGCGGCTGGAGCAGCGACACTGCCCGACCTCAGCGTGAAGCACGCGCCTCGGCTGTCCCTAGTTGTGCTGCCATTTGCCAACACCTCCACCGATCCGGGTCAGGACTACTTGTCGGACGCGGTGACAGACGATCTCACGACGGACCTCTCGCGGCTGAACGGCATGTTCGTCATCGGGCGTGGATCGTCGCAGACGTATCGGGGACGGGCCGTGGACGCGCGCCTGGTCGGGGGCGAGTTGGGCGTGCGCTACGTCGTGCAGGGAAGCGTCCGCCGGGTGAGCGATGGGATGGTGCGGGTAAATGCCGAACTCGTTTCGACCGAAACGGGTAAGGAATTGTGGGCCGAGCGGTTCGACCAGGAGGTGCGCGACCTCAACCAGGGACAGGGCGACATCGTGCGGCGCCTGGCAAATGCGCTTGATGCCCGGCTCATGAACGTAGAGGCTGCACGCAGCGAGCGCGATCACCCCGACGATCCCGACGCTTTCGACTTCATTCTGCGAGCCAAGTCCATGCTCACCGGTCCGACGGAGCGGGCTCGCGTGTCCGCGGCCGAAGCGCTCTATGAACGCGCTCTGGAGCGGGAGCCAAACTCGACCATGGCCATGACCGGCCTGGCTTCCGTGCTCGTCACCGAGAGCGTGCTTCTTAACGAAGGCCGACCGGACAATCTCGGCCGTGCCGAGCGGCTGCTGACCGCAGCGGAGGCAGCAAGTCCCACCTCCATAGCGGTCATTCGGCTTCGTGCCCGCGTGCGACGCGCGCAGCACCGTTGGGAGGAAGCCATTGCCGGTTTCCAGCAGGTGATCGAAGCCGACCCGAATGCCGTCGGCGCCTACGAGCAGATCGGCGTATGCAGGCTGCATTTGGGTCAGCCCGATGCCGCCTTGCCGATGTACAGGGAAGCTATTCGCCGGGACCCACGCCATCCAGATATCTGGACGCGATACAGCGGGCTCGGGCAGGCACTGTTGCGCCTCGGACAGCCCAGTGATGCAGTGGTCTGGCTGCGGCGTGCACTGGAGGCACATCCGGATCGCGAGGGACGCTCTACCTTTGTGCTCCGTATCGCCCTGACCAGCGCGCTTGCCCACGCCGGCCAGGCCACGGATGCCCACCGCGAATTGCTCGGGGTCGTGAAGCTGGCGCCCTTTCTGACCGTACGCAACTACAAGCCTCGGATCGCGCCCGCTTCCCCGAAAGTGGCGCAAGATGTCTATATCGCCGAGGGCATCCGCCTTGCCGGGCTGCGCGACCACGTGGATGAGGATGCTGACGCCGGCTTACCGAGCACCAGCGAACTGCACCAAGAGCCCAGGGGGGCCACGCCCACCACTGTGCCCGGCGCCGACGTGATCCGCACAGGCGCGCTGCAACATCTGCTTACCGAGGAGCAGCCGCTCATTCTGGACGCCAACAACGTCGGCCGCTCCCTTCCCAGCGCCGTCGTCTTAGGGTTTCCCTTTACTGGCGGCAGCTTCGATGACCCGATCCAAGACCGACTGCGCGGCAAGATGCAGGCTCTCACGGGTGGCGACCATACCCGGCCGATCGTCGCGATGGGCTGGAACGCCGAGCGCTGGGATTCGCGCAACCTTGTGCTGCGCCTAGTCGCGCTAGGCTACACGCGCGTCCACTGGTATCGCGGCGGCAAAGAAGTGTGGGAGTTCCACAACCTGCCGGAGACCGATGCCGAAAAAGCCGAGTGGTGATGCCGGCCAGCGCCTCCGTCCCTGCCCGCTTGCGGACCGTCTCTGATAGACAGCCACGTTGCAAACATAAAGATATCCGTATATCAGGCGCGCCATCAATCAGGAGCCGGCGATGCCCGACATGAACGTCAACCACGACTACAAGGTCCGCGACATCTCCCTCGCCGGCTGGGGCCGCAAGGAGATCCTGATGGCCGAGGACGAGATGCCCGGCCTGATGGCCCTGCGTGAAGAATTCGGCGCATCCCAGCCGCTCAAGGGCGCACGCATCGTCGGCAGCCTGCACATGACGATCCAGACCGCCGTGCTGATCGAGACGCTGACGGCGCTCGGTGCCACCATCCGCTGGTCGTCCTGCAACATCTTCTCGACCCAGGACCACGCCGCCGCCGCCATCGCTGCCGCCGGCATCCCCGTCTTCGCCTGGAAGGGCATGGACGAGACGGAGTTCTGGGACTGCATCGAGGCCACGGTCCGCGGCCCCGATGGCTGGGTGCCGAACATGATCCTCGATGACGGCGGCGACCTGACCAAGCTGATCCACGAAAAGCACCCGGACCTGCTGCCGGGGATCAAGGGCCTGTCGGAGGAGACCACCACCGGCGTGCACCGCCTATGGGAGATGGCCAAGGCCGGCACCCTGAAGGTCCCCGCCATCAACGTGAACGACAGCGTCACCAAGTCGAAGTTCGACAACCTGTATGGCTGCAAGGAAAGCCTGGTGGACGCAATCCGCCGGGGCACGGACGTGATGATGGCCGGCAAGGTCGCCGTGGTTGCGGGCTATGGCGACGTGGGCAAGGGATCGGCCGCCAGCCTGAAGAACGGTGGCTGCCGCGTGCTGGTGACCGAGGTGGACCCGATCTGCGCCCTGCAGGCAGCGATGGAAAGCTACGAGGTCGTCACCATGGAGGATGCGGCGCCCCGCGGCGACATCTTCGTGACCGCGACCGGCAACATTGACGTGCTGACCGTGGACCACATGCGGGCGATGAAGAACCGCGCCATCGTCTGCAACATCGGCCACTTCGACAGCGAGATCCAGATCGAGGGCCTGCGCAATTTCAAGTGGGAAAACGTGAAGCCGCAGGTGGACGAGGTCGTGTTCCCCGACGGCAAGCGCCTGATCGTGCTCAGCGAGGGCCGGCTGGTGAACCTGGGCAACGCCACGGGCCATCCGTCCTTCGTGATGTCCGCCTCCTTTACCAACCAGGTGCTGGCGCAACTCGAGTTGTGGACGGCCCCGGCCGGCAAGTATAAGAACCAGGTCTACACCCTGCCGAAGGCGCTGGACGAGAAGGTGGCGGCGCTGCACCTCGCCAAGGTCGGCGCGGCGCTGACCAAGCTGACGCCGAAGCAGGCCGAGTATATCGGGGCGCCCGTGTCCGGCCCGTTCAAGCACGACCTGTATCGCTACTAGTATGGGAGGCGCGGCCGTACACGCGTTCGGGCTGGTGGCGGCCGCGTGCCTGCTGGGCGGGATGGTGTTCTTTGCCGCCATCCTCGCCCCGCTGGTGTTCACCAAGCTGGACGGGGCGACGGCGGCACGGTTCATCCGGGCGACGTTCCCCCGTTACTACCTTTATGTCGCCATCGCGGCGGCGCTGGGAGCGGTTGGGCTGGTTGGGGCGGACCGGCTGTCCGGCGCCGCGCTGCTTGCGGTTGCCGCTGTGACGGTATGGCTGCGGCAGGGCTTGATGCCAACGCTCAATCGGCTGCGCGATGCCGGGCTGGCTGGCGATGCCGCATCCAACACGCGGTTCGACCTGATGCACCGCATATCGGTCGGGGTGAACATGGTGCAGATGGCGGCGGTGCTGCTGGTTGTGGTGCGGGTTGGGCTGGGCTGAACCATTTTGAGTCCGAACCTGCCTTCAAGATGCCGGGGCGAACCGTCCTACCTGTGCTGCTAGGGTTGTTCAACGCTATGAAACAGCGAGCATTCTGAGTAGCTTCGTAATACCTGCGAGACCAGGGCGGTAGCGATCTTGGCTGAGCGTGTCGGTCTGGTTTGCCTTGAGGATGTTGAAGGCAAAGCTGCGCAGACGGGCGAACACGCCGGGATTGGTGCGGATGCGCGAGCGGTCTTCGCCCAAGGTGACATCGCGGGTGTAGTGCGAGGTGTTCTCGATTTTCCAGTGCGAGCGGATGGCCTCGGCGGCGCGGGCGGCGGTGACCGGCGTGTTTGAGATGTAGAAGGCGGTCTCGGCGGAGCGGCGAAGCAGCCCGGTCTTGGCGT